>JABAOH010007231.1_pt1 | contig 18345 bp, 18 predicted proteins | sample 7062181 | NCBI WGS metagenome assembly JABAOH01 (sample SAMN14538630, study PRJNA623070) | marine sediment metagenome | biome: marine biome [ENVO:00000428]; feature: marine pelagic biome [ENVO:01000023]; material: deep marine sediment [ENVO:00002113]; isolation source: pool of 5 deep marine... | reverse complement strand
ACCATGGGAACCCACCAGGACTTTCTCAACGTAACCGCCCTTCTCTGGGATGGCAAACTGAAGCCAATCATCGATCGCGTGATGCCTTTAAGTCAGGGGCAAAAAGCATATGAGATCATGGAAAAGGGAGAGCAATTCGGAAAGATCGTACTAACGCCGTGACCCTGTAATGCGAGTTGTTAAACCAACTCCTAAATCCGAAATCCGGAACAATTCCAGAATCCGAATTTCAAAGCATCCGAAAACCCAGAGAATTATCCTTCGATGTCAGTTTTTATGTTTCAGTGATTTGAGTCTTCGAAATCTGGTTATTGTTTCGAGCTTCGGCGTTCGGATTTCGGATTTTTGTCCGGAAAATTTCGGGCTGTAGCCCTTTTATTCCTGCCTGGAGATATGGCTAGATCCTCCCGCCAGTCATATCTCCGTATCGTTTCATCACCTCTCGAAAGATGATGAGCTTCTGGACGTCCTGTGTCCCCTCCCCCAGTGAGACAGCCCAGGCATCCATGGGGAACTTATGGATCGGGTGTTCGAAGATGATGGATGCAGCACCGAACAGGTCAGCAGCCCAAGCAGTCACCTCCCGAGCGATGATGACAGCCAGGTATTTGGCCATCGATGATTCGAGTCTGAAATCTCGACCTCTGTCAATCGCCCAGCACGCTTTCCAGAGTACGAGTCTTACGGCTTCGATCCTGGCGTAAAAATCAGCGATATCAAACGCCTTGTTTTGGAATTCAGCAATCTTTCGCCCGAAGATCTTTCGGTCTTTTGCGTGAACAAGGGCCATTTCAAATGCACCGACAGCCGTACCCAAGGTCAAGGCGGTGATGGGGACCCTGCTGTAAGTGAAAATGGTCAGGACCTGCTGTAGCCCCCGACCTCGCTCTCCCATGAGGTGGTCTTCGGGAACGAAAACATCGGTGAACTGTATCCGGGTGAGATCGGAAGGTATCCAGCCTTGCTTGTGGAGCTTGGTTCTCTTAACTCCCTCTGAGCCCAGGTCAACCAAAAACATGGAAAGCCGGATGTTTCTCTTTGCTCGGGGATCTGAAACCGCCGTTATGACAGCCACATCACTCATTGAGCCGTTGGTGATGTAGGCCTTGGTTCCATTGAGGACCCAACCACCTTTAACCTGTTTAGCCGTCATGGAAATACCCGCCACGTCGCTTCCAGCAACACTTTCTGTGTTTCCAAGACAAAGCAGGGTTTTCCCCCGGGCGGCAAGAGCCGCGTATTTTTGCTTGACTTCTTCGGAACCAAAAAGCCACAGCCCAACGAGTCCCAGGTCATTGTGTGCCAGGACGGCCACGGCGACCCCAGGTGATATCTTAGCTAGCCGTTCAAAAATGATCGCTTCCCGTAATGCAGGCAATTTCTTAAAGAGACTGTCCTTCATCTTGAAACCGAACCAACCCCCTTTGCCCATCCTGGCCAAAAAACTGCGTGGTATCATCCCGTTCTGGTACCACACAGCCAGATTTGGCACCAGATGTTCATCCAGAAATTCTTGAAAACGCTCGCCATCGTGGGATAGCTTCGCTGGAATTGAGAACTCCATAGGACGCTCCTCTTTATCGTCACTCTGCAAATCATTCTATTATTATCTTACAGTTGACAGGTCAGATTTTAAAGGAAGATTGCCGAATCGAATAATCCACGCGGTGGGTTTAGAGGCGGAGGAATTTGATGAGACCCGAGCCTTGAGCCAAACGCGAGATTTGGAAATCTGATGCACTGACCTTCCCGGCTATACACGGAATAGCCTGATGCAGGCCGATGTGGGTGCCAAGGGTGAGGAAAATGAAAAGTTACCCCATTTTCCAAGGGATGCCTCTCAAAAGTTACAGATTCCTTTGAACACAATTTCTCGAGTGGGAGCCTCCTCTCCCTTCACTCCTAAATCACGCGGTGACCTTTTCGGGATTTGCCGGCAGGGAATCCCTGCCCCTTCCCCCGTCCTAACGGCGGGGGCTCTCCCCTCCCCCTTCATCCTCGAGAGATCCCCACCGCTTCCGCAACATCGCTCAGAGACAGGAGATACCCTCAAAAATGGGGGGGAGTCCTCTCTGGAAAATCTGATGGAAATAAAAGGGACTGCACATATCCCAGCGTTTCGTTTTCATCTCACACCAGGAGATAGCAGCCCTCTGGGATTGACAGATATCAGCTTTCGATTTATCACGCGACGGCTTTAGTTTTGCGCTCTTTGACAGTTTCCTCGTATTCAGCGTAAATCCTGTCTAGTTCCTTTTGAACACCTTCGGGACGTGGTTTCGGTTTGTAGTTATTCAGAATGTCGATGGATTTTTCGTATGCCAATTCGACAATATCCGGTGAACCAGCATCTTCCCAGCTTTCTCTCGTATTCCGATTCATCAGTTTCGTCTGAGACAACTCTCTACAGTGTTTGAGCGTGTGGTCATGGGTGAGGAACTCACCGGCCGGTCCGACATCTTTAATCACGTTATAGGCGATATTTGCCTCCGAGACCTGAATACCTCCCACGATTTTCAGAACCATATCGAGAAATTCGTTTTGAAGCAATGCTGAAGCATAATCCCATGTCAGCGCGCTGTCGAGCATCCCGACCCCGTAAATCATGTTGGCACCTGCCAACGCTGGTATAATGGCGGTCAGGGTGAACTCGTGGGCCGACTGAGCGTCGAGCTTTTTGCTGTCAGTCTACCCACCGCCTACCCAAGAAGGTATTTTATAGAACTGGGCCAGTTTTGCGACCGCTGCGCTGATCATTGCCATCTCAGGGGCACCCATGGCTACCAAAGTGGTTCTTAGGTCCATCATACTGGTTGAACTGCCGTACACCATTGGAGCGCCTTTGCGGACCAGCTGGCCCAGCGTAATCGAGCCCAAAACTTCTGCGTTGTGGGTCACCAAGGTGCTTGCCAAGTCAACGCAGGTCGTACCACCAGCCATTCCCAAGCCGTTAATTTTTATAGGAATCCCGAACCTGCAGGATTCGATCAAAACGTCTGTCGCGTCTTTGCTGAGGATCAAGGGGCTGACAGGGTCGGCTGAACAGGTGAATAAGGGGCTGTGTCTTAGTTTATCTTCACCACCGGCAATCACAGCGCCCATTTGGACGGTCGCGCGGAAATGCTCGACAGTGTAAATACCTAAGAAGCCATGTTTTGAAGAATGGGTGAAAAAGGAATGGGAATTATAGATGCTTGCCATATCCTCATCGAGATCGCATGGCGTTAACGGCCTTTCCCAGCCGATCATATTTTCCAATGTATCTATAAATCGGACGGAATCATCTACGTCCTTTCTTGTCGCAGCTCTCACTTTTCTTGTGCGCGGGTCCATCAATGCCGCGGCTTCACCGAAGTTGACAAAGCCGGTCTTCTTCCCACCGGCAACATAATCGTTTTCCGGATCGATGGCATGGGCACGATAGGTCGCCGGAGTTGATTGGATGGCATCCTCTACCAGATTGGGTGGAATCTTAGCGATTTCGTCTCTCTCGTCGATGACACAGCCGCTGTCGCCGAGAATTTCTCTCGCCTTTGGGCTTTTGACCTTTAGTCCGATATTCCAGAGGACGTCAAGGGTGGCCAAATGAATTTGCTCCAGGTCGTCATTGCTTAAGACGTTCAACCCAAAGCTGCCCGCTTGGAGCAAGTTGGCATATTTGTAATTAATGGTCATGTCATTACCTCCTGCATTGCTGGGCATGGGATCAAAACGCTCCCTTGGGTGCAACTAGCTGCTAGTATAAAGATATAGCCGATTGGTGTCAACGGAAAAGATACTGGAGTTTCCTCAGTTTTGTGGACCCTCATGTCCCTGAGGGACGTTTGCGGAAGCGTTGGGGGACCCATCGAGGGCGGGCAGGAAGGGGAAAACCCCGCCTTCAGAGCGGGGAAGGGGCAAGAATTCCCCACCTGTGCGCCCCGAGGGGGTCAACGCGAGAGCAAGGGAGCGAAGGGATATGAGGGTCCAATCAAAACATTCAAAATTGTCGTGAAACATCAGAAGGTTATAAATTTCTTGTTCTGAAAACTCAGGAAACTCCAGAAAAGATAGGTGTGTTTCTCGAATTGATGCGCACCTCGGCCACTCCGAGGTGAAAGAGTTGACAGTAGGGGAAGTGCCTGGTTATTTTTCTACCACCATGAAAAGTCAGATTTCAGTTGTTCAGTGTGATGGGTATGATCAGGACCGGGTTTTTCAGGCAGTCAGAAGGTCGGTCGATCTCCTGGGTGGAATAGGACGATTTGTTAGACCAGGTCAGAGGGTCTTGCTAAAACCCAATCTCCTGGTCCCCTCAAGCCCGGAACGGGGCGTTGTAACCCACCCGATGGTTGTCAAAGCCGTCTTGGAAATGGTTAAGAAGGCAGGAGGCGTGCCCGTTATCGGCGACAGTCCGGGTTTTGGAACGGCCCATCGGGTGGCTGCCAAGGCCGGAATCGCCCAAGTCGGTGAAGAGATGGGCTGTCCGATTCTCGATTTCGAGGATACGGTCGAGGTCAAGACGCCGGATGATTTCACGTTTAGGAGATTCGAGGTTGCCCGGGAGGCAGTGGAGTGCGATGTTGTGATCAATCTTCCCAAAATAAAGACCCACGCGCAGATGCTTCTGACATTGAGCGTAAAGAACATGTTCGGATGCATTCCAGGGTTCGCAAAACCAGGCTGGCATCTCAAGGCAGGAAGGGATCGGAATTACTTTGCCAGGATGCTGGTGGAACTCAATGCCGTCCTTAAGCCCCACCTGACCATCATGGATGGGATCGTTGCCATGGAGGGGAGAGGGCCAAGCTCTGGAAACACGCGGCCCCTAGACATGGTACTTGCCGGAACCGACTGTGTTGCCCTAGATTCAACCGTCACCCACCTTCTCGGTCTGCCCAGAGATAGACTCTGGACCACCCGGGCAGCGATGGAGGATCATACGGGTATCGCAACCCCAGATCGGATTGAGCTCTTGGGAGCGTCCCTCGTCGACTTGGCGGTTTCCCGCTTTGAAATTCCACAGGCTTGGGATGTCACATGGGGGCTTCCTAGCTTCATCCAGGGGTTTCTGAGAGACGCCGTCACGCCACGGCCGGTCATCGATCGAGATCGGTGCAAGGAATGCTTGAACTGCGTGGAGGTCTGTCCACCCAACGCAATGAAGAAGGAGGCAGAGGGAATTGTGATAGATCCTGAGGGGTGCATCAGGTGTTACTGCTGTCAGGAGATCTGCCCCGAGGGCGCCATCGAGATCAGGGCTGGCCTTTTGTCGCGAGCGCTTGGCATATTCAGGGGTTGCGGGAGTCGATGAGAAACATCAAACTCACCATCGAGTATGATGGGACGGGTTATCACGGATGGCAGATTCAGCCAGAAGTCCGGACGATTCAAGGGACATTAGAGGAAAAGATCGGCGTAATCGCAGGGGAGCAGATCTCTCTCGTCGCTTCGGGGCGGACTGACGCCGGTGTCCATGCTCTGGGTCAGGTAGCCAATTTCAAAACAGAGAGCCGAATTCCCTTGGGGGCATTGAAACGGGGTCTGAACAGTCTGCTACCCGATGATATTGCCATCAAGAGGGTCGAGGCCGTAAGTCATGACTTTCACGCGAGATTCAGTGCGAGGAGTAAGCTCTACACATACCGTGTCTTCAACAGTAAGGTATCGTCACCGATGGAACGGAATTTTTCATGGCACGTCCCTGAGAGACTCGATCTGGGGAAAATGCGAGAAGCAGCGCGGTTGCTCCTTGGGAGGCACGATTTCTCAGCATTTCGCGCTGCTCAGACCGAAAACCTCAATCCGGTCCGCACGCTAATGGTCCTGGAAATCGCAAGAAAGAGGAACAAGATCATACAGTTTCGCATAAGGGCCGATGCCTTCCTGAAGCATATGGCGAGGAACATCGTGGGGACCCTCGTGGATGTTGGAAAAGGGAAGCGCGATCCCGAATGCCTCAAAGCGATTCTCGGTGCACGGGATCGCACCCAAGCGGGAATGGCCGCGCCTCCGAATGGCCTCTTTTTGGTGGAGGTCGATTACTGAATCAGGCCTGGCCAGTTGTCGGTTGTGAGCTGGGGAGGAAAAAAGGTTATGATAAGAAAATTATTTGCAGTCCTCGGGATCTTCCTTGTTGTCGGTCTATGGCCTCGTCTCGCCTCGCATGTGTGGAGCCAAGCTCGGCCGGCCCTGACCCTCCAATCACAATCGGCCGTGCTGATGGATGGGGTCACGGGTCAGATTATTTTCGAAAAGAATCCTGGCAAGCGATTCATTCCCGCAAGCCTCGTAAAAATGATGACCCTGTTTCTTGCCTTTGATGCCATCAAGCGCGGGGATGTGACTTTCGATGAAGAGGTCCTTGTCAGCAAGCGGGCGTGGAAGATGGGCGGTTCTCAGATGTTTCTCGAAGTGGGAGACAAGGTCAAGTTTGTCGAGTTAATAAAGGGGACTGCCGCTATATCAGCCAATGATGCCGCCCTTGCTATTGCGGAGTTTCTTACAGGCTCCGAGGAGGTCTTTGTCCATCACATGAATGAAAAGGCCCGTTCCCTTGGTCTGAAATGTACGCATTTTACCACTCCCCACGGGCTTCCCAGAAAAGGCCAAGAGACCTGTGCTCGCGATATGGCCGCCCTTGGATTTCATTATGTCAAGGAGCATCCAGAATCGCTGCAATTTCATACGCTTCCAACATTCACCTATCGTGGAATAAAACAGAAAAACTGGAACCCGCTCCTCAATCGGCACAAAGGCGTCGACGGCCTCAAGACTGGGTATCTGAGAAAATCGGGGTATCATATTCTTTTCTCAGCTAAGGAGGACACCCGGAGGCTTGTCGGCGTCGTCATGGGTGGCGAAACTGCGGAAAACCGTAACCGCGACGCTTTAAAGCTCATTGGTTACGGGTTCAAGAATTTTTCGACCCTGACGCTGGTCCGGGAGGGTGAGGTTGTTGAGAAAGTGGAGGTGCCGAATGGTGATCCACCAGAACTCGGTCTCTCAGCTGCCGAAACCCTTACCGTAACGGTCCCTAAGGATCTGGCCAAATCGATTCCGCTGAAAAAAGAGCTTTCTGAGTCGTTCGATCCTCCGATCGCCCAGGGAACCGTTCTCGGCAGACTTGTTCTTGAGGGGGAGGGATTCCCTCGGAGAGCAATCGATCTTCTCGCTAGCAAAGAGGTGGAGGTCAAATCTTACGCGACGTATTATGCTGTCGGCTTAGCGGTTGTTGTGGGCCTTCTTGGCTTCGGTGTTTGGAGGCGAAGAAACGTGAAAAAGAAATAAGGGGCGAGATCGCACGTGGGATTTTGATGGCCCATGCGTCGGTGTCGCTGGCTCTGTGTACTCTTTGAGAGACCAAAGAGTTCGAATTCGCTGAGAACTCATGGCGAAAAAACCCTGATTCGCACTCGGAGTTTCCTTTCCCGCTCTCTGGCCAAGTAATCTTCCAAAGCCGTTGCCAAATTGCCCGAAAGGGATTTGGGTCACAGCCCGTCAAAACGTTAAGTTGGCAAAGAAAACTCAAAGGAGCCCTCGACCGGATCCGGCTCCGGGGAGCGGCCGGTTGACTTTTAGAGGGAAAGAAAGTAACTTCTCTGACGCATGGAAATGGAATTTTTCGGTCTAGAGGTTGGATTCGATGAAAAAGTATGAGCTTGATCAGATCAGGAATATCGGCTTGTTTGGCCACGGAAGTGATGGGAAGACCTCCCTTGCTGAGGCAATCCTCTTCGCTACGGGGGAAAACAACCGTCTCGGCCGTGTGGATGACGGGTCTTCCCTCATGGACTACGAACCTGAAGAAGTCGATCGACGCATGACCCTTACGGCTTCGTTCGCCCAGTTTGAGTGGAACAAACACAAAATCAATATGATCGACACACCCGGTGATCCTAATTTCATTTCAGACGCCAAGGTATGTATGAATGTCGTTGATGGATTCATCATGGTTCTGGGAGCCAACTCGGGAGTTAAAGTCAAGACAGAAGAACTATGGGACTTGGGGAACCGACTCAAGCTTCCTCGAATCGTTTACGTGAGCAAGATGGATATGGAGAGGGCCAATTTCGATGTGGCTCTGGAGGAGATGGGGCAAAGCCTTCCCTCTGTCCGTGTCGTTCCGGTCGTCCTCCCAATTGGCCAGGAAGGCAATTTCCGGGGAGTCGTGGACCTTCTTGCGATGAAGGCCCATGTTTACGAGGGAGATGACAGCGGAAAGTTCAGCCTCCAGGAGATTCCTGATGATCTGAAGGCAGCAGCGGAGTCGAGTCGAGAGAAGATGATTGAAACGATCGTAGAGGCGGATGACGCGCTCATGGAAAAATACCTTGATGGGGGAGAGCTGACGCAGGATGACCTTTACACCTGCCTCCAGAAAGGGACGCGAGACTTGGTCTTTGCTCCGGTACTGTGCGGTTCCTCAGTCAAAAACTTTGGGATGAATCGCGTTCTGGACTTGATCAATGCCGCCATCCCTTCTCCCAATTGGCGGCAAACCATTGAAGGGAGGGATCCAAAGACCGGGGACCCAGAGACGAGGGAATTGAGAGAGGATGGGGCCTTCAGCGCTCTGGTTTTCAAGACTGTTGCGGATCCCTTTGCGGGGAAGTTAACACTCTTCAGGGTTTACTCCGGATCTCTCAGCCCTGACTCCTCGGTGTACAACTCAACGCGGAGTGCGAGAGAACGCATCGGGCAGATTTTTGTCATGGTGGGAAAGAAACAAAAACCGGTCGGCTTTGCCGGAACAGGTGATATTGCTGTTGTAGCGAAGCTGAAAGAGACGAGCACCGGGGATACCCTTTGTGATGAGAAACGGCCTATTCTCTTCAGTCCGCCGTCTATACCGGAGCCTGTAATATCTTTCGCACTCAGACCCAAAAGCAAAGGCGACGAAGACAAGGTCGCCTCCTCCCTCCATCGGCTCATCGAGGAGGACCCAACCATCAAAATCATTAGAGACGAGCAGACGAAAGAGGTCATTCTTTCCGGAATGGGGCAGGTTCATATCGAGGTCGTTGTCGAGAGATTGAAGCGCAAATTTGGGGTCGAGGTTGCCTTAGAGGCGCCCAAGGTCCCATACAAGGAGACGATCAAGAGGGAAGTCCGAGGGGTCATTTACCGACACAAAAAGCAGACCGGGGGGCGGGGTCAGTTTGCCGAAGTCCACTTCGATATCACCCCTCTGGAGCGAGGCAAAGGGTTTGAGTTCGAAAACGCACTGACAGGAATGAATGTGCCGAGGAACTTTGTCCCGGCCGTAGAAAAAGGCATTGCTGAAGCGCTGAATACTGGTGTTCTGGCTGGATATCCCGTCGTCGATCTGAAGATTCGGTTCTACGACGGAAAATCCCACGAGGTCGATTCGTCTGAGATGGCCTTCAAGATCGCTGCCTCGATGTGCTTCAAAAAGGGGGCAAGAGAAGCCAGCCCCGTCCTTCTCGAACCCATTGTGAAAATGGAGGTCATCGTCCCAGAGGAGAACATGGGGGACGTCATTGGTGATATTAACGGCCGAAGAGGGCGGGTCCTGGGAATGGACACGAGGGGAAACTATCAGGTCGTCAGGGCCGTCGTGCCGTTGGCGGAAATTCTGAAATATGACCCAGACTTGAGATCGATGACGGGAGGGCGGGGGTCTTTTTCCTTTGAGTTTGAGCATTATGCAGAGGTTCCTGCCCATTTGAGTGAAAGAATCATTCAGGCCAAGAAGCCCGAAGAGTAAGAACGCCTGCGAGCTCAGACCAGCAAAATGAAAGCGGTGGTTCAACGAGTGAAATCCGCCCGGGTCTCTGTCAACGGGGAGACGAAAGGCGAGATTGATCAGGGTCTGTTGGTTTTCCTGGGGGTTGGGAAGGACGACAGCCCTCAGGACGCTGATTATCTCGCCACCAAGATTTCAGGGCTGAGAATATTTTCGGAACCTTCAGGTAAGTTCGACCTCTCTGTTGGGGATGTTAACGGCAGGGTTCTCGTGGTTTCCCAATTTACGCTCTACGGCGACTGTCGGAAAGGACGGCGGCCGTCATTCTCAGATGCGGCCCCTCCTGAGTTGGCTCAGAAATTGTATGACTACTTTATTGAACGAATCCTTCAGCAGGGTCTCTCAGTGGAAAGCGGGACCTTTCAGGCGATGATGGAGGTTCACCTCATCAATGATGGCCCTGTAACCATCCTCCTCGACAGTCAGAGGGGCCTCCAGGATCCGTAAAAGAGGATGAAGATCTCCTCAGGGTTGTCGAGAAGACGTCATGAGTGAAGAAGAAAAAAAAGCTAAGCACGGAATCGGTGTTGACCTTGGCCTCACAGAAGACGAGAAAGAGAGGCTTCGCCAAATCGCGTGGACGGTGGTCGAACATCGAGTCCTTGACAAACCCCTGCCAAAATTTGAAGTCACGTCTGATAGGTTGAAGGAAAACAGAGGAGCTTTTGTTACTCTCAACAAAAAAGGCCAGCTCAGGGGCTGCATCGGCAACACTCGGGGGAATCAACCACTCCATGAGACGGTTGCAGAGATGGCAGAGGCGGCTGCCTTCAGTGATCCGCGGTTTGCACCGCTTTCACGGGAGGAATTGAAGGACATTGACATTGAGATATCGGCCCTGACCCCTCTCCGGAAGATCGAAGATGTGCAGGAGGTTGAGGTCGGGGTTCACGGCATCTACATCGAAAAAGGGTTCTTCAGTGGTCTTCTGTTGCCCCAGGTTGCGACCGAATACGGGTGGGATCGTATAACATTTCTGGAGCACACCTGCTACAAAGCCGGGCTTCACAGAAATGCCTGGAAAGAGAAGGATACGAATATTTACATATTTTCCGCGGACATTTTTTAGGAATTCCTCGTAAGGGCCACATTCACGATTGAGGCAGTTCCGGTCGATTTGTTTGCTTTTCCCTTCTGCCTTTGCCCGCCACGACCAGTGTAATTTCACCCTTGATTCTTCCGACGCCGAGCTGCTGAAGGACTTGGCTGATGGGTCCTCTCAAAACATCTTCAAATACCTTCGTAAGTTCCCGAGCCACGACGATTTCACGGTCACCGAGAATTTCCAAGAGATCTCTCAGTGTTGACAAAAGTCGATGAGGGGATTCGTAAAGGATGGTCGTGCGATCCAAATCCCTCCATCTTTCGATGGCCTTTCTGCGTTTGACAGGTTTGCTGGGCAAAAACCCAAGAAACAGGAAGCTGTCGGTGGGGAGGCCAGAAACGCTCAACGCCGCTATTGCGGCGGAAGACCCGGGGATTGGAACAACGGGAATGTTATGACGAATTGCCTCTCGAATGAGTCGGTATCCAGGGTCCGATATACCCGGTGTTCCTGCCTCGGATACAAGGGCAATCCTTTTGCCCTCCTTGAGGCGGGCGATGAGGACCTCAGCCTTTTTCAACTCGTTATGCTCAAAATATGATGTCTGGGGTGTGCAAATTCCATAGTGGTTCAGTAGTTTTCTGGTCGTTCTGGTGTCTTCCGCGGCAATGAGATCGGCCTCCTTCAATATCCGGATGCCGCGAAGCGTCATGTCCTCCAGGTTTCCCAATGGCGTGCCCACCACATAGAGAATTCCCATTGCAAGGGTCTGCTCATTCATCACAAACCCCATCCAGAGTCCTCCCATTCTAAGTGCTTCCTGGGGCCATCAGTCCTTTGTTTTTGACTCTTCCCAGAGCTTATCCATCTCTTCCAGGGATGCCTCCTGGAGGGTCCGGTTGGACTTTGTCAGTGCTTTTTCAATATGCTGAAAGCGTTTGACAAACTTGTCGGTCGTTTTGCGGAGGGCCTCCTCAGGATTGACTCCCATCAGTCGCGCCACGTTGACCATAACAAAGACAACATCACCCACCTCATCTTCGATTCTGGGTCGATGACCTTGCGAGAGGGCCTGATTCAATTCCTCGACCTCCTCATCGAGTTTCTGGAAAATGTCGCCGGCCTTCTCCCAGTCAAAACCCACACGGCTCGCCCTTTGGGTGATCCGGTAGGCCCTCAAAAGGGCAGGCAGATTTGGGGGAATACCGTCAAGGATCGACCTCCGATTGCGCTTCTCCTCTTGTTTGATGTCAGACCAATTCCTCTCTACCTCGGGGGAGGAGGAAACCTTTTTCTCACCAAAAACGTGGGGGTGACGACTGATCATCTTTTTTGAGATCCGGTCAATCACTTCCCAGACGTTAAAAGCTCCCTGCTCCTCGGCAATGCGAGAGAGGAAGAGGATGTGAAACAGGAGATCTCCCAGTTCCTCTCGGAGAGCATCGACGTCCTTTTCCTCAATGGCCTCAATGATTTCATAGACTTCCTCGATCAGATACGTTTTCAGGGTGTCCATGGTCTGCTCCCTGTCCCATGGACAACCCTGAGGAGACCTCAGTTTTTCCATGATCGAGACCAGTCTTGTGAAATTCTCCCTGTCCTTTTTCATGGGGATTCCGAAAGTCTCATGAAACATAGAATAATCCCGGGATGTTTGCAAGCCTTGCAGATGCGGCCAAACCGTTGAACGTTGACCCGCCTGCAAATCCTACTTCGACCCTTTCTGGCTTCTGACTCCTGACTTCTATTTCTAAAAAAACTTGGCACGCTCCTTGAAAGCACCCATAGTAGCTCTGAGTTCACCTCCTTTCTTGGCAGAGTCTTTTGACCCCCCCTTGAAGACTCTGCCTCTTTTTTTGGTCTTCACCATGCTTTTTGTGTCATTTCTTTGACTCTTCCTGCAAAAATCCTAACGCTTTCTCATTCACGCAGATTCGTCTTGCCTTGGGTATTTTTTTGTGTTATTTTTCAGGTTCATTACAAAAATCACATTTTTTTCAATAGATTAGAGACCTTTGCCTTGGGTGGGGAGCCCTCGAATTAACGCGTCGGGAAAACAGGAGAAAGGAATGGACTACAAGGCGACGCTCAACTTACCGAGAACGGATTTTCCTATGAAGGCGGCGCTTTCACAGCGGGAGCCTGAGTTTCTCCATAAATGGGATCACCAGGGCATCTATCGGAAAATCCTCCAACGATCTAGCGGAAGGCCTAAGTATATTCTCCACGATGGTCCTCCTTATGCGAATGGTCATATCCACATCGGGACTGCCCTGAACAAGATTCTTAAAGATTTTGTTGTAAAGTCGAAATTCATGACCGGCTTCAACAGTCACTATGTTCCCGGCTGGGACTGTCATGGTCTTCCCATTGAAAATGAGGTTGACAAGGAGCTGGGGAGCAAGAGAGGAGGCATGACCGTCATTGAGGTCCGTCAGCGGAGTCGAGAGTTTGCAGAGAAGTTTCTCAACATCCAGCGGGAGGAGTTTAAGCGGTTAGGTGTCCTGGGGCAGTGGGAGCTACCCTACCTGACCATGAGTTATGACTATGAGGCGACCATTGCCAGGGAGTTCGGAAAATTCGTTGGAAAAGGCAGCGTTTACAAAGGGAAGAAACCGATCCACTGGTGCTACCACTGTAAGACGGCCCTGGCTGAAGCCGAGGTAGAGTATGAAGATCGGACTTCTCCTTCAATCTACGTCAAGTTTCCTGCTCTATCCGATTTTGGGGAAAGATTTGAATTTCTCAAGGGAAAGAAAATCTCTGTCGTGATCTGGACGACCACTCCGTGGACCATTCCGGCCAATCTGGCCATCGCCTTTCATCCGGAATTCGACTATGTAGCAGTGGATGTGGGCGATGAGGTGCTGATTCTAGCCGAGTCTCTTCTGGAATCTTGTATGAGAGAATTCGGTTTCTCGAAGTATGAGGTCTTGGGGCGCTTCGAGGGGAAATCAGTTGAAAACCTCAAATGTCGTCATCCCTTGGTTGATCGCGAGTCCTTACTGGTCTTGGCCGATTACGTGACCCTGGATGCAGGCACCGGCTGTGTGCATACAGCCCCCGGTCATGGAAAAGAGGACTATGAGACGGGGCTGGTCTATGGCCTCGAGATTTATACGCCCGTGGATGACGATGGGAATTTCACGGATGATGTTCAACTCTTCCGTGGAAAGTTTGTTTTCGATGCGAACGAGGCTGTGACCGAAAAGCTACATGATGTCGGAGCCTTGCTAAAAAAAGGAGAAATGGGACACGCCTACCCGCACTGCTGGCGATGCAAGAACCCGATCATATTCAGGGCGACCGAACAGTGGTTTATCTCCATGGAAAAGAACGACCTGAGAAGGAAGGCCCTGGAGGAGATCGAAAAGGTGGAGTGGACACCAGCATGGGGGAAGGACCGGATCTACGGCATGATCCAGAACCGGCCAGATTGGTGTATCTCGAGGCAGCGGGCCTGGGGAGTACCCATCACGATCTTCTATTGCGTTTCTTGCAACGAAACCCTGGCAGATGAGAATCTAATCGATTACGTTGCTGATCAGTTCGAAAAGGAAGGGGCAGACGCCTGGTTTACCAGGACTTCGGAGGAACTCCTGCCCTCGGGAACTGTCTGCCCGGCCTGTGGAAACAAAGCGTTCAGAAAAGAGAACGACATCTTGGATGTCTGGTTCGATTCAGGGGTAAGCTATGCCGCCGTCTGCGAAAAACGAGAGGATTTGAAGGCGCCCCCTGATCTCTACCTGGAGGGAAGCGATCAACACAGGGGGTGGTTCCACAGCTCTCTTCTCGCCTCGGTTGGAACGCGGGAAATCGCTCCGTACCATGAAGTTTTGACTCATGGTTTTGTGGTGGATGGCAAGGGCGAGAAGATGTCAAAGTCTAAAGGCAATGTGATTACACCGGATTCGGTGATTGAGAGATATGGTGCCGAGATTTTGCGACTATGGGTTGCCGCCGAAGACTATCGGGACGACATCAAGATCTCTGAGGAGATCTTGAAACGACTCACCGAGGCTTACCGAAAGATCCGCAACACATGTCGCTACATCCTGGGCAATCTTTACGACTTCGATCCCGCCAAAGATGCCGTGGTCTATGAGCGTCTCTCGGAATTAGATCGTTGGGCACTTCACAGGCTTCAGAAGACGATCGGCCGGATTCTGTCGGCCTATGAGCGGTTTGAGTTTCACATTGTCTTCCACACGCTGAACAATTTCTGTTCTGTCGATCTGAGTGCCTTTTATCTCGATATTCTCAAAGATCGGGTCTACACAAGTCGGGCCGCCTCCCTGGAGAGGAGATCGGCCCAGACAGCCATGAACGAGATCCTGCTGGCGCTGACAAAATTGATGGCTCCGGTCCTCTCTTTCACGGCTGAGGAAATCTGGCAACACCTTCCCCCGAGGAAGGGGCGGGAGGAGAGTGTCCATTTGACGCGTTTCCCCAGCATGAACGAGGCGTACCTGGACGGGGATCTTGCCGAAAAATGGGAGAGAATCTTCGGGGTCCGGGAACGGGTTTCCAAAGCCCTGGAAGAGGCGAGGAATGAGAAGGTCATTGGACATCCCCTCGATGCACGCGTCGAGATAGTCGCCTCTCCGGAGATGATGGAACTTCTGGAGCCCCTCTCCAAAGAGCTGAAGAGCGTGTTTATTGTCTCTGAGGTTCGTCTAAAGAGAGATTCGGAAATCAAAGGTATTCAGGTTCAAGTGCGAAGGGCTGAGGGGAACAAGTGTGAACGGTGCTGGAACTATGACACATATGTGGGAAAGGACAAGGCCCACCCCTCTCTGTGCAGGCGTTGCTTGGCGGCCATTGGATCGGAGTGATACGATAATCTGGAGAATTCACAGCGATGTTGAGAGAGAAGTTCACTAGGAAATACAAGATCTTTTTGATTGCCCTGCCACTCATTTTGTTGTGGGATCAGGTTACGAAGTATCTGGTGAGGCAGGCGGTTCCCATCTACGGATCGATTCCTGTTATTGAGGGATTCTTCAAGATTACCCACGTCAAGAACACAGGTGCGGCCTTCGGTCTTTTTGCCGGAGGTGTCAGTCCTTTTCGCACCCTATTCTTTATGGCGATTACGGTCGGGGCCGTGATCGTGATTCTACTGATTTTCAGACGGATCCGAGCGGATAGGATCCTGGCTCCTCTCTCTCTCGCCATGATCATGGCGGGTGCCCTGGGAAACCTGGTAGATCGGATTCGTTGGGGCTATGTGATCGACTTCCTCGACTTGTATTGGCGCGATTATCATTGGCCAGCATTCAACGTTGCCGACTCCGCAATCACAGCGGCCGTTTTTCTCTTGCTTATCGAAAATCTGTTTCTCCACAAGAAGCAGGGCGAGTCAAAGGGCCTAACTCAAAGGGCGTGGTGAGGCAAGAATCATGTCAGTTCTTGATGTCCTGACCTATCCTCGGGCAACATTGAGGAAGAAATCGGGTCCCGTCCAGAAGATTAGTGAGGACGTCAAGAGTCTCATCCGAGACATGAAAGAGACCATGTATGCCTCTGGAGGCATCGGACTGGCAGCTCCCCAGGTTGGTGTCAGCCAGAGGGTGATTGTCGTGGATGTGACCCCCTATGAGCCAGAGCAGGAGCCCTTTGCCCTGATTAATCCTGAGATTGTTTCGAGTGATGGTGATGTGGAGAGCGAGGAGGGATGCCTGAGTGTCCCGGGCCTCGTTGAGACAATCAAAAGGAAAGAGAGGGTTACTGTCCGAGGCCTCGATGAAGAGGGAAAAGAGGTGGAAATTGAGGCGAGCGGTATGCTGGCAATCTGTCTTCAGCATGAAATCGACCATTTGGATGGGCTGACAGTCGTCGAGAGATTAAGCCCGGTGAAAAGGGGAATGATTAAAAAGAAACTGGTAAAGGCTGCCAGGAATCAAACATGAAGGGATCCCTCCCGATCGTATTCATGGGGACTTCTGGGTTTGCGGTCCCGATTCTTCAATCTCTATTCGATAACTATCAGGTCATTGCCGTTGTTACCCAGCCGGATAAGCCCAGAGGACGGGGACGAGTTCTCTCCATATCTGAGGTCAAGGAACGGGCCCTGGCACTAAACATCCCGATCCATCAGCCTGAAAAGGTGAGAGACACGGCTTTTATCATTGAGGTGAGGAAACGCAAGCCTCAATTGATCGTTGTGGCTGCCTACGGGCAGATTCTACCTCGTGACCTTCTTGAGGTTCCAAAAATGGGTTGCATCAACGTCCACGCCTCTCTTCTTCCCAAATATAGAGGAGCGGCTCCCATTAACTGGGCCATTGCCGAAGGGGAATCAGAAACGGGGGTGACCACCATCATCATGGATGAGGGGATGGATACGGGTCCGATTCTCTTGCGCCGAGCGATTCCCATAGGTCCGAAAGACACGGCCCATTCCCTTGGGGAAAAATTGGGAAAGGTTGGAGCCGAGGTCATCGTGGATACCGTCGGGGGCCTGGAACGTGGTAAAATACGACCCATGCCTCAAGAGGCGAGAGAGGCGACCTATGCGCCTCCGTTGAAGAAGGAAGACGGTCGAATCGACTGGCGCCAGCCGGCGATTGTCCTCCACCGGCGGATGCGAGCCATGAGCCCATGGCCCGGGACCTTCACCCGGTTGGGGGGAAAGATCTTGAAGGTATTTTGGGCGGAAGTCGACGAAACATCGCACAGCCAGCCCCCTGGATGCGTCCTCGATGTAGGAAGCCACGGAATTCGGGTGGCCACCGGAGAGGGCCAGCTTGTCCTTAAGGAAGTTCAGCTTGAGGGGAAGAAGCGTCTGCCTGTGAGGGAATTCCTCTTGGGTCATCCCATCGATGCTGGAGCGATACTTGAGTAACAGCATTTAGCCATTAGCGGTTAACTGTCAGCACGGCGGAGAGAAACCGATTTTCATCCGCTGGTCTATTCAGAATGAGGGATTTGAGAGAATGAGAGGATGCTCACCAGATCTCCCTCAGGTAGAGAATATACGATGGCATCATTCATGAAGAAGTTGATTGCTGACCGCTGACGGCTGAGAGCTTCTCTTTGAGATTTGGGTCGACATGGAAAAATCGCACCCCCAGAAAAGAATATTCATTGGACTTCTCCTTTTCACCTGTCTTGTTCTCTTTGTTGTCGTATCGATACTGTGGCTGGTTCCCTATGTCGGCCTCTCCCATATTCATTCCTCAGCCCCCTTGATACTGGCCATATGTTTTGGTCTCGTACTTTTTCTGGTGTTTCTGGGAGTGACACTTCTCGTGCTCACGATTATTCTGGGCCGAGATATTTTCTTATCGCAAAAGCTCAGAGGAATTGTCATTCAATTCTTGTTTCCCTTTATGGTCCTCGTTGGCAAGATTGTGGGAATCTCGAAAAAGACGGTTCAGCAGTCCTTTATCGCGATTAACAATCAACTCGTGATGTCTAACAGCCATCGAGCCAAGGCCGAGAGGATTTTGCTTTTACTGCCCCACTGTACCCAGGATTTCGAGTGCGATGTGAGGATCACCGGAAATATCAAAAACTGTCGGAAATGCGGCAAGTGCGAGATCAAGGA
>JABAOH010004733.1_pt14 | contig 18345 bp, 14 predicted proteins | sample 7062181 | NCBI WGS metagenome assembly JABAOH01 (sample SAMN14538630, study PRJNA623070) | marine sediment metagenome | biome: marine biome [ENVO:00000428]; feature: marine pelagic biome [ENVO:01000023]; material: deep marine sediment [ENVO:00002113]; isolation source: pool of 5 deep marine... | reverse complement strand
GGCGTCTCGCTCGCTGGCGTCTCGCTGCTGCCGAACTCGGCGAACAGCTGCTCGAGATACCTCGATTGGCTCGCGGTCTCGGCGGAGACCGTCTCGGTGACGGCGCCGCCGGCCACTGACCAGGCGCCGGTGCTGTCGAGATCGGCGGGCATGTTGGGGGCGTAGATCTCGCTCGGCGCGCCGGCCGGCTCGAGCGCGGCCCCAATCGTGGTCGCCGGCTCGAGGCCTGCCTCGCTCTCAGCCCCGCCGGCGGTATCCGCCGACCCCGGCTGGCGCTCGTTGAAGCCGCTGTCGAGCGAGCGGGCAATGGCTTCCTGCGTGCGCTCCTCCTTGTCACGACCGATGAATGCGGGCGTGAAGGCGACGAAGAGCTGGCTTTCCTGCTTGCGCGGCACCAACAGGACCTTGTCGGTCGCGTGGGTCACGGTATGAAAATCGATTCCTGAATCCATCTGGGCATCGATGCGCACCAGCCGGTCGTTCTCGAAGTACAGCGAGGCGCGCTGCTGAACGGTGTCGCCGTGGCCGGGCTTGTAACTGTAGTAGTAGTCCCAGCGGTCCAGGTGAAAGGCATCGGTCACCAGCGGAGTGCCGAGAATGAACTTCACCTTGCGCTTGTCCATGCCGAGGTCGAGCTCCTGGAGCATCTCGACCGTGACGACGTTGCCCTGCTGGATGGGAATGCGGTAGAGGCCCGGAATTCCGCCCGAGCACCCACCGATCGCCAGGCACGCCATCAATGCGAGGCTGGTGAAAGGGCCTTTTCTGCTGCCGATAGCCATGCTCCCGAACCGTGGTCGTACGCTGACGCCGTCTCGCATTATAACGCCGCGCGTCGCGTGCGATGACTCATGCACTTTCGAGCATCTGCCGGGCGTGGGCAATGGCCTGATCGGTGATGTCGACACCGCCGAGCATGCGCGCGATCTCCTCGACGCGGTCTTCGCCGCTGAGATTTCTGAGATCGGTGTGGGTCCTGCGACGCACGCTTTGCTTGTGCACCTGCACGTGATGGTGCGCGAGCGACGCCACCTGCGGGAGATGCGTGACGCACAGCACCTGCCGGTTGGCCGCCAGCCGGCGCAGCTCTCGGCCGACGATGTCCGCCACCCGCCCGCCGATGCCGGCATCGACCTCGTCGAAGATCAGCGTCGGCACGCCGCTGCCCTCGCTGGCGATGACCTGGATGGCGAGGCTGATGCGCGAGAGCTCGCCGCCGGAGGCGACGCTCGCCAGCGGCTGCGGCGCTTGGTCCGGATTCACGGCGACCCGGAACGACACCGTGTCCGCGCCGTCGCGGGAGGGCGGCGCATCGAAGTCGGCCTGCACGTCGATGAGCAGCCGGCCCTGGGGCATGCCGAGGGCGCGCATGTTCTTCGTGATGGCCGCCGCGAGCTTGCCCGCAGCGCCTGCACGGCTCTCGTGCAGGGCGCGCGCCGCCTCGGCATACGCGTTCACTGTCGCATCGATCTCGGTGCGCAGCTCGTCGACGCGCTCGCCCGCGCCTTCGAGCTCGACGATCTCCGCACGCAGCGTGTCGCGCAGCGCGGGCAGCTCGGCGGGGTCGACGCGATGCTTGCGCGCGCTGTCGTGGATAGCCGCCAGGCGGGTGTCGACTGCCTGCAGGCGCGCGGGATCGACATCGATGGTGTCCTGGTAGTGGCGCAGCTCCGCGGCCGCTTCCCCGAGCTGTATGCCTGCGCCGTCGAGCAGCTCGCGGATGGTGTCAGTGCTGCGGTCGATGGCGGCCATGGTGCCGAGGGTGTTGCAAAGTCCGGCGACGCGGGCCGTCAGCGCTCCCTCGCCGTCGCCGTCGAGCTCGTTCAGGGCGCGCGCGCAGATGGCGAGCAGCTCGCTCGCGTGCGCGAGCCGGCGGTGCTCGTCGTCGAGCGCCTCGAGCTCGTTCGCGCCGATGTCCAACGCATCGAGCTCGTCGATCTGATAGCGCAGGTAATCGAGGCGTTGCTCGCGATCCTGAGGTCCGACAGCGAGGGATTCCATCGCCTTGCGGGTGCTCTGCCAGCGTTGCTGCAGTGACGCCAGCTGCGCGAGCGCCTCCTCGTGGTGGGCGTACTCGTCGAGGATGCGCCGTTGCGCCGCGGACTTGAGCAGCGACTGGTGCGCGTGCTGCCCGTGGATGTCGACGAGCAGCTCGCCGAGCTCGCGCAGCACCTGCAGCGGCACGGGGCGCCCGTTGACGTAGGCGCGGGATCGGCCGTCGGCGGCGATGGTGCGTCTCAGGATGCACTCGCCGTCACTGGTGAGATCCTGTGCGAGGAGAAGCTGCGCAGCATCGCTGTCGGACGGGATCTCGAACACCGCGATCACCTCGGCGCCGTGCGCGCCGCTTCTCACCACCTTGGGGCTGGCCCGCTCGCCGAGGGTGAGTCCCAGGGCATCGATCAGGATCGATTTTCCGGCACCGGTCTCGCCGGTGAGCACCGTCATGCCCGCGTCGAGCTCCAGGTTCAGGCGCTCGACGATGGCGAAGTCACGCACGGCGAGCTGCGCCAGCATCTACAGCTCCCGGGCCCAGTGCAGCTTGGCGCGCAGCGTGGCGAAATAGTCGTGGCCACGGGGATGGACCAGGCGCAGCCGGCGATCCTTGCGACGAATCAGGATGCGATCTGCAGGAGCGAGCTCGAGCGTGGTCTGGCCGTCGCAGGTCAGCTGGGCCTCGGGCTGCTCACCGTCGGTATGCATGCGGATCTCGAAGCGGCTGTCCGCCGCTACCACCAGCGGACGGCTGCTGAGGGTGTGCGGGCAGATGGGCACCAGCACCACGGCTTCCAGGCTCGGGTGCAGGATCGGTCCGCCGCCGGACAGGGAATAAGCAGTGGAGCCCGTGGGGGTCGCGACGATCAGGCCGTCCGAGCGCTGGGTGTTCACCAGCCGGCCGTCGATATGGGTCTCGAACTGAATGAGGCGCGCGATGTGCCACTTGTGGGCCACGACCTCGTTGAGTGCGCAGCCGCTGAACACTTCCTGACCGTCGCGCATCACGCGCACGTCGAGCAGAAAACGCTGCTCCTCGTCGTAGTCGCCGGCAAAGATTTCGCGCAGCCGGGCGTCCATCTCCGCCGGCATGACGTCAGCGAGAAAGCCGAGGCGGCCGAGATTGACGCCGAGCAGCGGCACCTCGTGATCCACCAGCGAGCGTGCCGCGTTGAGAAAGGTACCGTCGCCCGCGACCACGATCACCAGGTCACAGCGGCTGCCGAGGGCTTCGCGGTCCACCACGGGCAAGCCGAAGCTCGGCAGCTTCTCGGCGCTCTGCGCGTCGAAAAGCATCTGTGCGCCGGCGCCGCGCAGGATTTCGATCAGCTGCTCGAGCGTCGACGCGACGCGCGCGTCGCCGTGCTTGCCGATGAGGCCCACGGTGCGGAATCTGGCGGCCATCGGGACGGCTGACTCCTCTCGGCCTAGGCCGTGAACGGGTGGTTCCAGGGAATGACCCAGCGCGGGGAAAGTTATCACGGTGCCCGGCGCAGAGGCCAACACGGCGTTGCGGGCGGTTGGCAGACGGCACCTGAGAGTGCTAAATTTTTCCGGTCGAGGCCTTTGGGGGCCTTTCCCGGCCCCAGCGGCCTCCGGTCAGCGGGAGACAGCGGCCAGTGCCGAGTGAGCAAAAAGAGCCCCAGCTCAACGAACGGGCGCTGCACCTGTTCAAGGTGCTCGTGGAGCGCTACATCCGCGAGGGCGAGCCGGTCGGCTCGCGCACGCTTTCGCGCGACTCGATGCTCAACCTGAGCCCGGCGACGGTGCGCAACGTGATGGCGGACCTGGAGGAGTGCGGCCTGCTGCGTTCGCCGCACACATCGGCGGGACGGGTGCCGACCAACCAGGGATTTCGATTCTTCGTCGATACCCTGCTGCGGGTCGAGCCGCTCGAGAGGGCTCAGGTGGCGATGCTCGAGGAGCATCTGAATCGCGACCAGAATCGCGGTGCGCTGATGGAATCGGCGTCGGCGCTGCTCTCCAACATCACGCATCTGGCGGGCGTCGTGATGCTGCCCCGCCAGGAGCACGTGACCCTTCGACAGGTGGAATTTCTTTCCCTCTCCGATGATCAGGTGCTGGTCATCCTGGTGGTCAACGAGCGCGAGGTGCAGAACCGCATCATCCGGACCGGGCGAAAGTACAGCCAGGCGGAGCTGCAGCAGGCGGCCAACTACCTGAACAGTCTGTGCGCCGGCAGGGATCTGATGACCGTGCGCAACGAGATCCTCGCCGAGCTTCGCACCACCCGCGAGAGCATGAATGCGATCATGCAGGCGGCGGTGGAGATGGCCGAGAAGGCCCTGGAGCGGGAAGCCGACGTCGAAGAGATGGTGGTCGCGGGGCAGACCAATCTGATGGACAGCGCCGAGCTCGCCGACATGGAAAAGCTGCGCCGGCTGTTCGAGGCCTTCAGCGAGAAGCGCGAGCTGCTGTACCTGCTCGATCATTCTCTGAACGCGCGGGGCGTTCAGATCTTCATCGGCGAGGAGTCCGGATTCAACGTCCTCGACGAGTGCAGCGTGGTGACGGCCTCTTACGGGAGCGATGACGAGGTTCTCGGCGTGCTCGGGGTCATCGGACCGACGCGCATGCCCTACGAGCGGGTCATCCCGGTGGTCGACATCACCGCCCGTCTGCTCACAGCGGCCTTGAATAGGCAGCACTGATCCCCATATTCCGGCATATCCCCAGGCGCTCTCGGCAACGCTGGCGCCCGGAAGCGTCTGGCCCACGAATCTGGAGTCGACTATGGCGAAGGCAAAGCGACCGGTGAAAACCGAGAACGAGCGCAGGACCGTGACGGTCGAGGCCGCGGCGGACGCGGATGCCGAGGAGGCGGCCGCCGAACTCACCGGGGAGCCGACGCCGGGCGACGCCGACGCGCAGGCGCTGCCGGCGCCGGACCTGGATGCAGAGCTCAAGGAGGCCCGCGAGGAGGCCGCCGCGCACCTCGACGATCTGCTCAGAGCGCGGGCGGAAATGGAGAATCTGCGCAAGCGCTCGGAACGCGAGGTGGAGAACGCCCACAAGTACGGCCTCGAGCGGCTCATGAGCGAGCTTCTGCCCATCAAGGACAGCATCGAGCTCGGCCTGAACGCCGCCGACGACGCCGAGGTGGACGCGGAGAAGCTGCGTGAGGGCCTCGAGCTGACCCTCAAGCTCTTCAACACCGCCACCGGCAAGTTCGGCCTCGAGGAGGTCAATCCCGAGGGCCAGAGTTTCGACCCCGAGTATCACCAGGCCATGTCCACCCAGGAGGTGGCCGGCAAGGAGCCGGGCACGGTCATCACGGTGGTCCAGAAGGGCTACCTGCTCAACGATCGGCTGCTGCGGCCGGCGATGGTCATCGTGGCCGCGTGAGCGGCTTGATTTCCGGGGTCACGACCCAATATCTAGCCACATCGGACCAAGCGACCAGTCAACGGAGAACGAAATCATGGGCAGAATGATCGGCATCGACCTCGGCACCACGAACTCGTGCGTGGCCGTGATGGAGGGCGAGAAGCCGCGCGTCATCGAGAACAGCGAGGGCGATCGCACTACGCCGTCGATCGTCGCGTACACGAAAGATGACGAGGTGCTGGTGGGCCAGTCCGCCAAGCGCCAGGCGGTCACCAATCCGCAGAACACGGTCTACGCGGTCAAGCGGCTCATCGGACGGCGTTTCGAAGACGACGTGGTCAAGCGCGACATCGATATGGTGCCGTACAAGATCGTCGCTGCCGAGAACGGCGATGCCTGGGTCGAGGTCAAGGGCAGCGCAAAGGCGCCGCCGGAGATCTCCGCCCGCGTGCTCATGAAAATGAAGAAGACCGCCGAGGACTTTCTCGGCGAGCCGGTGACCGAGGCGGTGATCACGGTGCCGGCCTACTTCAACGATTCCCAGCGTCAGGCGACCAAGGATGCCGGCAAGATCGCCGGTCTCGACGTCAAGCGCATCATCAACGAGCCGACCGCGGCCGCGCTCGCCTACGGCATGGACAAGAGGCGCGGAGATTCCAAGATCGCGGTCTACGACCTCGGCGGCGGCACGTTCGATATCTCCATCATCGAGATCGCGGAGGTCGACGGCGAGCATCAGTTCGAGGTGCTCTCGACCAACGGGGACACGTTCCTCGGTGGCGAGGATTTCGATCTGCGCATCATCGATTACGTGGCCGACGAGTTCAAAAAGGAATCCGGTATCGATCTGCACAACGATCCGCTTGCGCTTCAGCGGCTCAAGGAGACCGCCGAGAAGGCCAAGATCGAGCTCTCCTCGAGTCAGCAGACCGAGATCAATCTGCCCTACGTGACCGCGGATGCGAGCGGTCCGAAGCACCTCAACATGACGCTCACGCGCGCCAAGCTCGAGTCGCTCATCGAGGATCTCGTCCAGCGCACCATCGAGCCGTGCCGAATCGCGCTCAAGGACGCCGGTCTCAGCGCGTCGGATATCTCCGATGTCATCCTGGTCGGCGGGCAGACGCGCATGCCCAAGGTTCAGCAGATGGTCAAGGACATCTTCGGCAAGGAGCCTCGCAAGGACGTCAACCCCGACGAGGCCGTCGCGGTCGGCGCGGCGATTCAGGCCGGCGTGCTCTCGGGCGAAGTCAAAGACGTGCTGCTGCTCGACGTGACGCCGCTCTCGCTCGGCATCGAGACGCTCGGCGGTGTCATGACCAAGCTCATCGATAAGAACACGACCATCCCCACCAAGGCGTCGCAGGTCTTCTCGACGGCCGAGGACAATCAGGGCGCGGTTACCGTGCACGTGCTCCAGGGCGAGCGCGAGGTGGCCTCGGCGAACAAGTCGCTCGGGCGGTTCGACCTCGCGGATATTCCGCCCGCGCCGCGCGGCGTGCCGCAGATCGAGGTCGCTTTCGACATCGATGCCAACGGTATTCTCAACGTATCGGCGAAGGACAAGGCGACCGGTAAGGAGCAGTCCATCGTCATTCGCGCCTCCAGCGGGCTCGCCGAGGACGAGATCGATCGCATGGTCAAGGACGCCGAGGCACACGCCGCCGAGGACAAGAAGTTCCACGAGCTGGTGAACGCCCGCAACCAGGCGGACAACCTGGTGCACGCGACGAAAAAGACGCTCGCCGAGCTCGGCGACAAGGTCGAGGCTCAGGAGAAGACCGACATCGAAGCCGCCATCGCGGCGGTCGAAGAGGCGATCAAGACCGACGACAAGAGCAACATCGAAGCCAAGTCCCAGACTCTGGCGGAGCTCTCCGGTAAGCTCGCCGAGCGGATTTACCAGAAGGAATCGGCGGATGCCGGCACTTCGGAGCAGGCGGGTGCCGGCGAGGCCAAGGGCGGCGCGCAGGCCGGCGGCTCGGAGGATGTCGTCGACGCCGAATTCGAAGAGGTCAACGAGGACAACAAGTAAGTTGTCCGCGTAGATCGTAGGACGAAGCCGGCGCGGGGTCGTTGGACTCCGCGCCTTTTTCGCGTGCGGCCATGGCGAAACGGGATTACTACGAAGTTCTTGGCGTCTCGCGCAACGCGAGCGACGACGAGCTCAAGGGCGCGTACCGGCGTCTCGCGATGAAGTATCACCCCGACCGCAACCCCGATTCCGAGGAGGCGGAGCTCAATTTCAAGGAGGCCAAAGAGGCCTACGAGATCCTCTCCGATGGGCGCAAGCGCGCCGCCTACGATCAGTTCGGCCACGCCGGCGTCGATTCCCAGGCGGGGCAGGGCGGATTCGGCGGCGCGGGTTTTCGCGACATTTTCGACGAGGTGTTCGGCGACATTTTCGGCTCACGCGGCGGCGAGCGCGTGTACCGGGGCGCCGACATGCGCTACGACCTCGGCATGAGTCTCGAGGAGGCCGTGTTCGGCACCACCGCCAAGATCCGCGTGCCGACCAGGGTGCAGTGCGCGGACTGCTCGGGCAGCGGCGCAACGCCCGGCACCAGCCCGGTGAGCTGCGCGACCTGCGGTGGCCAGGGCCAGGTGCGCATGCAGCAGGGATTCTTCTCCATACAGCAGACCTGCCCGAGCTGCCGCGGAGCGGGCAAGGTGATCACCGACCCGTGCAAGACCTGCCGGGGCGAAGGCCGCGTGCGTGAGGAGAAGACGCTCTCGGTGAAAGTGCCACCCGGAGTCGACAACGGCGATCGCATCCGTCTGGCAGGCGAGGGCGAGAGCGGTGAGCGGGGCGGTCCGCCGGGAGACCTGTACGTCGAGGTGAACGTGCGCGAGCATCCCATCTTCTTGCGCGATGGCGCCCACCTGTTCTGCGAGGTTCCCGTGAGCTTCACAACGGCGACGCTGGGCGGTGAGCTGGAGGTGCCAACGCTCGACGGCCGGGTAAATCTGAAAATTCCGAGCGGTACCCAGACGGACAAGCTGTTCCGCGTACGCGGCAAGGGCATCAAACCGGTGCGCGGCGGTGGCCCTGGGGATCTCATCTGTAAAATCGTCGTGGAGACACCCGTGAACCTGAACGCCAAGCAGAAGGAGCTTCTGCGCAACTTCGACGAGTCCATTCGCACGAGCAAGCGCACCCACGACCCACGCTCGTCCTCGTGGCTGGACAACGTGAAAAAGTTTTTCGAGGACCTCACGTCGTGAGCGCGCCCGTGCGTATTGCCGTCACCGGCGCCGCGGGGCGCATGGGTCGCACGATCACCAGCGCGCTGAGCGACTTCGAGGGTACCCGCCTCGCGGGCGCTGTCGAAGCGCCCGGGAGTCCTCTCATCGGCCAGGACGCGGGCACGCTGGCCGGCATCGGTGCGCTCGGCGTGCCGATCGGCGATTCACTGGAGGCCATCGCCGGTGATTTCGACGTGCTCGTCGACTTCACCGTTGCCGATGCCTGCGCCGCAAACGTGCGCGTGTGCCGGGATGCGGGCAAGCGCGCGGTGGTCGGCACCACCGGCTTCTCCCAAGCACAGCGGGCCGAGCTCGACCAGCATGCCGAGCACATTGCGCTGGTGGTTGCGCCCAATATGAGCGTCGGCGTGAATCTCTGCTTCAAGCTCCTCGACGTGGCGGCAAGGGTGCTCGGTGACGAGGTCGACATCGAGATCATCGAGGCGCATCACCGCCACAAGGTCGATGCGCCATCGGGCACGGCGGTGCGCATGGGCGAGGTGGTCGCCGGGGCGCTCGGGCGCCGTCTCGCCGACTGCGCGGTCTACGGCCGTCAAGGCCATACCGGCGCGCGCGAGCGAAGTACCATCGGTTTCGAGACCGTGCGCGCCGGAGACATCGTCGGCGAGCACACCGTGATGTTCGCCGGAACCGGCGAGCGCGTCGAGATCAGCCACCGGGCCTCCAGCCGCCTGAACTTCGCCCACGGCGCTCTGCGTGCGGCGCGCTGGATCATGGCCAAGGAATCGGGCCTCTACGACATGCAGGATGTGCTCGGCCTGTAGCGCACGGAATCGGCCCTATGGACCGGTAGTCGCGGTCTACCTTATCATTTCCCTGTGGCACGCGGTGCGCGCAGGAAACTGACCAGCGGTGTTCATTGATTCGAGGACGGGAGCGGCTCTAAGGCACGCTCCCGTTTTTTTGCATGGGCGGCCCGCGCGCGGCGCCGCGAGCACGAGGCGACGGAGATTGTGACGAGCCGGGCCCTTCTGATACTCGAGGACGGCAGCCGGTTCTGGGGACAATCCATCGGCGTCGCGGGCCAGGTCGTCGGCGAGGCGGTGTTCAACACCGCCATGACCGGCTATCAGGAGATCCTGAGCGATCCCTCCTACGCCCGTCAGATCATCACGCTCACCTATCCGCACATCGGCAACGTCGGCACCAATGCCGAGGACGACGAGGCGGCGCGGGTCCACGCCAGCGCCCTGGTGGTGCGTGATGCCCCGGCGACGTTGAGCAGCTGGCGGGCGCGCGGCACGCTGCGCGACTATCTGCGCGAACGGGCAGTCGTCGCCATGTGCGGCATCGACACGCGGCGGCTGACGCGCATTCTGCGCACCAAGGGCGCCCAGAACGCCTGCCTGGTGGCGGCGCCGGCGGGTGGCGCCGACATCGACGCGGATGCGGCGCTCGAGGCGGCGCGCGGGTTTGCAGGCCTCGAGGGCATGGATCTCGCTCGCGAGGTGTCCACCGACAGCGCTTACGAGTGGCACGAAGGCGCCTGGCGGCTCGATGCGGGCTTTGCAGAGGTGCCCCGCGAGCAACGATGCCGGCGCGTGGTCGCCTACGATTTCGGCGTCAAGCGCAACATCCTGCGGCTCCTGAGCGAGAAGGGCTGCCGGGTGACTGTGGTGCCCGCGACCACCACCAGCGGGGAGGTGCTGGCGCTCGAGCCCGACGGCGTGTTCCTGTCCAACGGACCCGGGGATCCGGAGCCGTGCGCCTATGCCATCACCGCGATACGGGAGCTGCTCGATGCGGGCGTGCCGTTGTTCGGCATCTGCCTGGGTCACCAGCTGCTGGCGCTCGCCGGAGGCGCCCGCACCCTGAAGATGAAATTCGGTCATCACGGTGCCAATCACCCGGTGCAGGATCTGGCCAGCGGCAACGTGCTCATCACCAGTCAGAATCACGGATTCGCCGTCGACGAGGCGAGCCTGCCGGCCAACATCCGGGCCACGCATCGCTCGCTCTTCGACGGTTCCCTGCAGGGCCTGCGCTTCACCGATCGGCCGGCCTTCGGCTTTCAGGGCCATCCGGAGGCGAGTCCCGGTCCTCACGACATCGCGGCGCTTTTCGACGAATTCGTGGCCCTCATGGGCGGTGCGCGACGCGGCGCACAGGCAACCGGCTCGGCGAGCGCATGAGCTGACGCATGCCGAGACGCACAGACATCGAAAGCGTGCTCATTATCGGCGCCGGTCCGATCGTCATCGGTCAGGCCTGTGAGTTCGACTACTCCGGCGCTCAGGCCTGCAAGGCGCTGCGCGAGGAGGGCTACCGGGTGGTGCTGGTAAACTCCAATCCCGCCACCATCATGACCGACCCGGAGATGGCCGACGCCACCTACATCGAGCCGATCCATTGGCAGGCCATTGCGCAGATCATCGAAAAAGAGCGTCCCCAGGCGTTGCTGCCGACAATGGGCGGCCAGACGGCGCTCAACTGCGCGCTCGATCTGAATCGCGAGGGCGTGCTCGCGGCCTTCGCGGTCGAGATGATCGGGGCCTCGCGTGAATCCATCGACAAAGCCGAGGACCGTGAGCAGTTCCGCGATGCCATGGGCCGCATCGGCCTTGCGGTGCCGCGCGCGGTGCTCGTGCACGATCTCGACAGCGCCCGGGAGGCGCAGGCGGAAATCGGCTTTCCGACGATTCTGCGTCCGTCTTTCACGCTCGGCGGCACCGGCGGCGGCATCGCCTACAACCGCGAGGAGTTTCTCGAGATCTGCGAGCGCGGTCTCGACGCGTCACCGACCCACGAAGTGCTGCTCGAAGAGTCGGTGCTCGGCTGGAAGGAATTCGAGATGGAGGTGGTCCGCGATCGCAAGGACAACTGCATCATCGTCTGCTCCATCGAGAACTTCGATGCCATGGGTGTTCACACCGGTGACTCGATCACGGTTGCGCCGGCGCAGACGCTCACCGACAAGGAATATCAGCTGATGCGCGACGCTTCCATCGCGGTGCTGCGCGAGATCGGCGTCGACACCGGCGGCTCCAACGTGCAGTTCGCCATCAATCCCCGCAATGGACAGCTGGTCATCATCGAGATGAATCCGAGAGTGTCGCGCTCGTCGGCACTCGCCTCGAAAGCGACCGGTTTCCCGATTGCGCGCGTGGCGGCTAAGCTCGCCGTCGGCTACACCCTCGATGAGCTGGAGAACGAGATTACCGGCGGCGCCACGCCCGCGTCGTTCGAGCCAACCATCGACTACGTCGTGACCAAGGTGCCGCGATTCAACTTCGAGAAGTTTCCCCAGGCCGAGCCGCGTCTCGGCACGCAGATGAAATCGGTCGGCGAAGCCATGGCCATCGGGCGGACCTTCCAGGAATCGCTGCAAAAGGCGCTGCGCAGCCTCGAGAACGATCTGTGCGGTCTCGACGAGATCGTTGCCGGCAGCGCGGCTGAAGAAGGCGACGCGGCGTTGCGCGCCGAGGTGGTGGCGCAGCTTCGCAACCCCGGTCCCGAGCGGGTGCGCTATCTCGCCGACGGTCTTCGGCTGGGGATGAATCTCGACGAGATTCACGAGCACTCGGGTATCGATCCGTGGTTCATCGCCCAGATCCAGGAGATCGTCGCCGAGGAGCGGGCGCTCGCCGGCGTTCGCCTGGCGGAGCTCGATCGCGATCGCGTGCTGGGTCTCAAACGCATGGGCTTCTCCGATGAGCGCCTGGCGAAGCTGCTCGGCGTCGACGAGTCGCAGGTGCGCGCGCATCGGCACGCGCTCGGCGTGCGACCGGTGTTCAAGCGGGTCGACTCGTGCGCGGCCGAGTTCGAGGCGACCACCGCCTACATGTACTCCACCTATGAGGAGGAGTGCGAGGCCAATCCCACCGGGCAACGCAAGATCATGGTGCTCGGTGGCGGCCCGAACCGCATCGGCCAGGGCATCGAGTTCGACTACTGTTGCGTGCAGGCGGCGCTGGCGGTTCGCGACTTCGGCTACGAGACGATCATGGTCAACTGCAACCCCGAGACCGTCTCGACCGACTACGACACCTCGGATCGGCTGTACTTCGAGCCGCTGACCCTGGAGGACGTGCTCGAGATCATCCATGTCGAGGGCCCCGACGGGATCATCGTTCAATACGGGGGGCAGACGCCGTTGAAGCTCGCGCGCGCCCTCGAGGCGGCCGGCGCGCCCATCATCGGCACGAGCCCCGAGTCCATCGATCTCGCCGAGGACCGCGAGCGCTTTCAGCGCCTGATTGCGGATCTGGGGCTGCGTCAGCCGCCGAACCGTACCGCGAGAACCGCCGAGGAGGCGGCCCGGGCGGCCGCCGAGCTGGGTTATCCGCTGGTGGTGCGGCCGTCCTACGTGCTCGGCGGCAGGGCCATGGAGATCGTCTACGCACCGGGGGATCTCGAGGCCTACATGCGCGGCGCGGTGGCCGTGTCGCACAGCGCGCCGGTGCTGCTCGACCGTTTTCTCGACGATGCCATCGAGGTCGACGTCGATGCGCTCTGCGACGGCCGGGAGGTGTTCGTCGGCGGCGTCATGGAGCACATCGAGCAGGCCGGCGTGCACTCGGGTGATTCCGCCTGCTCGCTTCCGCCGTGCAGCCTGTCGCCGGAAATCCAGGCGCAGATCCGCGAGCAGACCCGGGCGCTGGCGCGAAGCCTCGACGTGGTGGGCCTGATGAACGTGCAGTTCGCCATCCAGCGCGATCGCGTCTTCATCCTCGAGGTCAATCCGCGCGCCTCGCGCACCGTACCGTTCGTTTCCAAAGCGACCGGCGTGCCCCTCGCGCGTGTCGCAACCCGCTGCATGCTCGGCGAGACGCTGGCCGAACAGGGTATCGGCGAACAGGCGCCTCCCGAATACTTCTCGGTCAAGGAGGCCGTGTTCCCGTTCGTGAAGTTCCCCGGCGTCGACACCCTGCTCGGACCGGAGATGAAATCGACCGGCGAGGTCATGGGTATCGGTCGCAGCTTCGGTGAGGCCTTCGCCAAGGCGCTGCTGGCCGCCGGTGACGCCCTGCCGACCGCGGGCAGCGCCTTCATCAGCGTCAGGGACAGGGACAAGGCGGACTGCGTCGCCATCGGCCGCGATCTGGTGGCGGCGGGCTTCCGCGTCGTGGCGACCACCGGCACCCGGGCGGCGCTGCTCGCTGCCGGTGTGCCGTGCACGCACGTGAACAAGGTTCAAGAGGGCCGCCCGCACGTGGTGGACATGTTGAAGAATGGAGGCATCGATCTTATCGTGAATACCACCGAAGGCCGGCAGGCCATCGCGGACTCGTTCGACATCCGCCGTACGGCGGTGCAGCATAAGGTTCCGTGCACGACGACCATAGCCGGCGCCAGGGCCATGGTCATGGCCATTCGAGAGCTTGGCGCCGCCGGCGTCAATCGTTTGCAGGATCTCCACCGGGAGGTGGCGGCGTGAGCAGAGTACCAATCACCACCAAGGGCGCGCAGAAGCTGCGCGACGAGCTGCAGCGGCTTAAGACGGTGGAACGTCCGCGCATCATCAGCGCCATCGCCGAGGCGCGCGCGCACGGCGATCTGCGCGAGAACGCCGAGTATCACGCTGCCAAGGAGGAGCAGAGCTTCACCGAGGGCCGCATCGCCGCCATCGAGCAGTGTCTGGGCAATGCCGAGCTCATCGATATCAGTCGCCTGAACGCGCAGGATCGAGTGGTGTTCGGCGCAACGGTGGAGCTGTTCGACGTCGATGCCGACAAACAGGTGACCTACCAGATCGTTGGCGAGATGGAGGCGGACATCGGCGGCGGCCTCATCTCCATCTCTTCACCCATTGCGCGGGCCCTGATCGGAAAGTCCGAGGGCGATCAGGTCACGGTCAATGCACCGGGCGGCGCCCGGGACTACGAGATCATCTCGGTCAAGTACGTCTGAGCACGTGGCCGCGGTCGGCGATGACGGCTGGAAACGGGCAAAGCGCGGTGGCGGCTAACGCGTCTGCTCCTCCGGGCGCTCTCTGTAGACCACGGCGGTATGTCCGATTCGCTGGACGAACTCGGCATTGGTGCGCCGGCACAGGCGCTCGATAATGCTCTCGCGCTGTTTCCGGTCATCGGCGGCGATTCGCAGCTTCACCAGCTCGTGGCTGTCGAGCGCCACCTCGAGCTCGGCGATCACGGCGTCGGTCAGCCCGCGCGCGCCGATGCTCACCACCGGGTCGAGGTGGTGGGCACGGGCGCGTAAAACGCGTCTTTGCTTGCCCGACAATGGCACCAGGTTGAACGCCTCCCGAGTCCGGTCGCCGGCGCCGCTGGCCGGATGCCGGGGGGCCATCATAGCAGGCGCGCGCGGGGGGGGGTCGTGAGCCGCCCGGGCAAGACCCGGCGCTGGCTGCGCGAGCATCGCAGCGACGCCTTCGTCAAACGCGCCGCGCAGGAGGGCTATCGTTCCCGGGCGGCGTACAAGCTCGCCGAGATCGACGAGCGGGACGGGATTTTCGCGCCAGGCCAGATCGTCGTCGACCTGGGCGCGTCACCGGGCGGCTGGTCACAGCTCGCCGCCGAGCGCACGCGTCCCGGGGGGCGGGTGATCGCCATGGACGTGCTGGGCATGGAGCCGCTGCCGGGTGTCGAGTTCCTGCAGGGGGACTTCCGCGAGGAGGAGACGCTCGCCGCTCTCGAGGCTTTGCTGGAGGGGCGGGCCGTGGACCTTGTTTTGTCCGATATGGCCCCCAATATGAGCGGTGTGCGGGCGAGCGATCAGGCACGTTGCATGGCGCTCGCGGAGCTGGCGCTCGACTTCGCCATCGGACATCTGGCCCCCGGCGGGACGCTCGTGGTGAAGGTATTTCAGGGCAGCGACTACCCGGCGTTTCTCCAGGCCATGAAGCGCGCCTGCCGGGAGACGCGGGTGCGCAAGCCCAGGGCGTCCAGAGAGCGCTCGGCGGAGCATTACCTGCTCGGACGCCACTTTGCTATATAGTTGAGTAACATTACTGTTGAGCACTGGGGCACAGTTCCCGCATAGACATTTCGGCGGGGAAAACGGACAATTCTCCGATGCGCACGCAGGGAGCCTGCACGGTGGGGCGATTTGTCGCACGCCAGCGCCCTCAGAGGAGGCGTCACAGGAGCGCCGAGACACACGTCCGTTCGCTACACGTAATTATCTACACGTAATTTAATTCCATATGGCTAAGAATCTAATTCTCTGGGTGGTCATCGCTCTGGTGCTGATGTCGGTGTTCAACAACTTCGGCCAGCGCCGCCCGTCGAGCCATCAAATCGACTACTCGCAGTTCATGAGCGACGTCAAGGCCGGGCGCGTCAAGAAGGTGGTCATCGAGGATCAGCACATCCAGGGCTTCATGCAGAACAACGATCGTTTCAGCACCTACAGCCCGGAAACGGACAATCGCTCGATGGTGGGTGAGCTTCTCGAGCACGGCGTGATCATCGATGCGCAGCCGCCGGAGCAGCAGGGGCTGCTCATGCAGATTTTCATCTCGTGGTTCCCGATGCTGCTGCTCATCGGCGTGTGGATATTCTTCATGCGCCAGATGCAGGGCGGTGGCGGCGGACGCGGTGCGCTGTCATTCGGCAAGAGCCGCGCACGGCTGCTCGGTGAGGATCAGGTGAAAGTCACCTTTGCCGACGTTGCCGGCGTCGACGAGGCCAAGGAAGAGGTTTCGGAGCTGGTGGATTTCCTCAAGGATCCGGCCAAGTTCCAGAAGCTCGGCGGCAAGATTCCGCGCGGCGTCCTGATGGTCGGCGCTCCCGGCACCGGCAAGACGCTGCTGGCGCGCGCCATTGCGGGCGAGGCAAAGGTCCCCTTCTTTACGATTTCCGGCTCCGACTTCGTCGAGATGTTCGTCGGTGTCGGCGCTTCGCGCGTGCGCGACATGTTCGAGCAGGCGAAGAAGCACGCGCCCTGCATCATCTTCATCGACGAGATCGACGCGGTGGGACGCCATCGCGGCGCGGGGCTCGGCGGCGGCCACGACGAACGCGAGCAGACGCTCAACCAGCTGCTCGTTGAAATGGACGGCTTCGAGGGCAACGAGGGCGTGATTGTCATCGCTGCGACCAACCGCCCCGACGTGCTCGATCCTGCGTTGCTGCGCCCGGGCCGATTCGATCGACAGGTCGTCGTGCCGCTGCCCGACATTCGCGGCCGCGAGCAGATTCTCAAGGTGCACATGCGCCGGGTGCCGCTCGACAAGGACGTCAATCCGAGCATCATCGCCCGCGGCACGCCCGGTTTCTCGGGGGCCGATCTCGCGAATCTCGTCAACGAGGCGGCGCTGTTCGCCGCGCGGGCCAACGAACGCTCCGTGAACATGGAGAAGTTCGAGAAGGCCAAGGACAAGATCATGATGGGCGCCGAGCGCAAGTCCATGGTGATGAGCGACGACGAGAAGAAGCTGACGGCCTTCCACGAGGCCGGCCACGCCATCGTCGGTTTGCTGGTGCCGTCCCACGATCCGGTCTACAAGGTAACCATCATTCCGCGTGGGCGCGCGCTCGGCGTGACCATGTTTCTACCCGAGGAAGATCGCTACAGCTACAGCAAGGAGCGTCTGGAGAGTCAGATTTCGAGTCTGTTCGGCGGACGTATCGCGGAAAGCATCACGTTCGGCGAGAACAGCGTCACCACGGGCGCCAGCAACGATATTCAGCGCGCCACCGAGATAGCACGCAACATGGTGACGAAGTGGGGCTTGTCAGAGAAGCTCGGGCCGCTCACCTACAGTGAGGAAGAGGGCGAGGTGTTTCTCGGCCACTCGGTGACTCAGCACAAGATGGTGTCCGACGAGACGGCGCACATCATCGACGAAGAGGTGCGCTCCGTCATCGATCGCAACTACAAGCGCGCCGAGCAGATCCTCAGGGAAAATCAGGACAAGCTGAATCTGATGGCCGAGGCTTTGATGAAGTACGAGACCATCGATTCCGAGCAGATCAAGGAGATCATGGCCGGTAAGGTGCCGAGGCCTCCGGAAGACTGGAGTGACGGCAGCGCAGAGCCGCCCGCCGACAAAGCGGTGAAAGAGGGTGAGAAGCCCGCATCGGGGAAGATCGGCGGGCCGGCCAGCTCGCACTGACATTCCATGACCGAGCTCGGGCACCCCGCAATGAGTGCCTTCGCTGAACCACAATCCGCCGTCGAGCCAACGCCGCTCGATCGCGCGCTGCCGCGCCCGTTGCCGCGCCACGGGGTCGCGCCGGCGGCGCGCGTGATGGGTATTCTCAACGTCACGCCGGACTCGTTTTCCGACGGTGGCCGATTCATGAATCTCGATGCGGCCATCGGGGCGGCGCATCGCATGATCGAAGAGGGCGCGACCATCATCGACGTCGGCGGCGAGTCCACGCGCCCGGGCGCCGAGCCCGTTTCGGTCAGCGAGGAGCTCGAGCGGGTGCTTCCCGTGATCGAGGGCATCGTCGGCCAGAGCTCCGCGGCGGTTTCCATCGACACCAGCAAGCCGCAGGTGATGGAGGCCGCCGTGCGCGCCGGTGCGGCTATGATTAACGATGTCATGGCGCTTCGTGCCGAGGGCGCCGTGGAGACGGCGCGCGATCTGGGCGTGCCGGTGTGTCTCATGCACATGCAGGGCCTGCCGCGCACCATGCAGAAGAATCCCCACTACGAGGACGTCGTCGTCGAGGTGAGGGAGTTTCTTCTCCGCCGCGCCGACGCATGCACGGCGGCGGGGCTGGACGAGGACAGGCTGCTCATCGATCCCGGCTTTGGCTTCGGCAAGACGCTCGCGCACAACCTGACTCTGCTCGCGAATCTGGAAGCGCTGGTGCAGACCGG
>JABAOH010006066.1_pt1 | contig 18346 bp, 17 predicted proteins | sample 7062181 | NCBI WGS metagenome assembly JABAOH01 (sample SAMN14538630, study PRJNA623070) | marine sediment metagenome | biome: marine biome [ENVO:00000428]; feature: marine pelagic biome [ENVO:01000023]; material: deep marine sediment [ENVO:00002113]; isolation source: pool of 5 deep marine... | reverse complement strand
TGATGAAGATATCGAAAGAGCATTGTTTTCTTCAGTCAATATGAAAACTGCAAAAGTTTTGTCAGTAAATTAAATTCAATTAAATGAAAGATAATAAGAGTTTTTATCAACCTTAGAAGTTATATAGTTGCTAATTTTTAGGCTTGAACTGCTTGATTTAACTCTTTTACAAATTCTTTAATATCAATGCCGTGAGCCGCTGCAATATCGCTTAATTTTTCGAAAGAAGCAGCAATGCAGCCAATACATCCCATGTTATATTTTGCAAAAACTGGAACAACTTCTGGATGTTTTTCAAGAACTTCTTTAATATTCATATCTTCAGTAATTACGTTTTCTGCCATTAAATTCACCTATTTTTTCAATGGTTATAAAACTTTACCATATAATATTTACTATAGAAATATGAGGAGAAACCGGACGGGGCCGGGAGGAGAAGCAAAAAGGGGCAAATATCGGATTTGAGGGATCCGTCCGGTGGGATCACTCTAAAAATTATACGTTCATTTTATTATATAAATAATAAAAAGGGTTTATCGTAACTATTCGTTTCCGTTAATTAAACCATTTTTCAAAAAGCAATGATATCATTGTTTTGATTTTTCAAGGTTAATATTTTTGTAATTCAAAACAGCAGCAATAAACATAAAAATTGCTGCAATAATAACCATTTCCCAAGCATATCCTGGACCCATTGAAATATGACTTCCTCCCAGATTAAAGCCGTACCAGAAACTCATATCAGTATGTTGTAATAGAATAGGTCTAGGGCCAAATAAAGATAAAAACATTGAAATTCCACACTGTATCATACTATTCCATGCAAACATAAAATAAAATATTGCACCAATTGCTAAACAAGAAGTAAGACTGATAAAAACTTTATTAAGAAAAATTAAAAATTCATATTTATTAAAATCAAATAGAGATACAATAGCACTTATCAATGCACCTATTGAAAAAATAAAAGTAAAAATAATAATATATAATGTAGTATCAAAAATTCCAAGAACATTTTTTATAGTTGATCTTTCACTGTCATACCACGGATTCCGCGAAATCAAATGTAAAATTTCACTATAATCATAAGAGTGAGATATAGTATTACCAAATGTTTCACCACTAAAAACGGCTCTGGATAAATAATATTTTATCTCAATATTCAAATTAACTTGAATAATATTTGATTTTACCTCTAATTGAAAATTATACCATGGAAAAAAAACTCCGACAGCAATAAGAATTACCGCAACTACTGTAAAAATTAATGATATTAAGTTTTTATCCATGAGCTAAAAAAATAATAAAGATATATTTAAACATGGTTTCAATTTATACGTCAAATAGAACTTGAACATGAATGGGTTTTTTATTTTTTACCTCAAGCATATGATAAGTAACAGCCTTAATTTCTGTACCTATCTTATGTTTTGAGATGTTAAATTTTTCTCCAAATATTTTTGCAGAAAGTTTATTTTCTTTTTCATTGATTTCAACTTTAAAAAAGCCAAAAACAAGGTTTTTGGTGGTGTTTATATAAAGTAATTCTGAAAGCCAATCAACCAAAAGTTGTTCTAAATCTGGAGCAGCTAGTTCAATATTATATTGGCCAATTGACTCTATTTCCGAGTTATCAGTAATAATTTCAAACATAGCCTTTGCTGCATTTTCAAAAGCTTCAGAAATTGTTTTTCCATAAGCTTTAATTCCAACATCAGCGGTATGATCAATCAGCTCATAGATTTTCATAATAATTCTTCTCCCGAAATATTTTCATAAATAAATGTTTAATTGTTTTAATAATAAATATATTTTAAAGTCCGCATTTGACTTAAGAATAAAAAAAGTCTCTGATCAAGGTTTTCTTCTTTTGGAAACTTTTTTTTCAAAATATTATGAATATCTTTAACAGTTTTTTTTCCATCACAATTTTTCCAAACAATAGTACCAATTTTGTCCATTTTTGCAATAATATTTTCATCCTTTCTTATAATTTTACAAAAGGTTTTTCCAATGTTACTTTTAAATTTGAGTACAATTATTTCAACAACATCATCTGCATTTAATGACCATTTTAGCTCTGCTCTAATAGGGACAAAAGATAGAAATTCTTCAGCAGTTGGAAGTCTACTTTTTTTGGTTTTATGCTTCCCTCTTAACAAATATTTCCCTCAATGGGATATATGCTAGAAGCAGTGCAATAAACAACCAAATGAGTATTGCAGGAAGTACTGGTGGAATGTTCATAAGTGATAGGTCAATTCCTCCAATTATGAGGAATGCAACAATTACACCCATTAATGCTTCTCCAGCAATTAATCCCGCTGTGAAAAGTAAACCTGTCCTTATAATTCTTTCCTTTGGTTTAACGTCTTTTTGTTTAACAGCAAGTTCCCAATCCGAAATTTCCTCTTCATCAGCACTTCCGTATTTCTTTTCTATTCGTGTATTTGTGAAATGACGCACAATGCCGCCAAAAAATATTGGAACGCTTAATGTAAATGGTAAATAAATTCCTATCGCAACAGGTAATACTGGCAAGTCAATAAGAATTAAAACAAATGCTAAAACAGCTCCAGCAAGAATAAAAGGCCAAACCATTTCACCAGTAAGAACTCCCCGTACAATCCCCGCCATTAAAAATGCCTGTGGAGCTGCTAAATCTTGACTTCCAATATGATATGCTTGATCGAGAGCTTGCACTACAATTGCAAGAATGGGAGCCGCGGCAATTACTCCAAAAACCTCGGCAATCTGCTGATTTCTGGGTGTTGCACCAACCATTTGTCCACATGCCATACTTTGAAGTACATCTCCAGAAATAGCGGCAGCACAACAAATAACAGCAGCAATTAGAATTGCAACACCAAATGCACCACTACCAGTTATGCCAAAAGCAAGAAGAATTAAAGTTACAATCAGAAGAACTGAAACAGTGACACCAGAAATAGGATTATTAGATGAACCAAGAAGGCCTGCCATATAGCCTGCAATAGCGCTTGCAATAAATGCAAAAACTATTGCAAAAACTGCCATAAACGCTGACAAAGCCCACATCGATGAAATAAGCCCATATATAAAAAATACAGGAAGGGTTAGGGCTCCAATTGCTAAAAATACGAATTTGAAATTTAAATCTCGGTCGGTTCTCTTTTTTGCGGCTACTTGACCACCCTTAATACCGATAACTGCTTCTCTTAAGCCGGAAGCAAGGTTGGCTCTTAATTTAAAAATTGTATAGAGTCCTCCGACAACCATTGCTCCAACTCCAATATAACGAATGTAGGTCCCCCATATCTCAAAGAAACCCCAAATTAAACTACCTGTTCCAATATCTCCACCACCAAGACTGAGAACATCGGCATATACCTGAGGGTTACTTAGAGGAGGGCTGGGAAGGCCTGTGGCAAGAGCGATAAGCGGAGAAAGAATAACCCAACCTAGCAAACCTCCAACAAATACAAAAGATGCAATTCTTGGACCAATAATCCATCCTACACCAAGAAGAGCTGGAGATGCTGCAACACCGCCATATAAATAACCGGGTCTATCGCCGCCACCAATATTATAAGTTCCAATATTTAATATGCCATGAATTGCTCCTTTAAATATATTAAGACCAACTTGACCAAACTTAAAGATTGCAGCAATAAATACTCCTATAAGAAGCCAAATTCCAGATAGCCCGCCAGCTTTCTTTTCTTTTTCAGCTTCTTCGCCGCCAACTGTTGTAGTAAGAACAGCAGCAACAGCGATTCCTTCAGGAAATGGTAAATCAGTTTTTATGATAAGTGCCCTTCTTAATGGCACCATCCAAAGAACACCCAATATTCCTCCTAAAAGAGCAATAATTGTTGTTTCAATATATTGAATTTCAGTCCATGTTCCTAATAAAACAAGAGCTGGAATTGTAAAAATAACACCTGCAGCAAGCGCCTCACCAGCTGCAGCCCCCATCATACCAATATTTACTTCAAGAATTGTACCTTTGAAGGGTCTTAACATAGCAAAAGCCATAACTGCTCCAGGAATCACAGCCGATACAGTCATTCCTGCATAAAGACCTAAATAGGCATTTGCAGCGCCTAAAATTACTGCAAGGACAGCCCCAATGAGAATAGCTCTAACAGTTAATTCGGGTATTGTTTTACTGGCTGGAATAAAGGATTTGAAATCTTCTCTGGAGACCATAGTAATATCCTATATTATTAATATAATACATTATTTATAATACCTTCGATTTTCTTATAAATTATATATTTTATTTGATATTTAATCTGGTAATTTAAAACTAATATATCAATATTTCTATAATTTTATAATTCTAAAGGGTATCTTAAAATCCCTGCAACACCATTAAATGCAGAGTATAAAGAATCGCCTTCTTCACTGCCTGGTGAAATGATTTCAACATTCACACCTGTTTTATCTGCCAAATCAGAATAGTAATCAATGAGGTCTTCTTTTTCTTCAATTACCGTTATTGATGATTCACCACATTTGTTGCATTTTTGAGATTCAAAATCTTTTAAATCATCTTCAGAAATATTTCTTATTTCTGAATAATTACATGAAGAGCATTTCAGTTTAACGCGATATTTTCTTAAATTTTCAGATAGAAGCAATGTGTCTACTGCTCCCATTTCAAGAGCTTTTATAACATTTGCTTCACCGTAAACAGCAAGGCTACCTTCAGTTTTTGATATTTCCTTTAGAAACTTTTTCATAAGCTGCTTTTCCTTTGATATCTTAAGATTTGTAATAGTATCCGAAGCAGCAGAAACAAGTTCCCTTAATCCAAATTCATCGGTATAGCCAGTATCAAATGTGTCTATAATTTTATCTTGAACTTCATAATGCAAATAATTTTCATCAACAAAATATTGTTTAGTAGGACCAGGGCCACCAACAAAAATTCCTTTAACATTTTCATGCGTTTGAAATATTTCACTAGCTTTTTCACCGCATTTAACAAACCATTCATGGGCAGCAATTTCTGTTAAACGTTCAAATCTTCTCTGTGATTGTCCACCACGACCATGTTTACCAGGAACCTGAGAGGTCATATATTTCAAAAGTTCAATTTGATTGCCCTTAAGAATTCCAACAGTACATTCTCTACGATCAATTAGAAAAAGCCCATAAATTTCTTTTTCAACAAGCATTTGTTGTAATGGTTTAACGTAAAACTCTGAGTTGCAGCGATAAAGAAAAGTTGTAATAGGCATGGGTGGTTCAATAACATAAGCAACCATCTCTGTTTGATCACTTCCAATGCTCTTATGTCCAATAAAGAAAATAACACCATTTTCAGGTGGTTGTTTGAATTGTTTAAGTCTACTTTGAATTGATTCAATTGCGGAAAGCACATTTTTCCTTGTTTGTTTTGATTTAATATTCTGAGATTGAGAAAACTCATTTTTTAAATAAGAATTTACATCAAAGATCTGTTTGTTAGGTGGAACGTACAGTGATATAAGTTCTGTGTGGCGACCTTTACATGATTTAAGCTCCTCTATTTGTCGCTTGAGATCATATTTCTGTCTTTGAGTCATTTCAGTCATTTTTTAGTTCTCTTCTTTATTACTTTTTCAAATAAATACACATAAAATATAAAGCTAAAGTGACTTGTTACAATTGTACAATTTCGCCTGTTGCTGGAGTGTAAACCTCTGCCACTTCTTTTAATGGTTCAGCTAAAAACTCTCTATTATCACTGTGCATAAGAACAATTTTTTCAGGTTTGCAAGATTTTGCAAAATCAATAATTTGACTGTGTCCGGCATGTGCTGAAAAATCAAAATAAACTGTTTCACATTCAATTTTTTGAGTAACCCCATAAAAATTAAGTTGACCTTTATCAACAAGTAGTCTTGCATTTGTATCTGGAACTTGGTAACCAGTTAGAATTACTGCACTTTTTGGATCATTTTTTAATTTTGTCATATATTTGAGTACAGGTCCACCATCCATCATTCCACTAGATGTAATTATCACTTCTGATTTTAATGCCATTTTTCTACCTTGATCTGAATGAACAAGATTTAATTTATTTAGAGCTTTTTTTAGTTCTTCAGCTGACCTTAAATGTTTTGGATATTTTAAAAACATCTTTGAAACTTTTTTACCCATTCCATCAAACCATACATTAAATCCTGAATTTTCTAAAACCATTGCCAATTCTTGTGATCTAGATACTGCAAATGCTGGTAGGACAACAACTCCCCCTCTTTTTACTACTTCATCAATTTTATCGATTAGCTCCCTTTCTAGTTCGTCTCTTGATGTTGGATGATCTCTACCAGCATATGTTCCCTCTGTAATCAGGATATCACAAGAAACAGGTTTTGTTTTTTCAACAATCCGTGTGTCAATGACATTAAAATCACCTGTAAATAAGAGTTTTTTATCTCCTATTAATTCAAACATAACAGAACCAGGAATATGGCCAGCATCATGACATATTATTTCATGATTATTTCCAATGTTTCGTTTCTGTGATGGCTCAATAGATGACACACCTTTTTTTGCTTCTGTTATATCTGTAATATTGTATGGAATAGCATAGCCTTCTCCCTTTGCAATTTTGATAGTATCTTTATGTAATAAATCTGTAATTTCAGCAGTTAACTTTGTTGTAAGTATATTTTGATCAGCTTTTGAAAAAAGCCATGGTATCATTCCAGAATGATCTAAATGAGCATGTGTTAGCAGTATCATATCAACAGGTGGTGGAGGAAGAGGATAAGCGGGTGGCTTACCAGGTGACATTCCATATTCAAAAAGCAAACGGATATCACCGGATTCTAAGACCATTGCTAATCGGCCAACTTCTTCTACACCGCCAAGGAATTGAATCTTTATATTGTTATCCATTAAAATCCAGACGGGGGAAAAGGATAAGGGTTGATTAATGTTTTTATATTTACTCTTTTGGCTCTACTTTAAGAGTCGATTCATCTCTTTCAACAATTGTCACTTTTGTATTTGGTGGAATTGTCTTATCAGAAGTTGCTTGCCATAATTCCCCTTTAAACCTTATATAACCTGGTTTAATGGGAGTTATTGTATCTACAGTTTTTGCTGTTTCTCCTATAAAGGTCCCTACTGCAACTTTTTTCCTTCTTACTTGTATAATTTTGTAAAGTAGGTAAATAAAAAATATTGCAATAATTACAGCTACAGATATAATTATAATAATTGCAGTGTTTATCCAGCCCATACTTATCGCCCAATCTGTTGAATAGTTAGGTATTAGAAATATTCCTCCAAAGAGTAGACAAATAATTCCACCGATCCCTATTATACCAAATCCTGGAGTAGCAAATATTTCTACAATAAGTAATAGGCAACCGATAATTATAAAGATTATGGCTAAAATTGAAATTGCAAAACCAGAACCTATCAACGAAACAAGAATTGCAATAATACCAAAAACCTCAGCACCATAGCCCGGAGCAGATATTCCAAAAATTAATGCGAAAATTCCTAGCATAAGAAGAAGTGATGTAAGTATTGGATTTGAAAAGAATTTCATAAGTAAAATTCCAATAGAAGGAGAGTATTCTATTTGGTTAGCATTTGCTGTATCTAGAATTACTTCTCCCTTAGTAGTTGTTAATGGGGTTCTATCAATATCATCTAATAGTTGAGAAATAGTTGGAGAAAGGTATTCAATTACCTCATATTTTAATGCAAGGCTACCATTTAGGTTAAGATTTTCTGTGATAAATTTTGCTGCAATTGTCTTGTTTCTATTGTGCATCTCAGCCCTTGTCTCAATCCAGCTAACAAGTGCATTAATTATTTTGGGCTCTGTTACATATTTTGTTCCTTCTATTGTAATTTCAACAGGTTGAGCTGAACCGATTATTGTGAAATCTGCCATTGCTGCAAGATGGCAGCTCATCAAAATAAAGGTACCTGCTGACCAAGCAGCTGATCCTTGTGGGTATACATATCCTACAAAAGGAATTTCGCTTTCATTTATTATATCTGCAATCTCAAAAGTCTGTTGAAGACCCCCTCCAGGTGTATCCAAAAGAAGTATTATTGCTTCGGCATTTTCCCTTCTTGCTTGTTCATAGCTTTCCTTGAGAATTTCAACTGTATATTGATCTATTGTGTCTGTTACTTCTACAATTAGCACATTTGAACCATGTGCAACTGAGCCTATTACTGAAAAAATAAATAAAAAAATAAAAAAAATGAGAGAAAGTTTTAGCTTCATTTTTTAACTTCTTTTGTTACAGCCTTTGCAATACCGGCCACTTTACCTATGTCTCCACCTGGAACAATAATTAGGTTTTTCTCTCTTGCAATTTCTGAAAGTGTTTGAAGTTCTCTAAGCCTCATTGCCATAGGTGTTTTCTCATATAATCGTGCTGCATCAGTCATCTTTTTTGATGCTTGGAATTCTCCCTCTGCAATGATTATTCTTGATCTTTTTTCTCTTTCAGCTTCTGCTTGTTTTGCTATAGCTCTTAACATTTCTTCAGGAAGGGCTACATCTCTAATTGTAACATTTGATACCTTTATTCCCCATGGATCTGTTCCTTGATCAATAATTGTCTGAAGGGCTTTGTTTAATTCCTCTCTTTTTGACAGGAGTTCATCCAAACTTTTTTGTCCTAAAACATCTCTTAGGGTTGTTTGTGCCAATAAACTTGTTGCAACATCATATCTTTGTACTTCTATAACAGCCTTTTCTGGATCAGTTATTCTAAAATATACTACAGCATCAACATCAACTGTGACATTGTCCTCAGTTATCACTCTTTGTTTTGGAACATCTATAACACGTGTTCTTAGGTCGAGTTTAATGTAACTATCGATTATTGGTATAATTAAAACCAAACCTGGGCCTTTTATTCCAATTAATCTACCTAATCTAAATACCACTATTCTTTGATATTCTGCCATAATTTTTATGGCTGATGCAAGTAGTACCAACAGGAATATTATTATGATTATTATAATATAAAGATAGGTTTCAGGCATAATATTTTCCTCCAGAGTGAAAAAAGAAACTTTGTTATTAATCTTTCTGTATTATTATAAACAGTTATATTTAATGAAAACATTCCAGGGTGGAGAAGAGATTATGTCCAAAATTACAAAAATAAGAGCTAGAGAAGTCCTTGATTCAAGAGGGAATCCTACTGTTGAAGTTGATGTTATAACAGAAAATGGAACATTTAGAGCAATGACACCAAGTGGCGCAAGCGCTGGTCGGCATGAAGCTTTAGAACTAAGAGATAACGATAAATCAAGATATTTAGGAAAAGGAACATTAAAAGCTGTTAAAAATATTAATCAAAAAATTGCCCCAAAAATTATTGGTCTTGATTGTATTCATCAGGGGACAATTGATAATATAATGTTAAAACTAGATGGGACAGAAAAAAAAGAAAATTTTGGTGCAAATGCAATACTTCCAATTTCAATGGCTGTTACAAAAGCTGGAGCATCTGCAAAAAATCTTCCGATTTATCAATATATAGGGGAATTATTTGGTATTATTCCACATAAATTACCTGTTCCAATGTGCAATGTAATTAATGGTGGTAGGCATGCAGGCCAAGAAAATTCAATCCAGGAACACATGTTAATGCCTACAGGTGCAAAGTGTTTTTCTGATGGAATCAGGATGGTGTCTGAATCATATCATCATCTCGCAAAAATTTTAAAGGATAAATTTGGAGCAGGAGGTGTTTTAATTGGAGATGAAGGCGGTTTTGCCCCTGCTCAAATCACTGATGTCGATGATCGGTTAGATCTAATGCTAAAAGCTGTTGATAACGCAGGATTTAGTAATTTAATGCATATCGCTCTTGACCCTGCCTCAAGTGAGTTTTTCTATGATGGTAAATACAAACTTGGCAAAAAGATTTTTTCAGGTGGAGAAATGGTTGATTTTTATGTTGATCTCTGTAAAAAATATCCAATTATTAGCATTGAAGATGGTCTTGCTGAAGATGATTGGGATTCATGGGTTGAACTAACAAAAAAACTTGGAACAGAAGTTCAAATAGTTGGAGATGATTTATTTGTAACAAATACTAAAAGAATTCAAAAGGGAATCGAACTTAGCGCAGCCAATTCTGTTCTAATAAAGCTTAATCAAATAGGAACTGTCACTGAAACATTAAATGCAATCAAAATGGCACATGACCAGGGATGGACTGCTGTTGTAAGTCATAGAAGCGGTGAAACAGAAGATAATTTTATTGCAGACCTAGTTGTTGGAACAAGTTCTGGTCAGATAAAAACAGGTGCTCCTGCAAGAAGCGATAGAAATGCTAAATACAATCAATTATTAAGAATTGAAGAAGAACTTGGTGAGAATGCAGAGTATCCAGGAATAGACATTAGAATAGCTCATCTAGCATAAATGTTTTTAAATCTTTTTATATATGGGCAATCTGGGGTTTATTATGAAAGTCCTAATTACTGATAAAATGGCAGATGAAGCATTATCTGTTTTAAAAGATGCAGGTTACGATGTTACATATGATGAGATGGATGGTGAGACACTTCTAAAAGAAATACCTAATTATGATGGATTGATGGTGAGAAGTAGAACAAAAGCAACAACCGATATTGTTAAGGCTGGTTCACAAGGTAATCTAAAGGTCATTGGTAGAGCTGGAGTTGGTGTTGATAATATTGATATTGAAACTGCTGGAAAAAATGGTATTAAGGTAGTAAACTCTCCAACAGGTTCCACTGAAAGTGTGGCTGAACTATCCTTTGCCCATATGCTTGCTCTTGCAAGATTTATTCCAAGAGCTGACTTAACAATGCGAAAGAAAGAATGGATTAAAAAACAGCTTAGAGGATTTGAATTAAAAGGTAAATATTTAGGGCTTATTGGCTCAGGTAATATCGCTCAGCATGCAGCAAAAATTGCCCATGGTTTTGGTATGAATGTTTATGTTTATTCCCCACATTGTACAGATGAAAAGGCAAAAAAAATGGGTGCAACAAGACTTAGTCTAGATGATCTTTTAAAAAAATCAGATTTTGTATCTTTGTATATTCCTCATACAAAGGATACTCATTATATAATCAATAAAAAAACCCTTTCACTTATGAAACTATCAGCCTATTTAATAAATTGTGCCCGTGGTGGAGTTGTTGATGAAGATGCATTATTTGATGCATTAAAAGAGAAAAAAATTGCAGGTGCATCTTCCGATGTTTTTGAAAAAGAGCCAGTTGAGCCAAATAATAAACTTCTAACACTTGATAATATTGTTTTTACTCCTCATCTTGGCGCAAATACTAAGGAAGCGCAAATTCGTGCAGGAACCATTTGTGCAGAGCAAATGATAAAGGTATTATCAGGAAAAGAACCTGATTTTTGGGTTAATAAAAAGTTTATGTAAAGGAAAAAATATAATTACTCTTGATTCTTTGTAAGTTTTAATGAAAAACTTAGACAAAATTGTTAATAAAATAGAAAAAAGTATTGATGATAAAGATAAAATTCGCGAACAGGCACTTCGATCTTCTAGAGAGATAATCATTGGTTGTAGAAAGGCCATTCAATTAATTCATCAGGACCTAATGAAGGATGCAAAAGAAAGTATTAAAAAATCATCAAAAAAACTACAGGACCTATATGATTTAACAGAGGGACATCCAGAACTATATCATGCTGGTTTTGTGGAAAATGCTGCTCAAGAACTGGTAGAGGCTTGCTGTCTTTATAATATCATGAGAGGAAATGATCTTCCAGACCCTGATGAAATAAAAACAACGTATAGTTCTTATCTTTTAGGCCTCTGTGATCTTGTTGGAGAACTAAGAAGATCAGCTCTTGATAAAATCCGTGAGGGAGAGGCAAAAGAAGCAGATGATTATTTAAAAATGATGGAAGATATTTATGATGTAATTATTCGTTTTGATTATCCATCTGGTTTAATTCCTATTAAGAAAAAACAAGATATAGTTAGAAATTTAATAGAAAGAACTCGTGGTGAGCTTGCTGTTGCAAGTTGCGAAAGAAGAATTGAATATAGAACTGATGAATTTAGGGGCATGTTAGACAGAATTAATGGAGAAAGTAAGAAAAAACAGAAAAAGAAAAAAGACCTTGAAACTGATTTAAATTTTGATAAAATTATATAATATATAAAGATTTTTATAAAAATAATTTTCTCCTTATTGTGTGCGAAATCTTTATAAAAAGCCTTTATATACTCCAGGAAGGGACGAAGAGTATATTTATGACATGGATAAAAATTGAAAACATTGTAGCTTATGCTCAGCTGGCGGATTGTTTTGATATAGATAATTTAGCAGAAATCTTACCTGATTTTGAGTATAAACCTGAGGAGTTCAATGGCCTAACATGGAAACCTGGTAATATAAAAGCCGCAATTATAATTCTTCCAAATGGAAAAGTCATTTGTACGGGTGCAAAAAGAATTGAAGAAGTAGAATGTTCAATTAATGCAGCTATAGATAAAATGACGTCAGCAAAAATAAATGTCAATTCAAAACCAAAAATTGAAATACAAAATATTATTGCGTCCATAGATATTGAAAAAGAATTGCATCTTAGTTCAATATCTAAAGGTTTAATTATGGAAAATGTAAATTATAAACCTGAGGAGTTCCCAGGTTTACTTTATAAAATAGATCACCTTGGAGCAGTGGTAATAGTTTTTAGTTCTGGAAAAATCGTTTGCACTGGAACAAAAACCATTGATAATGCTTCAAAGGCAATTGAATTGATGAAAGAAAAACTTTCGTCAATTGAGGCTTTATAAAAAATAATAGGAAGTGAAATATTATGCCAGAAGTAATAGTTGAAAATATTGTTGCGTCTACATCTTTTGCAGATAAATTAGATTTAGACGTAATAGCACAATCACTTGAGGAAGCTGAATATGAACCAGAACAATTTCCTGGACTTGTTTATAGACTATCTGACCCGAAAACTGCCACACTTTTATTTAGAAGTGGGAAGGCTAATTGTACTGGAGCAAAAAATGTTGAAGATGTAAGAAAAACAGTTGATATTATAGCTGATAAACTTAAAAAACTTGGTGTTGACGTTTATAAAGATTTAAAGATTGTTATTCAAAATATTGTTGCAATTTCAGACCTTGGAACAGAACTAAACCTAAATGAAGTTGCAATGGGACTTGGTCTTGAAAATGTCGAGTACGAGCCTGAACAATTTCCAGGTCTTGTTTATAGAATTAGAGATCCAAAGGTTGCAATGTTGCTTTTTGGGTCTGGAAAAATTGTTTGTACTGGAGCTCGTCAAACAGAAGATGTCTCAAAAGCTGTTAAAAAACTTTCCGAAGAACTTGGATCACTTGATTTACTAAGAAGATAAAATTCAAAAAATCTTTTGATATATTGTTATTTCGTTCAAAAAATAAATAGAAAAGTATTTATATTTAATTAACAATTGTTAATATTATGGGGTCTAGTCCGGAAGTTTAATATGAACTTTTAGGATTCTTTTTTCATATCTTACTTCCTCCCTCAACAACTGGACCCCATCATATTCGATTCTATTTTTTAAGAATGAAAGTCAGCAGGGATTACAAATAATTTATTATCAGTAATCTTCAATGCTTTTTCCAGTTTCTCAATTGTATCAACCTTTTCATTATCAAAAATTAAAAGAAGACAATCTTCTTTTATAGAATAAATAAAACCATCATAAACTAAGGTAAATGCCAATTCATCTTCATCTTCTATGTCATTATAGTCTTTTGTGTCAATAATTTTAGGTCTCTTTACTGCATTAAGTATTTTTTTAGCAGTTTCTGGTTTTATTTCAGCAATTCCGTCTCCTATTTTTCCATATCTCTTATCGTCCTTACAATCATACTCACTAGGTTCATCAAACATCATATAATAATCAAAATGGTTACCAAACCAAAGCAGTTCATCAAAGCTAGATTCTGCAAAAATTAAGGCTAGTTTTTTATCACTTGCTGACTCTATTGTTCTAATAATTTAATGAGTCATTATTACACCTTTTTATTAGATAAAGAGTATATTTCAAGGGGCAGTAAAATTTTTATATTGAAATTTGGAGTAAAGCTCCCCTCGCCTATATAACATATAGCCAAAAATATATGGCGATATCATTTATTGTTGTTTGCAAAAATGAATTTTAATTTAGAAGATTTCTGGTTAATTTTTAATAAATCATAAAATGTGGGTTAAAAAGATAATAAAAATAAGAATCTTAGAAAATATATTTACTCAAAACATTTTTTAATAAGTTCTATTTATATGGTGATTCCCAAAATATAATTAACTAATAATGTAGGGAATGAAAAATGTTTAAAAAAATTACCTTGATAATTACTATATTAGCGCTATTTTGTCCCTTTTTAAATCAACCAACTTTTGCAGTAACCATTCCTGGGAAATTATATGAAGGAGAATCATCAATTATGTATCGTAATGTTACTGTTTTTGCACCTGCAGTTGCTAGTACTGAATCTGGTTATGTTGGTTTAATCTCAACTATTACAGTTACAATTCAAAATAATGGCAGTGGTAGGGTTTTTGTTGATACATTACCCCTTACTCAAGTTGATATGCAAGGCTCAGCTAGATTAGCAGTAAAAGTTGCAAGTGCTCTTGTTAGAAATGACATAAATTCTAGCGTTGATCCATCTACCTATGACTATTTCTTTGTTGTCAGAACCGACTCTCCTATTATTGGTGGTCCATCCGCAGGGGCAATAATGACTGTTGCAACAATATCCCTGCTCCAAGGTTGGGAACTTGACAATAAAACAGTAATGACTGGAATGATAAATCCAGATGGAAGTATTGGTCCAATTGGTGGCATTCCTCAAAAAATTGATGCAGCTTACTCAGTTGGCGCAACGCATTTTTTAATTCCACATGGTCAAGGAACATATACAGAATATGTGCAATCAATTGAAAGAATAAATGGCTGGGAAAGAATTGTTACTACTCCAGTCACAAGAAAAATATCTGAATATGCGGCACAATATAATATGGTTGTAACAGAAGTTGCAGATATTAATGAAGCTTTAGAAAATTTTACAAATCACAGATTCTTTTTCAATGAAACAGATAGCAAAATTACAACCGAAGATTATATAACATCAATGAAACCGCTTGCTATATCACTACTTGATGATGCAAGACAAGCTTTTAATAATGCTACTTCAAATCTTGAAAATACCACAATTCCCAATTATCCTTATTCTACTAAAGCTACAGTTAACGATAGATATGCTGTTGCAGAAGTAAGGCTTAACGAATCTGAAGAATGGTTTAATAAGGGACTTTATTACACTAGTACAAGTAAATCATTTAACGCATTAATTTTTAGCAGGTTTATAACATATGCATGTGATTTTTTTAATTCAGAAGATGATCAATTTTTTAATGATTTATTAACAGAAGCGCAAACAAAATATAATGAGGCAATTGAAGCTGCTAAAAATACAGATATTTCAGGTTTTATATCCCTTCAATCAGTTGGCGCTGCTCAAAGAAGGGCAGCTGAAGCAAAAAGAACATTAGATGCGGCAATTAGCGCATATGAAAACCGTAATCCATTTAGTTTTGATACAATGGACTTTTTGTATAACCTTGCTTTTGTTGTTGAAAGATGTAAAAGTGTTGGATGGTGGCTTAAAATTGGCACTAGTTTCAATGAAACAGGGGATTTAAATAAAGAAACAGTTGAAAACCTAGCACTTGAATATATTGAAGAGGCAGAACAATCAAGATTTTATTCAAGCATAATTCTAGGTGAAATAGGTAGTGCTAGTAGCCAGTCTTTATCCTACTTAAGTTATGCCAAAAATATATTAACTTATGCAAGAAACAACCTTGATAATGATTTACCAGCTGCCGCAATATTTGATTCTCTAGAAGCAACTGTTAGGGCAAATCTAGCTATTGAAATTATTGGAGCTGAGCCCATTGATAAAATTGATCTTGCAAGAGAATCAGCTAGTAATAAAATTACTACTAGTAGAAATATAGGGATCGAGCCGATTCTTGCTGTTAGTTATTACGAATATGGTGAAAGTTTAAATGAAGAATCAGATTATGAAAATGCTCTGCTATACTATAAATTGGGTGGAATGATAGCTGGTGCTTTAGGTCTAACAAATGTTACCACTGGAACTGCTTCTTCTAGGTATGTTGGAACGGTTGATGTTTCTTTAGTAAATAATAAAAATTTACTAATTGAACATATTGAAATTATTGTATCAATTGCGATTCTTGCAGTTCTTGCTGGTGTCGGATTAGGCCTTATTATTAGTGGCATAGCATTTAAAAGGGAGGATAAACAAGACAAAGATTATAAACGAAAGCCAAAACATCCAGATTTTACTGATAATGATATGCCCAGAAGTATTAAGGATTATTACAAAAAAATGAATCGTTAATGATTTTACTTAAAATCTGTTTCAACCTAAAAGTCTTTGTAGAATTGTAAACCGTTTGAAAAGCATTAGTAGTAATGAATTATATACTGCTCTGTTTCTTGGAATGTTAACTTTCAAGTATGCTTTTACACTCTCACCGTTCTCATCTCTAAGTGTTACAGAAATGGTATATGTTCCTGTTTTATTCCAGATATGAGACTCACATACTTCTTCCCCTGAAGCAATTGGGCCAAGCCAGCCACTACTCATTCCATCAGACCATTCCCATAAAATATATAAACTGTCATTATCTGGATCGGTTGCATTAATGCAATAAACATATTCAATGCCAGGCTTCCCAGTTGTTGAACCATTAATTGTCGGTATATTTGGTGGTTGATTTTCACCTGCAATTTTGATCAACCAAACATCAGTTGTTTCTTCAGGATTTGTTTTAGATGATTCAGAACCCTCCCAGCCATCAGGCATTGTAGATCCCACAATTATGTAGCCTTCATCCTTAGTCTGCTGAAACGAATAACCCCAGTCTGAACTATTATCTTCAAATTTAAATATATAATTCCTTAAATTGTTACCACTAGAGTCTGTCTTAATCAAATAAACATCTGAATCACCTGGACCATATGAAGAAGCCCATCCAAGTACTGCATAGCCACCATCTACAGTCTGCAGAGCTGAACGACCTCTATCAGAGGAGGCTCCTCCGAATTTACGATACCATTCTTCATTTCCACTAGAGTCTGTTTTAATCAGCAAAAAATCAGACTTAACCATAAAATATATCTCTGTATCTCCAGCAATTATGTAACCACCATCATTAGTCTGCTGAACCGAATGACCTATATCGAATTTATTGGTAATTCCGCTTCCCCCATATGTGTTGTGCCATTCTTGAATTCCATTTGTATCTGTCTTAATTAACCAAACATCACAACCGGTACTATCTGAATCGTATGATACTGTATATCCTGTGATTATATAGCCACTGTCATTCGTCTGCTGAACCGAATAACCTCTATCATTTTCACTTCCTCCGAATGTTTGCTGCCACTCTTGAATTCCATTTGTATCTGTCTTAATTAACCAAACATCGGATAAACCACCACCATATGAGTCTGTATATCCCGTGATTATGTAACCGAAATCATTGGTTTGTTGAACAGAGTACCCCCAATCACTACCACTACCTCCAAATGTAGTGTTCCATTCTTCATTTCCATTAAAATCAGTTTTTATCAACCAAACATCCCATTCTCCCGCACAATATGAAGCTGTACATCCTGTAAGAATAAAACCCCCGTCATTCGTTTGTTGAACCGAATAAGCTCTATCGTAACTATTACCTCCAAATGTAGTGTTCCATTCTTCATTTCCATTAAAATCAGTTTTTATCAACCAAACATCCCAATCTCCTGCACCATAAGAATGTGTAGCCCCAGCAATTATATACCCGCCATCATTGGTTTGTTGAACCGAAAAACCCTCATCATAAGAGGTTCCTCCAAATGTAACATTCCAGTCATTTCTTTCATGATAAAATGGAATATTACTGCTATCTTCAAATTTGCTTTTACTATGATTAAAAACAATAGATGATTGTTCTTTTGATAAAAAATTTACATTAAATCCAACTGATATAGGAATAAATGTAGTAAGTACCAGCATGAATAAAACTCCCAATGTGAAGGTTTTCTTTTTCATAAAACTACCTCCTCTAATAATTTAAATCATATATGTAGTATATAAACCTTTTAGACTATGAATCAAATATATTGTAGTTTAAATAATCCTGTATATTATAATTGATCAATGTCGGAAATTGGTTAGTAATAATTATTCAAAATAGATTGATTTACTGTATTATTAACTTAAGTTTGACATTTTGACCTTTTTCTCACTAAGAAATTGCCGTAATTTAATTTGAC
>JABAOH010033930.1_pt2 | contig 18349 bp, 17 predicted proteins | sample 7062181 | NCBI WGS metagenome assembly JABAOH01 (sample SAMN14538630, study PRJNA623070) | marine sediment metagenome | biome: marine biome [ENVO:00000428]; feature: marine pelagic biome [ENVO:01000023]; material: deep marine sediment [ENVO:00002113]; isolation source: pool of 5 deep marine... | reverse complement strand
CCTGGGGAAGATTCACGACGGTAACCCCATCACGGAGGGACTCGCTGCACGATGCACCCCACGCTCCCGCGTGGGGTTAGCCTCGACCTGATATCTCCCCCTCTCAGCTTCTGACCCCGGGCGCAAGCCCGGGGTTGAAAGACAGTGGGGCAGGCGGGAAACAGGAAGCGCGATGGATTGCCAGGCCGGTCTACGCTTCCCGGTTCCTGCTGCCTTTCTCCCTAACCAGCTCCCCCACCATCTCCCCCACCTCCCTCCCCCGAAACCCCCGCCGGCCGAGGTAAGCCAACAAGCGCCGCTGTAGCGTCCCGGCGGGTAGCCGACCTAATTGCCCGAGCCGTTTTTCTGCCAGCTCCCGCGCCTGCACCATGGGATTCACCCCCTCCGCATCCAGCACGGCTTCGACGGCCCGTTCCGCAACACGGCGCTCCACTCCCTTGCTCAGCAGGTCGGTGAGGAGACGGGAGGGACCATGGCCCCGAGCAGAACGAACCCGGACGNNNNGACCCCGATGCCGCAAACGCATGAGGAGCTCGTTGACGGCCCGGGGGCGCGTGGCGAGCAGCCGGATGGCGACCCGGTAGGATGCTTCGACTTCGGCGACATAGGAGAGCCGCTCAAGCTGGTCCCCATCGAGCTCCGCGTCCGCTTCCAGACCGAGTTCCCCGACCGTCTCCTGGGGCAACGATGCGAAACGGGCGCCGTCTACCTCTACGACAAGGCAGCCCGGAGCCCGTTTGTCGGGGCGGATTCGGGTGATTCTCATCGCTGATTGTGTGTTGCCCGTGCTTGAAACCCCAGGCTTCCGCCTGGGGTTAGCCGTGCCGCGGAGCCACGCAGAGGATTAGAGCCAGATTGCGACACCAAGGCATCCCACAGCCTTGGCTGACCCCGGGCGGCAGCCCGGGGTTTCGTCAAGGAGCGTCTCCCGACTTCGCCTGTTCTACTTCGCCGTCCCCGACCGGCACCACGCCCAGCACCTCCTTCACCTTCCCCTCGATCTCGTCCGTCACCTCGGGATGGTCCTTGAGGTACAGCTTGGCGTTCTCGCGACCCTGGCCGATGCGCTCCTTACCGTAGGAGTACCAGGCACCGCTCTTCTCAATGATGCCCGCTTCAGCACCGATATCCACCAGGAGAGAGACGTGGCTGATGCCTTCGTTGAACATGATGTCGAACTCAGCCTGCCGGAACGGCGGCGCAACCTTGTTCTTGACGACCTTGACCCGGACCTTGCTGCCGGTGATCTCGTCTCGCTCCTTGACCGGCCCGATGCGGCGCACGTCGAGGCGCACCGACGCGTAGAACTTGAGAGCGCGGCCACCCGTGGTGGTCTCGGGGTTGCCGAACATGATCCCGATCTTCTCTCGCAACTGGTTGATGAACACCACCGAGGTGCGAGAACGATTGATGCTCCCGGCCAACTTTCGCAGGGCCTGAGACATGAGGCGGGCCTGTAACCCCACATGGGAATCCCCCATGTCACCTTCGACCTCGGCCTTGGGAACGAGGGCCGCCACCGAGTCCACCACGATCACATCTACCGCACCGGAGCGAACCAGAATCTCTCCGATCTCCAGCGCTTCCTCGCCAGTGTCCGGCTGGGACACGAGCAGATTCTCGATGTCCACACCGAGCTTGCGAGCGTACTCGACATCCAGGGCGTGCTCCGCGTCGATGAAGGCCGCGACGCCACCGCTCTTTTGCGCATTCGCCGCAATATGCAGGGCGATGGTCGTCTTACCGCTGGACTCAGGACCATAGATCTCCGTGATCCGACCCCGGGGGATGCCGCCAACGCCGATGGCCGCATCCAGGTTGAGGGCCCCGGTGGAAATGCCACCGACCTGCACCCTAGGCCTATCCTGGCCCATGCGCATGATCGCGCCCTTGCCGATGGATTTCTCGATCTGAGCGATGGCTAGGTTGAGAGCCTTCTTCCGCTCATCGGATACCTGAGCGACCGGCCTCTGGTTCGGATCCTGTCTCACGGCCATGGCTGCTGTCCTTACACGCAGGGTGATGTCTCGTGCGTGGTTCGGTGGTCTGTGGTCGGTGGTTGCTTGGTGAGTGGTAGTGTGGTCAGTGGTCCGCTGCACAGCGCCCCTGCTCGCGGAGCGAGCCTCAAGATCACAACACCACTAGCCACAGACTACGCGATCACAAACCGCAAACCACCAGACCGAATATATACCGAAGATGGTCTTAGCGCCACCCCGCCCGAAAGGCGTCTTCCACGTGGTCAATGCGATGCCGCCCGGAGGTTGATAGCGTAACTCCAATCACATCAAAGCGATACGTATCATCTGGCCGGCCACGTCTGTCCATCCAAGCGCTGGCGACCCGGACGATCTCACGCCGTTTCGCCCACGTCACAGCCTCCAGGGGGCTCCCGAACCTCGAGCCCCAGCGGGTCTTCACCTCGACAAAGGCAACCAGGGAGCCCTTCCGAGCGACCAGGTCGATCTCCAGCCGCCCCATGCGGAAGCGATGATCGGTGACCTCCCACCCCCGAGCCTCGAGATACTGCTTAGCGGCCTCCTCCCCTTCTAATCCCCTGCGATGACGCGGATCCTTCCACTCCTGCGGGTCGGATTTGACGGGCACGACTCTAAACTAGTCACCCCACCCGTGGGTCGTATCACCACATCACTGCTTGCTGGTGCGAAACCGCGCCGGCCGTGACGGGCGCGCAGTGAGCAGTGCGCGGTGCGCGGGGGAGAGCCGACCCCGTGCGGAGTGACTGCAAGTACCTTCGGAGTGCACGCTGATTCCGACTCAGTCTCGTGGCCCGTTGGACACCATTGGCAGTTCGGCGAGCTGACGTGTGGCCCGCTCACCGCTCACCGCGCACGCACCGCTCACCGACAGTACTCATCAAGCTGATCTAGTCCGACCATTACTTCGCGCGCCTTGGAACCGTCCGGGGGCCCGAGCACCCCCGCCTCGTGGAGCTGGTCGATGATCCGGGCAGCTCGACCGTACCCGATCCTGAGCTTGCGCTGCAGCAGCGAGGTGGAACCCAGCTGATTCGTGACGCAGACCTCGGCAGCCTCCCGGAACAGCGCGTCGCGTTCGCCCGGAGCGCCTCCCCCAGCGCCTGCAGCGGCCCGTTCTTCTTCCACGGCCTCCACGATCGCCAGGATGTCCTCCTCCTCGACCTGGGGCACCAGCCCCTGCTTCGCCAGCTCGTCTTCCTGCTTCTCGGCAAGGTGCGCGTACCAGCGGGTGAGTACCTCGGTCTCCTCCGTGCTAATGAAGGCGCCTTGCACCCGAACAGGTTCGCTCTTGCCAGGCGGGAGAAACAGCATGTCGCCGTTGCCCAGGAGCGTCTCGGCGCCGTTCTGATCCAGGATCGTGCGGCTGTCCACCTTGGAGGCCACTCGAAAGGCAATGCGGCAGGGGAAGTTTGCCTTGATGAGCCCAGTGATCACGTTCACACTGGGCCGTTGCGTCGCGAGCACGAGATGGACCCCGGTCGCCCGCGCCTTCTGCGCCAGGATCGCCAGCGGCTTCTCCACCTCGCCCTGCACCGTCATCATGAGGTCGGCCAGCTCGTCGACGATGAGGATGATGTAGGGGAGGGGGCCGTCCGTATAGGGGAGCGGGGAGTGGGGAGCGGTTCCCTCCGGAGGAACGGAAACCTCCGCAGAGAAGGAGCGTACCGCTCCCCTCTCCCCGCTCCCCACATCTACTAGATCCCTACCCTCCGCCACGAATCGGTTGAAATCGTAGACCTGCCGCGCGCCATTGGCATGGAACAGCTCGTAGCGGCGCTCCATCTCCAGCATGATCCACTTGAGGGCCTGTGCCGCCTGCTTGTTGTCCGTCACCACCGCATGCCGGAGGTGTGGCAAGGCGTTGTACATGGAGAGCTCGACCATCTTGGGGTCGATCATGAGCAGGCGGAGCTGCCGTGGCGTGTAGCGATAGATGAGGCTGGTGATGATCGCATTGATGCAGATCGACTTCCCTGAACCCGTGGCCCCGGCGATCAGTAGGTGGGGCATCTTGCCGAGGTCGGCAATTATCGGCTTGCCCTCGAGGTTCCGGCCCAGGGCGAAGGGGAGTATGCCGCGGGTGTGAGCCCACTCCGCCGTGTCGAGCAGCTCTCGAAGCGTGACGATGCGAGGTGTCGGATTCGGCACCTCTACCCCCACAGCACCTCGTCCCGGGATCGGCGCCACGATGCGGATTGACTGGGCCCGCATGGCGAGGGCCAGGTCGTCGGCCAGTGCTGCGATGCGGCCCACCTTCACACCTGGGGCCGGTGCTACCTCGTACTGGGTGACGACCGGCCCGGTGGTGCGACCGACGATCTTCCCTTCAACTCGGAACGTGGCCAGCGTATCGATGAGTACCTGACCCTGGCGCTCGATCTCCTCCTCCCATCCCAGCACTTCGTCCGGGGTCGGCGGGCTCAGCAGATCAACCGGCGGCAACTGCTCGAAAGGCTCTGCTGTACGCTTCCCTCTGGCGGATCGGCGGGTCGGCGGTTCGGCGGTCCCGCGCTCGGCCTCCTCCCAATGCCCCTCCTCCCTCCAGTACCCCTCCCCGATGGGGGAGGGAGGAGGAGTGCCAGCCGTCGATCCGCCGACCCGCCGACCCGCCGATAGTCTCCGAAACGGGTGCCAATCCAGCGAGTAGATCGTGAGGGTCGACAGCGCAAGGAGTCCGGCGATCACTGCTCCGGCCGTGCCGATTAGCCCGGTGAGCCCAACCGCAATCATGCCGGGGACGATACCTGTCAGGCGCTGAGGCGTACTCCATGTCTCGTAGTCGGGTGGGAAGTCACTGCTCACCCTCGATCCGGTCACGATAGCGATGGCGAACGGCAGCAGGATGATCAATCCCGCGAACAGCACTGACACACGGCTGAAATCCAGCCGCCGGAGTCTGCCGAATCCGGCGAGACCCAGGCTCACGCCCAACAGGGGGATGAGACCCGCTCCGGTGCCGAGGGTTTTCCAGAGGAAGCGACCGACGGTGCGACCGGTGGGACCGGTGATTTCCCAGGGTATCAGAGTGAGTCCGATGAAGACGCCCACCAGCAAGGAGAAGATCGCGAGAAGCTCCTGTCGGTGGCGGGGCGTCAGCATTATGGCTACCCTCGATCGGGCAACGTCACGAGCCGTCCGGCGTATTCTGGAACGATGCTGTAGCAGTCCACCTCGGTGGCCGCCGCCACGTCGGCCTTCAATCCCACACCCTTCAGCGCCCGCGCCGCGTTGCTAGCGGAGACTGCCCGCTTCCACTTGTCGCCGTAGCGTCGCACCAATTCCAGGGCCGCAAAGGCCGCATCGTTGAGCTCCGCCGAGCGTCGCTGTCGACCGGGAATCAGAGCCTGCGCAAATCGCCCAGCGGCGTACGCATCCTCCAGGGCGAACATCCTCTCACGTCCGCTGCAGAGCACGATCATTTCCCCCTGGTCCTCGAACGCGGCCTGGGCGCGCTGGACTGCCGCCGAGAAGTTAGTGACGGCTCCGATGAGGACGGGGCGCGCGGGCTCGGCCGCTACAACGGCACCCGTGCCGTTGGTGGTGGCCATGACGATGGTTTTCCCGCTCACCGTCTCGCTGGTCATCTCCAGCGGTGAGTTGCCTAGGGCGAACCCTTCGATCCGCTGCATCCCTCGCTCGCCCGCCAGGAGCACGGCGTCTCGCTCGAGATTCCCCGCGAGCCGCAGGGCCTCTTCAGCCGTCGGTGCCGGCAGAACGGCCTTGGCTCCGTTGGCGAGCGCCGAGACGATCGTCGTCGTGGTTCGCAAGACGTCTATGACGAGGACAGGTTTTCCGGCGATGGCGTTCGGGGTCACGCCGAGCGGTGTGAAGTAGACGGTGAGCTTCATTCAGCAGGCTCAAACAGGTGCGGCTGCCGCTCCAGAAATTTAGTGTCCACCTCTCCTGCCTCAAAGTCTGGATGACCGATGACGCGCTGCAGGAAGGGGATCGTCGTGGTCACGCCCTCGATGATGAACGAGTCGAGGGCCTGATGCATTCGCGCCAGCGCTTCCGGCCGAGAATTGCCATGTACTATCACCTTCGCCAGGAGCGAATCGTAGTATGGTGGAACCGTATAGTCGGCGTAGATATGGGTGTCGACCCGGACGCCGGGACCACCGGGCGGGTGAAACGCCGTGATAGTACCTGGCGACGGCTGGAAGTTACGGAAGGGATCTTCGGCATTCACTCTGCACTCGATCGCGTGCCCCCGCAGGCGGTTGCCGCTCAGGTTGAGCAGGCACGGCTCGCCGGCCGCTACCCGGATCTGTTCTTTCACGAGGTCGAAGTTGGTCACCATCTCGGTGACGGGGTGCTCGACCTGGATCCGCGTGTTCATCTCCATGAAGTAGAAGTGCCCGTCCGCGTCGAGCAGGAACTCGACGGTTCCTGCGCCGACGTAGCTGATCTCCTGTGCTAGCCGGACGGCGGCCTCACCCATTCGCTCTCTGAGGTCTTGATCGACCGCCGGGCTGGGGGCCTGCTCGATGAGCTTCTGATGCCGTCGCTGCACCGAGCAGTCGCGCTCGCACAGATGCATGACCCTGCCGTGGCGGTCGCCCATCACCTGAATCTCGATGTGCCGGGGCCTATCCATGAACTTCTCGATATACACCTCCGCCGAGCCGAAGGCCGCGAGGGCTTCGTTGCGGGCCAACTGGAAAGCTTGGGCAAAGCTCTCAAGATCGTTCGCCACCCGCATGCCCTTCCCACCTCCACCCGCTGCCGCCTTGATGATGACGGGAAAGCCAATCTCCGCCGCGACTGCTGCGGCTCGATCCCCGTCGCCGATGGCTCCGTCGGACCCGGCAATCACCGGCACGCCGAGGTCCCGTGCCATGTTCCGGGCGGCGGCCTTGTCACCCATGAGGCGGATCTGCTCGGAGGTGGGACCGATGAACGTGATGTTCGAGGCCTCGCAGGTTTCGGCGAATGCGGCACTCTCCGCCAGGAACCCGTAGCCAGGGTGGATGGCGTCGGCGCCCGTGATCTCTGCCGCGGCGATGAGGTTGGGAATGCGCAGGTAGGAAAGTCGACTCGGCGGCGGCCCGATACAGACGTCGTCGTCGGCGAATCGCACGTGGAGGCATTCACGGTCCGCCTCGCTGTAGACCGCTACCGTCTCGACGCCGAGTTCATGGCACGCCCGGCTAACCCGCAGGGCGATTTCCCCACGGTTGGCGATCAGGACCTTGTTGAACACGCCGCTATTTGCTGAAGCGCTCGATGTCCGAGCCGCTTTCACCGCCCATGGACTCTTCGGCGAAGGTCCGGTCTGAGGTACCCTCGATGCCGCTCGCTCGCAGCGCGAACTCACTCGGATTGGTGGAATAGAAGAGCGCGCTCTCGTAACTGATAGTGCCCTTCTGGAACCACTGCATCAGCGACTGGTCGAACGACTGCATGCCGTACTGGACGGTCCCCTCCTTGATCAGCTCGGGGATGTTGAGGGACTTTTGCGCATCCCGGATGTTGTCCTTCACAGCCGCCGTGTTGATGAGTATCTCGCAGGCCGGCACGCGGGTCCTCCCTTCCTTGGTGGGCACGAGGCGGAGCGACACCACGGCCTCCAATGCGGTGGACAGCAGGCTGCGCACGGCGTTGTGCTCGTGGGGCGGGAAGAACGAGATGATACGGTTGATGGTCTGCGTCGCGTCCGTCGTGTGAAGCGTCGAGAACACCAGGTGCCCCGTGTCGGCAGCCTTCATCGCGGTGTCCAGGGTCACACGGTCACGGATCTCGCCGATGAGAATAACGTCGGGATCCTGCCGTAGCACGTGTCGTAGCGCCGCCTCGAAGGACAGCGTGTCGCTTCCGACCTCGCGCTGTGAGATGTTCGCCTCCCCATCACGGTGGAGGAATTCGATGGGGTCCTCGATGGTGATGATGTTGCAGCGGCGATTCAGGTTGACGTGGTTGATCATGGCCGCCAGGGCCGTGGACTTGCCGGACCCGGTGACGCCCGTGACCAGCACGAGGCCCCGCGGCTTCACACATATGGTCTCGAGCACCACCGGCAAGTTGAGCTCCCGAATGTTCTTGACCTCGTACGGGATCGCCCGGAAGACGAAGGACAAGGTGCCACGCTGCTGGAACACGTTCGTCCGGAACCGACCCACGCCCGGCACTCCGATGGCGAAGTCCGCTTCCTTGTGCTCGGCGAACTCCTTCACCTGCCGCGGGGTCATGATCTGCTCAGCCAGAGCCTTGAGTTCGTCGGGCTTCACCGGCTGGCGAGTAAGTTGCACCAGATCACCCGCCACCCGTATGGTCGGCGGTCGGCCCACCTTGAGGTGAAGGTCAGAACCAGATTGCTGCACCATCTCGGTGATGGCCTGCTTGAAATTGAACGGACCAGCTTTAGAGGACTCAGGCATTGGGATCCACCCTGAACAGCACCTGTCCGAATTCGACCGGCTGCGCGTCCTGCACGGCGATCTCCTTGATCGTGCCGGACAGTTCAGCATCGATCGGGTTCATGATCTTCATCGCTTCAATGATGCAGAGCGTCTGACCCGGACTGATACGACTCCCCGGTTGCACATACGGTTCGGCACCAGGCTCGGGCTGAGCATAGAAGGTGCCGACCATGGGGGACTTGATCTCCGTGAGATGGGTTGCCTCGGCCGCTGGAGCTTCTCCCGCTTCTGCCGCCGGGGCTGGGGCGGCAGGAGCGGCAGGGGCGGCAGAGGGGTTATCCTGAGGCGCGGGCGGAACCACGGCACCTGTGGGAGGGGCGGCAGACACTCGGTACGTCACAGGGCCGGAATTCGAGAACCCCGGCTCTTTCGACACGCGAATCGTCGTGCTCCAGAGGTTCTTGCGCACCTCAATCGCCCCGGCGTTCGACGAGTTCAGGAGTTCAAGGAGCTTCTCCACGAATTTCAGGTCAATCATACGCGCTCAAGGTATTTGTGCTCGCGACGGTCAACCCGGATTGTCTCCCCCTGCTCCACAAAGAGCGGCACCTGAACGACGGCACCCGTCTCCAGCCTCGCCGGCTTCGTCCCACCTTGGGCAGTATCGCCCCGAACACCCGGATCGGTTTCCACTACCTGGAGCTCGATGAAGAACGGTAGCTCAACGAGGATCACCCGACCGTTGTGCACCAACCCGCTGCACTCCATACCTTCTTTGAGGTACTGCAGCTGGTCCTCGCCGATCACATCGTCGTTGATCGGAATGTCGTCGTAGCTCTCCAGGTCCATGAAGTGGTAGAGATGCCCGTCATGATACGAGTACTGTACGGGCCGACGCTCTAACCGAACCTCGCTGACCCGCTCACCCGCCGTCCACGTGCGATCAATGACCGCACCGGTCCTGACGTTCTTCAGTTTGCTCCGGACAAACGCACCACCCTTGCCCGGCTTCACATGCTGGAAATAGACAATCTGAAACAGCTGTCCGTCAATCTCGAGGACCATGCCGTTTCGAAAACCCGCCGTCGTTGCCATCCGCTACGTTAGCTCCCTCAGGTCCGTTACGCCGTCGGACAACAGCTCAGCACCGTCTGAATCCAACCGGACATCATCTTCAATCCGTACACCACCCCAGCCAGGAACGTATACCCCGGGCTCGATCGTTACCACCGCGTTCTCCGGCAGCGGCTCGTCATTGGCCCTGCCCACTCGGGGCGCCTCGTGGACTTCGAGCCCGAGGCCGTGACCCAGCGAATGCCCAAAAGCATCACCGAAACCCCGGGCCTCGATGACCGTTCGGGCCAGGGCATCCGCCTCTCGTCCCGTCATACCGGCCCTCACCTGCGTCCGAGCATGCTGTTGCGCCTCCTGCACCAGTTCGTAGATGGTGCGCTGGCGCTCGTCCGCAGCTCGGCCGACCACGACGGTGCGCGTGATGTCCGCGCAGTATCCATCCACTTGTGCCCCGAAGTCAAGGACCAACCAGTCGCCGACTGCAATCTCCCGGGTGCTGGTGCGAGCGTGGGGGAGCGCGCTGCGAGGACCCGACGCGACGATGGTGGGAAACGGATGCCACTCGCTGCCGAGCTGTCGTAGTTCCCGCTCCAGCATCACAGCTACGTCGATCTCGCGCTGCCCCGCGCGAATTCGGCACACCGTGGCGCGGTAGGCGTCCAGCGCGAGCCGTGCAGCCTGCCGAATGGCGTCGACTTCCTCCGGATCTTTGTGGACGCGGAGACGCTCCACTAGCTCCGCGACCGGCCGCAGACGGACACGGGCCTGGTCTCCCTCGAAGCGCTCCGCCTCCTTGACGCTCACAGCGTGGGCTTCGAAGCCCAGGACCCCGAGTCCGGCGTACTCGCCCAGCACCTGCCAGAGCCGGGCCCACAAATCGGTGGGCGCGATCTCAATCCGGGCCACGTCACCCGCCTCTGCCTCCGCCTGGGTCTGGTACCTGAAGTCCGAGACAAAGATGGTCCCCTGACGAAGCACAACCGCTAGACCAGCTGTACCGGTAAAACCAGTCAGGTAACGGACATTGGGAAGATGTGCCACGATCAGTCCGTCGAGGTGATCCCCGTCGAGGAGCGCAAGCAGCGCATCCCGACGAGCGCCACGACGGTCAGGCTGCACGGTCCCGCAGGTAGGACACCATGGCATCCAGCGCCAGGATGTAGCCCCTGGCGCCGAATCCAGCGACGATCCCCGTGGCGAGGTCGGCGAGCTGCGAATGCCTCCGCTCCGGCTCGCGCGCAAAGATGTTGCTGAGGTGTACCTCAACGAAGGGGACATTGATGGCGAGGAACGCATCGCGCACGGCCAAGGACGTGTGGGTCAACGCCGCGGCGTTCACCAGCGCGCCGTCGGCTTTCCCCACCAACCCCTGCACGTGCTCGACAAACTCCCCCTCATGATTGGTCTGATGCCACGAGATGTCGACGCCGTGCTCGTCGGCCCTGGCACGGACCGCACGCTCGATGTCCTCGAGCCGCTCGGTACCGTACAGCTCCGGCTCACGGGTTCCCAGCAGATTCAGATTGGGACCGTTGAGAACTGCGACGCGCACTTAAGTCTTCAGGCTCTTCAGCCAGGCACGGAAATCGTCGTCGTCGTCGGTGTCGTCACCAGCATCCTCGGCGGGAGCACCGGGCTCGGCTTCGACGGCCGGGGGCGCCTTCTCCGCGCCGAAAAACTCATCGAAGCTGCTCCCTGTGCCCCCCTCCCTACTCGCCTCTGGGGGAGTGGGGGGAGATGGTGGAGATGGGGCAGAGGATGGTGGCGCGGCGGGTTCCGTTCCCTCTTCTCCCACCTCTTCCACCCGTGGCGGGGAGGCAGCGAACAGCTGCTCGAACATGGCACCCACTGAAAGGCCACCGGTCATCGCTGCGGCGAAGCGCGCTTCCCTGACCGGCGCCGCGCTTGCCCCAGCCGCCGCCACCCGAGCCTCAACCTCGGCAAGCCGAGCCCGTAGGGCCGGGTCATCGGGCTGGGCCGCCAGGAGCTGCTGGTAGATTTCCCGAGCTTCATCGTACAGCCCCTGGCTGGCATAGAGCTCAGCCATGGTCTCGGTGACGACGAGCTCGGGCTCAGGTTCGGCAGTAGGCGGCTCCGGCTCGGCTGCCACGTCTTCCGGCAGGATCAGGGGGAGTTCTTCTTCCGCCACTCCCTCCCCCACCCCGGCCGCAGGGGCGGCAGCTACCTCCTCCTCTCCCATCTCCTCCGCGGCAGGGGCGGCGGGAGGCACCTCCTCTTCCACCTCCCAAGCGGCAGGAGCTTCTGCCGCCTCTGCCGCCTCCGCCACTTCTGCCGCTTCTTCCGCCGCTTCTACCGCGTCTGCCACCAGTTCTGCCGCCCCTGCCGCTTCTGCCGCCTCTTCTGCCACCTCCTCAACCATCGTCGGCTCAAAGCCCGACACGACACCTTCCTCCACGCCTTCCAACTCGGCCGGTCCCTCTGGGCCCTCGCCCTCCACCTCCTCGAGGCCAACAACGTCTTCAGCCTGGGGGATATCCCTTTCCTCGACGCCCACCTCCGGCACCTCCTCCTCCTCCATTCCCGGCAGTGAGTGCGCCGGGGCGTCGAGGCTCTCCTCATGGGCCTTCTGGGCTTCTTCGAGGTCCTTCTTGGAGATCTGATGGGAGATCCGCTCCCCGGCGTCCCACTCGAGCTCCTCGTCGAACGACTCGATCTCAAGACCGCCCATTTCCACACCTACCTCTTGCTCCCCCTCCCCTGCTTCATCCAGGACACTCCTCACCAACGGCTCCTCCGGCTCGGCTGGTTCCGGCGGCTCGACGGATCCCGGCAGCTCGATCTCGAGCTCCGGAAGCTCGGTGAGCCCTTCTTCCACCAGCTTGCTGTACTCGACCGAGGCCTCGACCTCCCCGGTTGGCCCCTCTTCAACGGGGGCAGAAGGCTCAAGTGATAAAGCCGCCTCCTCCGCTAGCTCAGCTGGCCGTTCTATATCCAGTTCCCCAAGCGCAGGCGGCTCCTCTAGCCCGGCGACCGAAGCTGCGGCCTCGAGAGCAGCGGGAGCAGCCTCTTCCACTACTGCCCTCTCTGCCCCTTCTACCTCCTCCGACACAGGCGCAGCAGCCTCTGCGGCCGCCCCGAGTCGCTCCAGCGCCTCACGCGCCTCGTCATTCATCGGATCGACTTCGAGCAACCGCTCGAGCCAGTGCCGTGCTCCTCCGACGTCGCCCCCTTGCTCCGCTATCTCACTCAGTGTCTTGATGGCGATGATGTTCTCCGGATCCAGCTGTAACACCCCCTCGAAGACTCGGGCTGCCTCAGCAGTTTGCTCCTTGTCGAGCAGGCAGCGGCCGTGGACGATGTGTCCGCTGGTATAGTTGGGACGCTGCTCGATCCAGGTGTTGAGAATATCGAGGGCCATATCGAGCTCGCCGGCCTTGCGGTACGCGTCAGCCAGCGCGGCGAACCACTGCTCGGGCTTCTCGTGGAACCGCTGTTCGAGCTTCTCGATCTCGCTCTGGTAAGCCATTGTAGGGCGCGGCGAAATGTGTCCTCTCAAACAGCCAAGTTAGTGTGCTTCGGCGAAACCTGTCAACTGGAAATGGCCGATCCTGGGTTGAGATTCCTCCTTGCCACGCTTAGACTTAGCGCCTCTGAGCGCCGGCAGCTCGCAATTCGCAGTTGGCAACTCGTGGCCGTCTCGCCGGCTGCACGAATTGCGAATTGCGAACTGCGAATTCCTAGCCGTCGATAGCTGAGGCTGCTGAGGAGTCATCGCCTATGATGCGGACAATGCGCAGCATCGCGCCATGGATCATGCTGGTCGTCGCGGTCAGTTTCGTTGGCTGGATGGTGTTTGAGGTGGGGATGGACGTGACCGGCCGGGGCGGCGGCGGCAATCTCGATGAGATCGCCAACGTCAACGGGACCAAGATCGACCTGGAGACTTTCTACGCAGCAGTGCGCAACGCGCAGGAACAGCAGCGCCTCCAAGGCGCGCCGGTGGCGACGACCCTGGAAGAGCAGCGAGCACTGGAGGACGCAGTGCTCGAACAGCTGATCCAGCAAGTCCTCATCGAAGGCGAATACCGACGCCGTGGGATCACGGTCACGGATGCGGAGGTCCGGGACGCGCTACTCAACATTCCGCTACCTGAGATCCAGCAAGAACCAGCGTTTCAGACTGATGGTCAGTTCGACCTGGCCAAATACCAGCGGTACCTCCGCTCCGGGGCGGACCCGACCTTCGCCCTAGTCCTGGAAGCCCGGTACCGGGAGGAGTTGCCGCGCTTGAAGTTCATGGAGCGCATCACGGAGGATGTTTTCGTTTCTGACGCCAAGCTGTGGCGGATTTACCAAGACCAGCACGACTCGGTGACGGCGAACGTGCTTGCCTTGGTGCCCGCGGCGCTAGCAGGCGACTCCGAGCCCACCGAAGAAGACCTCCAGAGGTACTATCGAGACCACCAGGATGAGTTCGAGCGGCCTGCCCACGCGTTCCTCAGCTTCGTCGCGATCTCCCGGATACCCAACCCGAGCGATTCGGCTGCCGCCCTCGCGAGAGCCCAGGCGGTGCGCCAGGAGATCCTGGACGGCACCGATTTCGCCGCAGTGGCGGCTCGGGAATCCGCCGATTCAGCGAATAGGCAGACGGGTGGCGACCTGGGGGAAGTGCAGCACGGCGCTTTCGTGCCGGCTTTTGAGGAGGCAGCGCTGGCGCTCAGACGTGGACAGCTCTCGCAGCCAGTCCTCACACCGTTCGGTTACCACCTCATCAAGCTCGATTCGAAGACGGACAGCACGTATCACGCAAGGCACATCCTCATTCCAATCGAGCTTCAAGGCGACCACCTGGATCAAGTGGACGCGCGGGCCGATTCACTGGACTTGCTCGCTGCCGACGTGGACGATCCGGCGGCCCTTGATACCGTGGCCGCACGGCTGGACGTACCGATTGCACCAGCCGGCCCGGTCTACGAGGGGGATCGGCTTGAGCTCGGGCGATACCTCATCCCCGACGTTGGGATCTGGGCGTTAGAGGCCGCACCAGGTCAGACCTCGCCTGTCATCGAGGCGGGCTGGGCGTACTACGTCTTCCGCCTGGATAGCCTGATTCCGCCCGGCGTACCCCCCCTCGAGGAGGTTCGCAGCGAAGTTCTCCGCCTGGCTCGCCGAGAGCAGCAATGGGAATCCGCTCGGGCCACGGCGCAAGCGATCGCACAAGAGATTAGTGGCGGCACTGATCTCGAGGAAGCCGCCACACGCCATTCCCTGCGGGTCCAGACCCTCGGTCCGTTTACCCGCCTAAGCCCAGCCTCGGCCCTTAGGGATTCGCCCACGGCCGTGGGAGCGGTGTTCGGGCTGCCGGTGGGTGCAGAGGGTGGTCCGTTCGAGACCGAATTCGCCATCTACTTCGTCGAGCCCATCAGGAAGGTGTTCGCCGACAGCGCGGCGTTCGTGGAGCAGGCGGAGGAGCTGCGCGCCGACATCATCCAGCAGGCGCGGCAGGCTCGCATGCGACTCATCGTGTCGTCGCTGAGGGAACAGGCGTCGGTGGTGGACCGTCGAAGGGAGCTGGAGCAGGCCCGGCAGCGCGCTCCCGATTCCCCACTCCAGGGGCCACTGGGGTTCCTGAGGTAGGAAGGGCGGTAAGACGGAACGGCGCAACGTTGGAGAGAACCTAGGGCAATAGCAGCGCCGCGGTGGTGACCGTCCCAGCCGGCACGACATCACCGCGGCCTTGTTGTCCGTCCTTCCGTCGTTCCGTCGAGCCGCCGTTCCGCCCGCGGGGCGGGGAGGGCGGGGTTACTCCGACAGCTTTTTCGGGTCGCCCTCTCCCCTCGGCTCCGCCGGCGCGTCAATCCGCCGGGAAGGGGGAGCTTCCTGGTCCACTTCGTCGATGCTCTCTCGAACGTCCTGAATACTCTTCTTGAACTCCCGGATTCCCTTCCCCATGGACGACCCGATCTCCGGCAGCCGCTTGGCGCCGAACACCAGCAGCACTATCAGCAAGATGACAACTACCTCAAGCGGCCCTGGAGTGAACAAGAGGCTGGCGTGTGCGTATGGCATAGGTGCCTCGCTTCGAACGATGGCGACTAGCAGTTTGCAATTAGCAGTTTGTGGTAGACGAGCACGAATTGCTAATTGCCAATTGCAAATTGCTCAGAACAGTGACCGCGCGAGCAGATAGGCTAGTACGATCCCGACCAGCCCCAGGAGCGACACCTGCACCGCAACCGGTCCCACCGTAATACTGAAGATAATCAGGTTCAGGTGCAGGGGGCCAATCGATGGACTGACCGTCCAGGTGAAGAACTCCTTCGCGGGTCCCTCTGGCAGAAAGCGCTCCAGGAGGGCCGACAGAAAGCCCCCCAAAATGAACCCGAGCGCGAGCACCGATACGTAGAACAGGGGACGTCGCGGTCCGATCGCCACAGTCAGCTCTGCCGCTCGAGGACGTACGAGATGCAATCGCGCAGCGCATCGCGAGCGCGGCTTTCCGGAATCATAGCCAACTCGCTCTCCGCCAACTCAGCAAAGTGCTGCGCTCGCTGCCGGGCGGCCGCGATCCCGCCCCTCCGCTCCACAATCCGGATGATATCTGCGATCTGGCTATCCGACGGCGTGGAATCCGCCATCAACGCGTCGACCAGGCCCCGCTCCTCGTGATCCATCTCGGAAAGCGCCGCGATCAGAGGCAGGGTGATCTTGTGCTCTCGCAGATCCAGACCCGCTGGTTTCCCCGTCACGTCCTCCGTGCCGGTATAATCCAGCAAGTCATCAACAATCTGGAATGCCATTCCCAGGCAGCGGCCGTACCGGCGCAGGGGCTCCCGGAATTCGGGATCCGCGCCCACCGCGCCGACCTCACAGGCACCGGCCATCAGTGATGCCGTCTTGGCATCGATGAGGCGATCGTAGTCGTCCTGTGTGAAGTCCAGTACGTCGTGCGCCTCGATCTCCCGCATCTCGCCCACAGTCATCTCGTTCGTTACCCGACTCAAGACACGGAGCGGTTCGAGATCGTTCATGCGCACCAGCTCGGTGATCGCTCGTGAATACAGGTAGTCACCCATGATGACGGCGACCTGGTGGCTGAAGAGCGCGTTGACGGTAGGTTGACCGCGACGGAGTACAGAATGATCCACCGAATCGTCGTGGATGAGGGTGGCAAGGTGGATCAGCTCCACGACTGCGGCCAGGGTCACGCTCCGGGGTCGCATGTTGTCCGTCGCCTGCACGGATAGCAGCAGCAGAGTCGGTCGGAACATCTTCCCCTTGATCCGGAGGAGATGCTGGTTGACCATGTCAATGAGGGGGTACTCCGCGGAGACAATACGACTCAGCTCGGAGAAGGCGGCGTCGAGCTCTTCCTTGACGGGCTGTTGAACGGACTCAAGGCCGACACGGGCGAGCTGCGGACCCATCGGTTAGTGCCCTGCCTGGGCTAAGCTCTTCACTCGGCTGCTCACATCCTGGAAGTTGATGTCGATGGCGAAGACGCGCTGATAGAATCCAAGGGCGTCCGGACCCTTACCCTGCTCCTCCTCACACCGAGCCAGCCAGTACAGTAGGCCGATCTTCCCCTCATCGCTTCCCGCTTCCGACTCCACCGCCCGCCGGAGCACCGTGCCCGCCACTGAGAACTGCCTCTTCTCGAAGAAACACAGCCCCAGGGCCTCTGCCGTCTTCAGTCGCCCCTCAGGCGAACGAAGCGCCTTCTGGAACTCGGAAATCGCCTCGTCGAGGAGTCCCATCTCCTTGAACGCGACACCCAGATCGTAGTGCGCCTGCCAGTCCTCCTCGGCCACATTGGCCTCGATGCCCTTCTTGAACTGGCTGAGCATTTCCTCAAAATCGCGCTGCTCGTCGCCGGTAGGCTCCTCCTCCTCGATCCGCATCCGCGTGTCCCTGACCGCGGGCTCATCTCCTAGAACCAGTGCACCAAGATCGACGAAGTCGCCTCCCGCTGCCTCTGTCGGCGTCGGCGTAGCAGCGGTAGGGACAGGTGTCGCAGCCACCAACTCCTCCGCAGGAGGCTCAAGCGTCGCAAGACCCAGCTTGGCCTGCTCGTTTTCCGGATCGTGCTCCAATACACGCAGGTAGACGGCGCGCGCCCTCTCCGCGGAACCGCCGCGCAGCAGTGCGTCTGCGAGCCCCAGGTACGCCTCGGCGAGCTGAACCTTGTCGCCCTTCCGGAAGGCAAACTCGACGCGCTTCTGATGATGGTGAACGCTATTCGGCTCGATGCGCAGGATCTCGTCGGCGATGCTCTCCGCGTGGCGCCAATCCTCTTTGGACTCATAGAGGCTAAGCGAGATGCCCAACTCCTCTATCCCCCGATCACGCTCGCCCTGTTCGAGCAGCACCTCGCCCAGCGTGCGATGAAGCACGGGGTCATCGGGATCATCCGCAATCTGGCCTTCAAGGGTCGCCACATCCGGCGGCGCCTCTACGGCAGCCAGAGGCGCTTCGACAAGTTCTGGTGCCTCCTCCACAGCCGGCTCTTCCGGAGCCTCCGGTTCCGCAGCGGCTACCGCCTCGGGGGGAGCGGTTGCCGTGACCTCGGCGACCGCCGCCTCCTCCGCCGCGCCGAAGCCGGCCAGGTCCAGCTCCGGCACTTCCATCTCACTGCTCGGCCGTACGTCTCGTTCTAACGAAGCCGGCTCCTCTTCCTCGGCGACAGGTGCCAGTTCCGCCGTGGCTTCGGCCTCCACCGGTTCCTCAGCCACCGCGGCTGGCAGCTCCTCAACCACCTCCTCTACCGGCTCCGCCGGTGGCTCCTCTGCCACCGCGGCGGGCAGCTCCTCAACTACCTCCTCTACCGGCTCCGCCGGTGGCTCCTCGACCACCGCCGCCGGTGGCTCCTCTGCCACCGCGGCAGGCAGTTCCTCAACCACCTCCTCCACCGGCTCCGCCGCTGGCTCCTCAACCACCGCCGCCGCTGGCTCCTCT
>JABAOH010165162.1_pt1 | contig 18356 bp, 14 predicted proteins | sample 7062181 | NCBI WGS metagenome assembly JABAOH01 (sample SAMN14538630, study PRJNA623070) | marine sediment metagenome | biome: marine biome [ENVO:00000428]; feature: marine pelagic biome [ENVO:01000023]; material: deep marine sediment [ENVO:00002113]; isolation source: pool of 5 deep marine... | reverse complement strand
GCAGTCGTGCGTTCAGGTCATGTGCGCTTTTCTTCGCGCGTTTGCCGATATTGCCGAGTGAAGTGGAGGCGGCTTCCCGCACGCGTGCGTCGTCGTGATCGAGTAACGCGATCAGTTCGCCGACGGCCCTGGAAGCGCGTTTGCCCATGCGCCCCGTGGCCCGCGCACCGGCTGCCACGACACTGGGATCAACGTCGTCATAGACCGCGATCAGTTGCGGGAGCGAGCGGTAGGCCTTGTCACCAATCCGGCCCAGCGCATCGGCCGCGGACCGCCGCACGCGCGAGTCCGGGTCGCCGAGCGCCGACGTCAGCGCCGCAATCGCCTGCTTGTCTGCGGCGCGCGCATCACCGAGTGACTTGGCAGCCGCCCGGCGCACCTGCCAGTCGCGGTCTCCGAGCGCTGCAATTGAGTCTGACAAGTCCGCCAGCGCCATCGGCAGGGCAAGCAACGTTATCAACGTGAGAATGGCGCTTCTGCAAACAGTTTTCATGACGACTCCCCCTGAGAATTCCTGCTTCGGGATACCCGCAGCGACCGATGCGGATGTCCGCAGGGTGTAAGGTACGCCAGCGGTGTCAAACAGTCCTTATGGTCAGCTGACGGACACCTGATGATGCGGCGAGGGTAATTGGCCAAAGGACAGGGCATTGTGCAAATATACGGCATACATCGTGTCAATAAGACAACACGCTTTTGCGTTCACTGCAGCTGAGGAAACCCCGATAGATGTCGAGCAACACCGCTGCGAAAGTACTGGATGGCCGCCGCGTCTCTCGACATGCGGCAGCGGCTCCGCGAGGACCAGGGACTGAGCGGGAAGCAAACGATTGCCCCATCGTTCATACGCTGACAGGCCTCGTCAGCAAATCCTGACCGGTACGATGGCCGAACAATTCGAGGATCAGGGCGGCGTCGCCACGATGGACCCCAACCCGGTCGCTCGCTGGCTGACGTCGAAGGCGGTATCCCGACTCACCGGTCCGCGGCGACAGGCGAAACGGCGTCGGGAGTTCGAGCAGCGGCGCGTGAGTGCAGGCGAGCCACATGTCGTCGAGTATTTTCACCAGGTCGATGACGGCTACAGCCATCTCGCAGCGCAGCTCCTGAAGTCACTCACCGAGCGCTACGACATCAGGCTCGTGGTTCACCTGGTCAGCGGGCCCAGGGGCGATAATGTCGCCGAGCCCGAGTTGCTCGACAGGCTGTCCCGTTATGATGCGTTCCATATCGCACCGCATTACGGGTTGCACTTTCCGCAACACGATGAGGCGCCATCGGCCTCGCTCGTCAAGCTCGCAACCGCAATCCTGGCGTCACAGTCTTCGGACCAACTCATAGACCGCGCAGCGGAGGTGGGACAAGCGCTCTGGACCGACGATGCGGAACGCCTCGAGGCCCTGGCGAAACGTTACGGACAAGAGACCGACGAGGCCGCCGGGGCGAAGATCGCGGCCGGGAACGATCGCCGCCAGCAGCTGAAGCATTACTCGGGCGCCATGTTTTATTACGGCGGCGAGTGGTACTGGGGCGTCGATCGCCTGTATCACCTCGAAAAGCGACTCGCCGGCCTGGGCGCGGATCGTCGGCCGGGCGAGTCCCCGATCCTGCCGCGGCCCGGCACCGATGCAGGCCAACGCAAGGACGATGGCCGCCTCACGCTCGAGGTGTTCGCGTCACTGCGCAGTCCGTACACCGCCGTCGGTTTCGACCGTGCCGTCAATCTCGCACGGGATACCGGCGTCAGGCTGGTCATGCGACCGGTGCTGCCGATGGTGATGCGCGGTGTGCCGGCGACGCGCGAGAAAGGGTTGTATATCTTCGGCGATGCTGCCCGAGAGGCGCGCGAGGCCGGGGTTCCGTACGGCAATTTTTACGATCCCATCGGTGACCCGGTGCGCCGCTGCTATTCGCTGTATCCCTGGGCCTGTGAGCAGGGCAAGGGCATCGCGCTGCTGTCCAGTTTTTTGCGCGCTGCGTTCGTGAACGGCATCAACACCAATAACGACAAAGGACTCAGGGCCGTAGTCGAGGCCGCCGGCCTCGACTGGGCACAGGCAAGAAACATTGTCGGCCAATCGGGGTGGGAGGACGAACTGGAAGCCAACCGGCTGGCGCTGTACGAGGCCGGCCTGTGGGGCGTGCCGAGTTTCCGGCTGCTCGACGAAAACGGCCGGCAGGTCCTGGCGCTCTGGGGCCAGGACCGGCTCTGGGTCATCGCCCGTGAAATCGAGCGGCAGCTAAAGGCTCGCCATGGCGGCTGAGCACCTGGCCCGCGCAAGGAGCCCGAACAATTGATGGCGAATACTGACCGAATTCGACTGATCGGCGGAACCGGCTCGCCGTACACGCAGAAGATGGTGGCGTTGCTGCGGTATCGCCATATCCCCTACAGCATTACCTGGGCCGATCCGGCGAGCTGGCTGGAAGCGGCCGGGATCGACAAGCCGAGACCGGTACTCATGCCGGTCTTTGTGTTCGACGAGGGGGCAGGACAGCGGGAGGCAGTCTGCGATTCCACACCCATCATCCGGCGCCTCGAGGAAATGTATCCAGGACGATCGGTGTTGCCCGCCGATCCGGTACTCGCGTTTCTCGATTACCTGATCGAAGACTTCGGTGACGAGTGGTGCACCAAGTACATGTTCCACTATCGCTGGCATTTCGAAGCGGATGCCGACAATGCCGGCACTTTGCTGTCACTTGGCATGGATGTGAGTCTCCCCGCCGAGAAGCACCAACAGTTCAAGAAGTGGTTTCATGAGCGCCAGGTGTCGCGCCTCTATGTCGTGGGATCCAGCGACATCACGGCGCCTGTTATCGATGCCAGCTACCGGCGATTCCTGGCCGCCATGGAAGCACACCTCGCCAGTCAGCCGTTCATGCTGGGCAGGCGGCCCGGCGCGGGTGATTTCGCGCTGTACGGCCAGCTGACACAGCTCATCGGTTTCGACCCGACGCCGCGCGCCATCGCCCACGAGGTATCGCCGCGCACAGTGGCCTGGATGGGCCGTATGGAGGATCAGAGCGGTGTCGACCCGGCCGACGGCGACTGGAACGACCCCGGTGATCTGCCCGGCAGCCTGCGCGGCCTGCTCGAGGAGATCGGTCGCGTGTACGCACCGGCCATGCTGGCAAACGCCGAAGCCTTGCAGGCCGGAGAGAAGACGTGGGAAACGGATATCGATGGCTCGCGTTGGACCCAGCAGACCTTTCCCTATCAGGCCAAGTGCCTGAGATGGATCAATGAACGTTACCGGGCACTCGACGCCGGGGATCGCGCCCATGTCGACGGCATACTGGCCGGCACAGGTTGTGAGGCGCTGTTCAGCGGCGGATACTGCTAACAGTTCTTCTCATCTTTTTTGCTTACAAGACCAAAATGACATAAATAATGCCAAAGCAAGGGCTGCCGCAATGCATTTGATGGCCGGCTCACACTGCATACATCGTTAGGAGAAAAGCATGAAGACATTGGCGCTGATTACTGGAGCAAGCAGCGGGATAGGAAAAGAGCTTGCCAGGATTCATGCAGAACGAGGCGGGGACCTGGTTCTTGTTGCTCGCAGAGAAGATAAGCTCGCTGAATTGAAGGCGGAAATTGAAAGCGAGCACAAAAGCAACGTAACAACGATAAGCAAGGATCTGAGTAAGAGTGGTTCGGCAAAGGAACTGTATGACCAGGTCAAGAGCGCTAATCTGCAAGTCGATTATCTGATCAATAATGCCGGGTTTGGATTAAGGGGGAAATTCCATGAATTGCCCCTGTCAAGGCAACAGGAAATGATGCACTTGAACATGGTTTCCCTTACTGAGCTGATGTATCTGTTTTTGCCAGAAATGATAGAGAGGAACAGTGGAAAGATCCTGAATGTCTCTTCTACCGCTTCATTCATGCCTGGGCCTTTGCAAGCCGTTTACTTTGCATCCAAATCCTATGTTCAGTTTTTGAGTAACGCGATCGCTGAAGAATTGCATGACAGCAACGTGACTGTCACAAACCTGATGCCCGGTGCAACAGACACGGAATTCGCCAAAACTGCCGGCATGGAAAAAACCAAGTTGTTCAAAGAAGCTTCTTCACCTGAAATCGTGGCAAAAGCGGGTTACGAGGGAATGCTTCAGGGTGAACTCGATGTTGTCTCCGGAGTAACAACCCGGGATAAGGTAACGCTGTCTCTCGTGCCATTTCTTCCGAAAAGACTCTTGCTCAAGCAAGTAAGGCAAGTGCAAGAGGTCAGAAAGCGATAGTCGTCGAAATGATGGCCCACAAGTTACTGGCTGGATTCAGCATTGTCGCCGTCGCGATCGTGGCCGGAATCTGGAATTCTCGCGCAGGACAAGACTGGCTTCTCGAGCGCGCAGTAACTGCAGCGATGAATCGTCCGGCGGCAATGAGTCAGTATGACGGCCTCAAGGTGTTTCTTTGCGGCACTTCCTCTCCACTTCCGGCTCCGGGCCGTGCTCAAGCCTGTGTCGCGGTTCTCGCCGGAGAATCGCTGTATCTGGTTGATGCCGGCGCCGGCTCTGCTCAGGTTGCAGCCAGTGGGCGCTTGCCGCTGGAACAACTGGAAGCGGTTTTTCTCACCCACTTTCACTCCGACCATATCGCCGCGCTGCCGGAATTCAATCTCAATTCCTGGGTTGCCGGGCGGCCAAGTGCTTTGAAGGTATTCGGGCCACCTGGCGTGTCGGAGGTTGTCGACGGCCTCAATGACGCTTATCGAATCGACTCATCCTATCGGGTCGCTCATCACGGAGAGGACCTTTTGCCTGCCGATCTCGGGGTGATGGAGGCCCGATTGATGGATGCCGGCGAGACACTGGAATTCGGCGACCTGACCGTCACGAGCTTCCAGGTCAATCACGATCCGGTGCGCCCTGCGGTGGGTTATCGATTCGACTTTTCCGGAAGATCGGTGGTCGTTAGCGGGGATACAACGATCACGCCCGGGCTGATCGATGCCGCCACCGGCGCCGACCTGTTGCTGCAGGACAGCCTGTCATTGCCGCTTGTCAGGAGCCTGGAGAAGGCCTCAAAAGGTTCACGGTTGGAGAAGATCTTTTTCGATATACAGGATTACCATGCGCACACGAGCGACCTGCCGGACCTGGTCGCCAGGACTGGAGTTCGGCAGCTTGCCCTTTATCATCTCGTCCCTCCGCCCCGGAACCGGCTATTCGAAAAAGTATTTGCACGGGATCTTCCTGACGGCACGGTCCTTTCCCAGGACGGCATGCTTTTCGAGCTTCCAGCGGGAAACGAGGAAGTAAAAGTGATTGCCCCCTGATTCGAGGAGCGCCCTCGCATCGACCCATTGGTGACCCGAAAAAAAAGGGTAAACTGAACCCGGAAACTCGAACCCTCATTTCCGAGCGAGCTGTCTGAATGCAATAGGCGGATACTCATGAAACGACTGATCCCAGTAGTAATTTTGATCCTTATCGCCTGCGTCGTAACGTGGCAGGTCTGGTCAAACGCGGTCGAATCGGGTGATAAAGGTCAGGAACGCAGCGCCGGTGTGCCGCAGGGTGATGCGGTGCCTGTGGCCCAGATCATTGCGCGTCGTGACGCCGATGCGGTGGTCGCACCTCCGGGCTCCGGCAGTAGTGAGCAAATCCTGTTTGGCGACCTGCACGTGCATTCGACCTATTCCACCGATGCCTTCCTCTGGGCGTTGCCGCTGAATCATGGAAAGGGTGTGCATCCGGTGGCCGATGCCTGTGACTACGCCCGCTACTGTTCGGCAATCGATTTCTGGTCAATCACCGATCATGCCGAGGCCTCGACCCCGTTGCGATGGGAGAGGACCAAGGACGCGATACGTCAGTGCCAGTCCAAGGCGGTGGATCAGTCCAACCCGGACCTGGTATCCATGCTCGGATTCGAATGGACCCAGGTTGGCTCCATTCCCAGCGAGCATTATGGCCATAAGAACGTGATCTTCCTGGGGCTGGATGATGACGAAGTCGCGGCGCGGCCGATTGCAGCTCAAGGAGCCGCCACCAACGCATTGCGATCCAATACTCCCAGCTTCCCGGCCATCATTGCGCTGAGCGATTTCAAGAATCGCGATATTTACTATGACATTAATACGTTCTTCAAAAATATCAGTGCGACGCCCGAGTGTGCCCCGGATGTGCCGTCGAGTCAGCTGCCACAGGATTGTTACGAATCCGCCAAATACCCCGAAGATCTTATCGCTCGATTAAACGACCAGGGGCTCGATCCGCTGGTCATTCCGCATGGCTCATCTTGGGGCTACTACACACCGCAGGGCACCACCTGGGACAAACAACTCGTCGCCAGGCATCGGCCGGAACTCTTCCGTCTCATCGAGATCTATTCCGGTCACGGCAATTCCGAGGAATACCGCGACTACCGGAATGTCGAGTTGCTGCCCGACGGTTCCGCTCGCTGTGTTGCGGCGCAGGACGGATTTACGCCGCCATGCGTACGTGCGGGGGAAATCATCAGGGAACGGTGCCTCCTGGAAGGCGAAACCGAGAACGCCTGTGAGGAAAAAGCGGCCGAAGCGCGCGATGCAGCCGCCAATATGGGTGTCGCTTACCATCTTGCCGTTGCCGGTGAGGATCCTGCGGATTGGCTGGACTCGGGACAATGCACGGACTGTTTCCTGCCCTCGTTCCATCATCGACCCCGTACCAGCGTGCAATACGGCCTGGCGATTTCGAATTTCGACGAGGTCGCCGAGGGAAGCGACCCGGTACGTTTCAACTGGGGCTTCATCGCATCGTCCGATAACCATCGGGCTCGACCCGGCACCGGGTACAAGGAAGTTGCTCGCCGCCTGAATACGGAAGCGGGCGGTATCGTGGATCCGAAGTATCGCCCGATATTCATTCCCGACGAACCGGAGCCCACCTCCGCCGTTTATCGGATGACGCGCGAGGAATTGACCACGCTGGCCGGCTTCCAGCTGACGGAGGTCGAGCGTCAGTCGAGCTTCTGGCAGACCGGTGGGCTGGCCGCAGTCCACACGCAAGGGCGTTCACGAGACGAGATCTGGGATGCCCTGCAGCGTCGCGAAACCTATGCGACATCGGGTCCGCGCATGCTCATGTGGTTCGATCACGTTGACGAGCAAAACAACGAAGCGCCGATGGGCTCCACGGTGGAGACGGCTGAAGCCGGCACATTCAAGGTGCACGCGGTGGGTTCCTTCAAACAAAAACCGGGTTGCCCGGACTACGCGGTTGAAGCCCTGGGCGAGGATCGAATCGCCGATCTTTGTGCGAATGAATGTTACAACCCTGGCGAAGAACGCAACCTGATCGAGCGCATCGAGATCATTCGCATACGGCCGCAAGTTCAGCCGGACGAGGAGGCGGGTGACCTGATTGACGATCCGTTCCTGGTGCACGAGTGTGTGCCGGATCAGAACGGATGCACTTTCGAATTCACCGATCCCGGTTTTTCCGGCGATGGACGTGATGCCCTGTATTACGCCAGGGCCATCCAGGAACCGCGCCCAACGATCAACGGTGAGCCGATCAAGTGTGAGCGTGACGAGGAAGGCAACTGCATCAAGGCGACGCTATGTCGTGGCGATTACAGGACTTCTGTTGACGAGGAGTGCCTCAGTGACAATGACGTACGGGCGTGGTCATCTCCTATTTACCTGAATTATCGAGCGAGTGTAGCGAGCAGCCCCCCAGCCGGTGATGAGTAGAAACCTCGGGTCTTTCTACATATTGGCGGCCGCCGTGGCGCTGGGGAGCGCCCTCTTTATCGCGCTGGATCTGTCGCCTTTAGGCAGGTTTTCGGACCGAAGTTACGCTGCTGCCCGCGTCAACGACACGCCGATCCCGCTGGCGGAGTATGTCCGCGCCCTCGACGCCATGCAGGCCGGCCTCGAACGTCCGTTGACGGAGCAAGACAAGTCACGCGCCCTGGCGAGGCTGATTGACGAGGAACTGATTGTCCAGGAAGCGCTGCGCCTGAACCTCGCCAGCGACGATCGCCTGGTCCGCAAGAACCTGGTCCAGGCCTTGATCAATTCGGTCATCCTGCTGGAATCCGGGCAGGATGTTCCCGAGCAGGCCCTGCGTGAATTTTATGAAGAGGAGAGGGCATTATTTGCCAGGCCAATCACGCTCACCGTGCATGCTTTTCGCGTCAATGACAGGGCCAATATCATTGTCTTTACCGATGCCCTGAGCGAAGGCGTCGCTTTCTCTGAAGCGGGCAGGCGGGCTGGGTTTCAGCCCGTAGAAATACCTGCCCGAATGCCGGCAGGAAAACTCGGCGAGGCGCTGGGCGGCAAGGCCCGTGACGCGGTTCTTGCAATGACTCCGGGCGATATCGCCGGACCCATCGAATCGACCGGCGGAGAGCTCTTTATCTGGTTGCTCGACCGTGACGGTGGTGAACAGTCCTTTGCACAGACGAGGGACAGTGTTCTCGCAGAATGGCGGCGCCGACAAGAAGAGATGGCGCTGGACAGGTATCTCGAGCGCCTGCGCAGGCAGGCGCGCATAAGACGTTACCCGAACGCAGCGACGCAATAGAAATGAAACGTGTCGCAGCTGTGTTCGCGCTATTGGCCTGCGTCCTCATGGCACCTCCCTCGGATGCCCATACTCGCAGCCAGTCCTTCTCGCACTGGCACATAGACGGCCAGGCTGTTGCCTTTACTTTTGCCGTCGACGCCAGGCGCGTCACGCAACTCGCTCAATTGTACGAGCCAGGCGAAGACTTGTCGGGATTGCTCGAGAAGCACTTGCGGGAAACGGTGTTCGTCGTTCAGGGTAATGCGCCTTGCGAACTGACGAGGCTCGAAACGCCGGGTTTCAGCCGCGCGGTTGTCACGGTATCCGGCCGCTTCTCCTGCCCCGGAACACTCGCGCGAGGTGATGCACGAGCGTCGGTTACGGCGTTTCAGGCTGTGTCACCGACGCATATCCATATCGCACGAGTCGACAACAACGGCATCGTCTCCGAGTACGTCGTGCGTGAGGGTCGCGCGTCATTCGCCCTGCAGGCTGATCGGCCGGCTACCGATCTCCGGGGATTCATTGCAACGGGCTTTGCGCACGTGCTGTCCGGGTTTGATCACCTGGTTTTCCTGCTCGCCCTGGCGCTGGTCGTAAGCAGCCCGCGAACAGCGATCTTATGTGTTACGGGCTTCACGCTTGGGCACAGTCTCGCACTGGCTGCGGCGACTCTTGGCTGGGTCACGCCGAACGAACGATTCATAGAGTCGATGATCGGCTTCACAATAGCCATCACGGCCCTGGAGGCGGGCGCGCATCTCGGATTGAATCGTCGCAAGGCGTTTCGTACGTTTGCCGGCCTGACGCTGTTCGTGGCGTTAGCACCGATAACGAACAGTGATTCAGTGATCGCGATCGGGGTTGCGCTTTCCGTGTATGCCTATGCAACCGGGCAGTTCTCGGAGTCACAGGCCAGGACATTATTGCCTGTGATTACGACGGCATTCGGCCTGGTGCATGGCGCGGGTTTTGCCGGCGGATTGAAGGAGGCAACACTCTTTCGGTCAGAANNGCGAAGGTCTTCGATCAACATGGCCGCTGTCACGAATTACGCAAGCGTGGTGATTTTCGGATTGGGATGCTTCTGGTTTGCACAGAGGTTGTGGCTCTGAGCGGCAAAGATGGGGGACAGTTTAATTAATTCGAATTCAGTAAATGGTTCCCTGCACCGACAGCCTGCATAGTGTTGCGCATTCGACCGCTATTTCCTCAAGGTATCGAGCCACTCGATAACACCGACCAGTGCAAGCGCGACGCCCACGCCAAACAGCGCATACAGCGTGGGACGCGTGAACGGCCGCAAGAAATTGGCCAGGTACGGTTCGAGGAAGAAGCCGGCGATCAGCGCGATTGGCGCGAGGAGTACAACGGTTGAAATAACGACCTGCAGAGCCGGGACCAGGAACGGGATGTCACTTCGCAGGTAGACGCCCATGGCGACATTCAGAAGGGCGGCCAGCAAGAGGTAAATGTGACTGGAGCGAAACAGCATGCGCTGCGCATCGTCCATGCCGGCAAGGTGATCAAGCGCCAGGTCCATGTACTGGCCCTGGAGTACGAACGCGATGAGTCCGAGCATGCCGACTACAAGGTGGACCTTTCTCAGCATGGGCGCTGTGTGGAGCTCGGGTCGTCGCGGTATGAAATTAACCGCGGAACCAGTAACCGATCTGTTCGTGTACGCGCGGGTCGCTCAACAGGTCGAAGTGGTTCATCTCGTGGAAGATGCGACAGTGTTGCTCGGGGATGGGCAAATGCCGCTCACCGTCACGATGCGCCCCGGTAGCGCTGCCTAACCGCACCAGGAAATCACCCAGCAACCGACCTCCGATGTCCTGGTCGTCGCGCCCGATGCTCGCGGCCACGAAGTAGTAGTCCACGTCGTCGAGCAGCGGTACCGGTCGGCGAGTATCGTGCCGCGGCACCTCGTCGTCCTGCTCGCCCGCCTGTTCCCAGTCCTCATCCAGCAGGTTGCCGTACCGCAGGTCCTTGATGCCGACGCTGCGATGCTTGCCGATGATCAACGGGTCGACGTACTGGATGGACTGCATGGCGCGATCGAACAGGCTGCCGGCTTTTTCGAGCGCGGCGCCGTGATGCGGCGAGCCGAGGCAGGCGATACGGCGCAGCGACGCGAGCCAGGGCGCATCGGTTTCTTGCGCGTACCAGCAGGCGCTGCGAATCACGAGTCCGCCCATGCTGTGCCCGACGAGCGAGACAGATTCGACCGGCACCGGCCAGGCCTCGCAGAGGCGCGCGAGCTGTTCCGAGAGTTCCCGGCCATTGGTTGAGATGTGTCGTCCCGTGTTGTAGCCGAGATAGACCGGCGTCACGCCGAGCTCCGCGTGCAGCGCATCGCCGACGGACTCGCCGCCGCCGCGGCGCCAGCTGAATGGCGAGAGACACAGCCCGTGCACGAAGACGACGAGGTGCGGGCTTGCATTCGGCATCGTTGCGGCGATTGCGTCGAGGTCGAGGCGCTCGTCCGGCGTCGCGAAGTGCATGTCGATGGCGAGCGTATTCCCCGTCGACTCGAGATGGTCTCCACAGACGCCGTTCACGGCAGCGAGCCATGCAATCTCCTGGGGCGACCGATGGCGTGTGTGCTCTCGTTCCGGCAGTAACTTCATCGAGAGGTCGACGCCCTCGCGCAGCGTGGCGTTGACACCGCGGATCACGGAGTAGATCGACGAGGCGATGAGACCATGCCCGCGGCTATTACCTTCAGGCCGCCGCGCGAAGGGCAGTGGGTGCCGCGCGATCGTCTCGTGCATCTGCTCGACGATATTGACGATGCCTTCGACCGAATCGAAGGTAAGACGCGTCACACCTCGGGCGTTGCTCAGGTATTCGGACATGGCGACCTCCGACGAGAATCGGGCGAGTATAGCAGTACGCGTGTCCGCGGCTAGCCGAAGCGGCCTTGGCGGCTTTGCCTGGTCGTTCGATCGGCGGTCGGCACACCGTTTTTCCTGTTAGCATTTGCGCAACTTCCCTCGAGAGGCGCTTATGCCCCAGGCCAAAGCAAACGGCATCACGATCGAATACGAGTCGTTCGGCTCGGAGTCCGATCCGACGCTGCTGTTGATCATGGGGCTCGGCATGCAGCTCGTCGCCTGGCCCGAGCCCTTCTGCCGCGATCTTGCCGCTCGCGGCCTGCATGTCATCCGCTACGACAACCGCGATACCGGCTTCTCCACGAAATTCGATGACGCCGAGGTGCCCGGCATCGCTTCGCTGCTGCTCAGGAGGACGTTGCACCTGCCGCTTCGTGTGCCTTACACGCTTCGCGACATGGCCGACGACGCGGCCGGGCTGCTCGACGCTCTCGACGTCGAAGCGGCACATGTTGTCGGCGCTTCGATGGGCGGCATGATCGCGCAGAATCTCGCCGTGCAGCATCCTCCGCGGGTTGCTTCGCTGACGTCGATCATGTCGACCAGCGGTAAACGCGCACTGCCGGGCGCTGACCCACTCGTTTCCCGGCACCTCTTTCGGTCGCGTCCTGCCGGTAACGACCGCGAAACCATCATCGCGTTCAACATGCGGACGATCGAGCTGATCGGCAGCCCGGCGTACCCGATCGAAGGCGAGAAACTGCGCGAGCTCGCGTCACGCGGTTTCGATCGCTGCTACTACCCGGCCGGCATCGGTCGGCATATCGCCGCGATCATCGAGGACGGCGACCGCCGCCGCCGGCTGCATAAGATCATGGCGCCGACGCTGGTGATACACGGACGCGAGGATCGGCTGGTGCCGCTGGCCGGCGGCATCGACACGGCAGAAAACGTGCCCGGCGCAGAACTCGAGATCATTGACGGCATGGGCCACAACCTGCCGGAAGAGCTGTGGCCGCGGCTGGTGGACCTGATTGCGGCACACGTAACGCCCCGCGTCTAATGCGCGCAGAACCTCGATTCAACGTTGCGCCTTTTTGCGAATGGCCTTCGAGGGCGATGACTTTTTCTTTGCGCTCTTTTTCCTGCCAGCCGCCGGTCGCAGTGATGCCTTCTTGAGTTCCTCGAACGACTCGCTCAGGCAGTCAGCATAAAACGCCGGGTCCGGCATCATCTCGCGGCAGGAGATCGCGCTGACCGTTATCTGGCCGTTGTAACTCAAGACCGGCTGGAACAGTCCCAGCCCGTGGATGATCGGTCCGAGTCCGAAGTTGGCGACCATGCGTGATCCCATCGAGTACAGCGGGACATTCGGGCCGGGGACGTTGGTGATGATCGTGTTGTAGAGCGGCGGGAGTCTTTTCGCCAGGCCGGAACGGCCGTAGGCGCTTGCCATCAGCCCGGTGGTCGTCGACGGCAGGAAATGTGCCAGTTCCGCCACCAGCGAGGCCCCCACCGTGCGGTTCATCAACTTTGCCTTTTGGCTCTCTTCGTGCACGGCGCGCAGGCGGTCCAGCGGTTTCGCGATATCGCTACGGATGGGCAGGCTGACGGTCGAGACCATGTTGCCGCCTGCCTGGCGCATCGAGTCGGGGCGCGCCGAGACCGGCGCCATCGCGACCAGCGATTCGTCGGGAAGCTCGCCCTTCGAGTCGAGGTACCGCCGCAGCGCGCCACCGCAGACGCTCACCATCACGTCGTTGACTGTGGCGCCCTCGATCTTGCCCTTGATCGCGCGAACTTCGTCGAGGGAAAAGCTGCGACCGTCGAACACCCGGTGCGGCGAGACGTTGTCGTTAAACCGCGTGTGCGGCACGTTCATGGTCAGGTGAATGTCCTTGCTGACCAGTCCGCGACCAAAGCGCCAGGCTGTTGGCACGTTGCGAGCTGCGAGCGAGGCGAACTCGAAGGGTTTCTTCACGGTGGTCAGGGCTGAGCGGCCGAGAAGCTCCATGTTCGTCGGGAAGCGTTCCGGGCGCCAGTTGCCATCGGGAGCCTCTGCCGAATCCTCGGGCGAGATGTCGTGAATCGCCGCCGCCATCTCCGCCCCCGAGACGCCGTCTATCGCGGCATGATGGATCTTGGTCATCAGCGCGAAGCTGCCTTGCGGCACGCCCGCTACGTTATCGAGTCCCTCGATGACGTAGGCCTCCCAGAGAGGACGAGTGGTATCCAGCGGGCGCGCGTGCAGACGCGCCGTCTGGATGCAGAGCTGCCGCCAGTCACCCGGCTTCGGCAACGCGATGTGGCGCACGTGGAACTCGAGGTCGAAATCCGGATCATCGACCCAGTAGGGATGATCGAGGCTGAGCGGCACGCTGGCGATGCGCCGGCGGAACACGCGCGCCTTGTGCAGGCGCTTTTCGAAGAACCTCAGGATGTCCTTGAACGTAACGGCACCGCCGGGCGCTGTCGACTGGTCGTAGATCGAAAGCCCGCCGATGTGCATCGGCATGTTGCCTGTTTCGAGATAAAGGAATGATGCGTCCAGTCCCGATAGCTGCTCCATTGTTCTGACCCCCCGTGCCCTCGGCAAGGCGCTCCTGCAATAAAGAGCATTCTAGCTTACCAGTGAAGACAACGGGTTGACGCAAGCTCTCGGCCAGAATCGCCGGTCGGGTTACCGGTGCCCTGTGCGATGCTCGGCAGGGGCTGACGCCGGCGGAATGGTTGCGCCGGCAATTTTCTTTGCCCGAATTCTGTGCGAGGCTTTGCGGCCGGCGCCAAAGAAAACGAACAGTGCCGTTCCAAAACCAGGGGAAAACCAGATGAAAATGATTACCGCGATCGTCAAGCCGTTCCGCCTCGACGAAGTACGCAGCGCGCTGCAGGAAATCGGCATCCAGGGGATGACGACCAGCGAGGTCAAGGGCTTCGGTCGGCAGCGCGGCCACACCGAGCTGTACCGCGGTGCCGAGTACCAGGTCGATTTCGTGCCGAAAACAAAGATCGAGGTTGCCGTCAGCGATGAGCTCGTCGAGTCGACCGTCGAAGCCATCGTCAAAGGCGCCCGTACCGGCAAGGTCGGGGACGGCAAAATTTTTATTACGGAATTGAACGAAGTGTTGCGCATTCGCACCGGCGAAACCGGCGACAACGCCCTCTAGACAGCGAGACAACGGATAATGACTATGACGATTACAAGAACCGCCGCACTGGCACTGCTTCTCCTGTCGGGCCCGTCGTGGGCGTCCGATGCGATCAACTCCGGCGACACCGCCTGGATGCTGACGGCCACCGCGCTGGTGCTGTTCATGACCCTGCCGGGGCTCGCGCTCTTCTACTCCGGGCTGGTTCGCAACCGCAACGTGCTGTCGGTGATGATGCAGTGCTTCGCGATCGCCTGCAGCGCCTCGATCCTCTGGGTGCTGGTCGGCTACACGATGACGTTCGGCGACGGCTCGTTCCTCGGCGGGCTCACGGGCGGGTTCGGCAAGGCGTTCCTGGCCGGCGTCAGCGCCGACTCGGCGTCGGGCACGATACCGGAAACCGTCTTCGTCATGTTCCAGATGACGTTCGCGATCATCACGCCGGCGCTGATCGTCGGCGCGTTCGCCGAGCGCATCCGGTTTACGCCGATGCTGCTGTTCAGCCTCGCGTGGCTGCTGCTGGTGTACGTCCCGGTCGCCCACTGGGTCTGGGGCGGCGGCTGGCTGGCCGAGCGCGGCTTCATGGACTTCGCCGGCGGCGCGGTCGTGCACATCAACGCCGGCGTCGCGGCGCTGGTCGCGGCACTCGTGATCGGCAACCGCAACGGCTTCCCGACGACGCCGATGGCGCCGCACAACCTGCCGTGGACCGTGGCCGGCGCCTGCATGCTGTGGGTCGGCTGGTTCGGCTTCAACGCCGGCAGCGCGCTGGCCGCGGACGGGGCTGCCGGCATGGCGATGCTCGTCACCCACATCGGCGCCGCGTGTGGTTCGCTCGCGTGGATGGTGTCCGAGTGGGTCAAGTTCGGCAAGCCGAGCGTTCTGGGCATCGCGACCGGCATGGTCGCCGGCCTCGGCACGATCACGCCTGCGTCCGGGTTCGTCGGGCCGGGCGGCGCCATCGTCATCGGGCTTGCGGCCGGCACGGTCTGCTTCTTCGCCACGATGACGCTGAAGCGCAAGCTCGAGATCGACGATTCACTCGACGTCTTCCCGGTGCACGGCGTGGGCGGCATGCTTGGGACGCTGCTGACCGGTGTTTTCGTCAGCGCGGGCCTGGGCGGAATGGGCCTGCCGGAGGGCGTCAGCATGGGCCAGCAGGTCGGCGTGCAGGTGCTCGGCATCGTCGCGACGATCGCCTGGTGCGGCGTGGTGACGTTCGTGCTGCTGAAGGTCATCAACGCGGTTTCGCCGCTGCGCGTGACGGCCGAGGAAGAGACGGAAGGTCTCGATCTCGTGTTGCACGAGGAACGCGGCTACGAGATTTGATTCGGCTGCGGCGGCTGCGGGGTCGGACCACCGCAAGCTATTGTATTGAATAGGAAAATTCGCTAAAAGTCAGGTGTCAGGCCTCTTAGACTGCATTTTTGGGCCCGAATTGGGCATGTAACGGAGGTTGCGCCGCTGTTAAACGTCGAAAACAATGTCAAAAATGCGAGCTAACTTGTAAACGAACCTGATTAGAGCGGGCATTGCGAGATTAAACAGCAACTTGCGATGGTCCGACCCCAAAAGAGGTGGCGATAGCAGGTGAATCAATGACAGAGACCAGAACCGCACCCGATGCTCTGGCCGACTGGGTGGCTAAAACCCCGGAGCGCACATTTTTGACGCAGCCCTTCGAGGGCGAGATTCGTCAATGGACGTTCCGGCAGGCACATGACGACGCGGCGCGTTTTGCGTCCGCTTTGCTGGGACTCGGGCTCGAACGGGGCGACAAGGTCGCCATACTTTCGAAGAACTGTGCGGAGTGGGTGATCGCCGATATCGCGATCTCGATGGCCGGCCTGGTGTCGGTGCCGATCTATCCGACGGCCGGCGCGGACATGATCAGCTACGTACTGGAACACAGCGACGCTCGCGCCGTCATCGTCGGCCGTCTCGGCGACCCGGACTTGGCCTATAGGGCGGTGCCGCCCAACGTCGTGACGATTGGATTGAGGTATCCGGGCGCCAACTGTCAGCACGACTGGCAGGCGATGATCGATGGCAACGATCCGATCGGGGAGCTGCATCGTCCCAGCAGCGAAGAGGCGATGACGATCCTGTACACGTCGGGAAGCACGGGGCAGCCCAAGGGTGTCGTGATCAGCTATCGTGCTTATGAATATGCGAGCACGGTCGGCGCCGAGACAATGGGCGTAGTGTCGGATGACCGGGCCCTCTCGTACCTGCCACTCGCACACATCACCGAACGAACTGTCATTGCCGGGCCAGCCATTTACAGCGGCTACCAGCTGTTTTTCAACGATACGCTGGAGACGTTCCTGGCCGATCTGCTGCGCTGCGAGCCGACGCTGTTCATCTCGGTGCCGCGGCTGTGGGTCCAGTTTCAAACCGGCGTGCACAGGAAGATGCCGCCGCAGAAGCTCGACCGGTTGCTCAAGATACCGTTCATCGGCAAACGCGTTGCGCGCAAGGTTCGCCAGGGGCTGGGCCTCGGCAGTTGCCGGCTGATTGGTTCGGGCAGCGCGCCGATATCGCCACTGACGCTGCGCTGGTACGAGAAGATTGGTGTGCACATCAGCGAAGGTTGGGGCATGTCCGAAACCAGTGGACTGTCTTGCACGAACATGCCGTTCAGGAGCGAATGCATCGGCACGATCGGTGTGCCGCTGCCAGGCACCGAGATGAAGTTGAGCGACCAGGGCGAAATTCTCATTCGCTCGCCCGGCCTGTTCACCGAATACTACAAACAGCCCGAGCTGACGGCCGAGGTCTTCACCGCTGACGGTTTCTTCCACACCGGCGACAAGGGTGAGTGGCAGGAAGACATCCAGGCATTCCGCATTACCGGGCGCGTCAAGGAGCTGTTCAAGTCGGCCAAGGGTAAGTACGTTTCGCCCGTGCCGATCGAGGGCAAGCTCGCCGGCAATCCCCTGATCGACCAGGTCTGCGTCATGGGCGCGGGGCTGCGCGCGCCGGTCGCCGTGGTCGTGCCGACGGCCGCGGCGATGGAGATGCCCCGCGATGAGGTCAGCAGCAGCCTCGAAGCGACCCTGCACGCGGTCAACGACATGCTGGAATCGCACGAGCGACTCTCGACGCTATACGTCATCGACGATCCCTGGACCGTTGAGAATGAATTGCTGACGCCGACAATGAAGATCAAGCGAGACAAGCTCGAGGCGCGTTATGCAAACGTGATTCGCCAGGAGGGCGGGACGATCGTCTGGGGTGAGGCTCCGAGCACCTAGCCGCTAGCCGCGGGGTCGGACCAAGGCATGTTATTGTTTTGACAAGAAAAATTCTCTTAATGTCGGGCGCCAGGCCTCTTAGACTGCATTTTTGGGCACAAATTGGGCACGTAACGAACCTCGCGCTGCCGTTAAACGTCGAAAACAATGTCAAAAATGCGAGCTAACGTTTAAATAAACCCGGTTAGAGCGGGTATAGCGAGATTAAACAGCAACTTGCCTTGGTCCGACCCCAAGAAACATTCAATTCAAATCCCCAACCAAATAGTCTGTTGCGGCTTCGATCGCTCCTGGAAAATCTTCAGAAGTATCAAAGTAAGACAGTCCGCATTCTTCACACCCGATTTTGATCGTCTTGCTATACGCAATCATATTTTCGATGTGGTCCCTGATGTATTCATCAGGTTCATTCGTCAGCCAGTCGTTTTCGCCATCGGCATACTTTTTAACCAGCGCGACTTTGTCCCTGACATTGATTCTGGTGTAACCCACAAACACCGTCCTGATCTTGTCAGGATTTTTTTCGACCAAATCAGCGACCAGCTGAGGAAGCATTGCTTCGCCCTCGATCACGTAATCCATGCCATCAACAAGCA
>JABAOH010002600.1_pt1 | contig 18360 bp, 19 predicted proteins | sample 7062181 | NCBI WGS metagenome assembly JABAOH01 (sample SAMN14538630, study PRJNA623070) | marine sediment metagenome | biome: marine biome [ENVO:00000428]; feature: marine pelagic biome [ENVO:01000023]; material: deep marine sediment [ENVO:00002113]; isolation source: pool of 5 deep marine... | reverse complement strand
CTAAGAAAGGCAAAACCAAGAAGGAAGAACCCAAGAAGGAAAAAGAGACCAAGAAAAAACCAGCTGAAAAGGCGAAGAAGGCATCTACGAAAAGAAGTTCAACTCCCAAGGCCAGATCCAAAAAGGATGAGTCTTAAGAGACGGGGGATTGATCGTAAGGGCTGACCTTGAACATCGATTCAACTTCCCCGTTTTGATCTGCGTCGTAGAGACCCTCCCTCCCGATTTCACCCCGTTTTATACCCATTCGGCTTATCGTCATCGCTTTTTGAAGAGCGCGGCTGCCCGAGGGAGGAATGTCGAGCAGATTAGATCCGGTGATGTGGGCGTCGGAGTCAAGCAGTGCGCGGGGAGGCCATCAATCCCATCATGGTGAAGTACGAAAACTTAGGTGGAAGGCTAAGGGCGAGAAACCATCGGACACAACGCATCTGTTCACCCCTCCTGGGTGACAGCTGTTTCTCCTGGTGTCGCAACCTGTACTTTGAGCTCTCCGGTCCGCATATGGAGGTCCCCCTGAGGGAACGGGATCTCGATGCCTGCCCCCTTCAGGTTGTACCAGATTGAAAAATAAAGGGCACTGCGCACCTGAGGCAGCTGCCACGCGTCGTTAATTCAGACCCTGAGCTCAACAGTTGATGGAACTGTGACCGTACCCCTGGAACACCACATCAGACCGAGGATCATCAAGAATTCGCTCCTCCTGTCCTGCCGCCTGAAGCAGCAGACCCCGCACCTGATTGGGATCCGACCCGTAGCTCACGCCCACAGGAATGTTTACTCTCACGAGGGTGTCTCGGTAACTGTAATTCGTCACCTGGGAACTTACCAGATCACTGTTAGGAACGATGATGTCGCGCCCCCCGCGGGTTCGCACGATGCTGCACCGGAGTCCGATGTTAATGACGCGACCGTCCGTTCCACCCCGGCGGATTGCGGCCCGAAGTGAACCCAGACAACAAGACCCACATAGAGGAGCAAGAGAGCCCAGATTGGTTATAGAAACACTTCTAGAAACTTCACCCCGAGATCCAGAGCCCGTGATCGCTCAAGCCCCAACGAATCCTTACGTTTCCTGATGATGCGAGCAGTGAACCATCCTGGGAGGTAGGCGACAAGCGAACCGGCAATCAGCAACGCCATGTCGCGCACCCATACCTCTCCGCGCGGAGCATGGAACCATTGAAAGATGGCTTGAAGGGAGCTCAGGGGATTTAAAGGCTCCGTGTGATGAGGAATTGCCAGGTCATACCGGCCCACAAGTATCTCACCACGAAAGTGAAGGCTAAAATAAACGAAACTGCCTCGATCGAGAGTCCATGAAGAGCAACCGAAGTCGGCTACTTGACGTAACCCTTCCGCATCAGGTCGGCATAGATCGACTTCCCTCTGTTGATGCCATCAAAAATGACGACCGAAGTAACGGTGGCACCGCTGACAGCATCCACGTCACGATCGAATCTAAAAGGCATGAGAAGCGACTGACCCACGATTCGGTCCCTCATCTTTTGGACATCCTGATCACTCCAAGGCCGATTGGCGTTCTTTGTCACATAGATCGGTAAAAAGTTGACTACCTTTCCTGCTTCATCAAAGACGTAGGTAAAGTGGATGTCATGACAGACGTCGCAAAGTGGGGGGCGACTGACCACCTTCGCGAAAAACTGTTTGCTCTCTGAACCTGTTGCGACTCTTCCTAGATAGACAACTTGTTTTCTGAATCGGATTTTGCGAACCTCCAGAACGGAAACTCCTGGAATTTCCATACCCTCCTTGATCGTTTGCAACAAATCCTCATCAGAGAAAGGAGGGGTTAGTTCTTCGGTGGCAGGAAGGACTGCTCTCTCTGCGGTTTTGAACTTCAAATAGGCTAAATCATACTGAAGGGCCGCTTTGATCTCCTGAAAGATCTCTTCCTCCTTCCCGCGAAATCCGATATGGGACTCAACGACAATTCCTTCTCCTCTATCACCTTTGCGAACCAACATGGTCAGTGGAGTCCGCACTCCACCTGGTCCCCCGATCACATCATAGAATTCGAAATGAACATCGGTCAGCATGGGGAATGGGACCGACTTCTCCTTCCTAAAAGCCTCTACTTCGGTTTCGTTATTGCCGACAGCAACAGCAAGCCATTTGATCCGCCCTTTGGTCACTGGGTCCCCTTCCACCAGACGGAAAACCCCGTTGTAAATGGAGGCCTGTCTTTGACAACTGGTGCAATAGGTATTGAGGACCTCAAAGATGATCAGATCTGCCTGGATGTCAGCGACGGTGAATGTTTCCACCTCGGCAAGTCCCAAATAAACCCTATCTTCAGATGCGGCAGGTGAATCGAAGGTGTATTGGGGGAAGAGATCGCCGAACCCAGCTACTTTAGCACTGCTTTTGGCTAGTCCTCCATAAACCAACGTCAGCGAGAGCGTGAAAGAAACTGCAAGAAGGGAAAGCCGCCTTTTCGAAATTCTTGCCATGAGCCACCCCGTCGGATTCATCCTGACCTGTTACCCCTATTTCAAGCTGACAGCCGAAATGATAGCAGGATCGCAATGGCAGATGCAAGAAAATATTGTGAGGAGCTTACTCAGTTTTGTGAGGGCTCATGTCCCTGAGGGGCATTTGCGGAAGCGTCGGGGTACTCATGGTATTGTGGGCTGGCGCCCTTTTCGGCACCGTCCTTGAAGTGGAGCCCCCTGACGGATCGACGGTTACGAATCTGTACCGTGAATGAGGAGAGAGACTTGACGAGGGATCGATGGGAGTTGTAGGTTGCAAAGGGGCCTGGTCTTGTGCAGGTTATTCCATTTTCAATCCTAGAAGGATTAAACCACCCCTGAGTGAGGTGGAACGAGGAGCGTGAAATGAAACCGATTGAAATCATGAAGAGCGTCTATTGGGTTGGCGCGGTAGACTGGAATGTCCGAGACTTCCATGGGTACACGACCTATCAGGGCACGACATACAACGCCTTCCTGGTCATCGATGAAAAGATCGCCCTCTTGGATACGGTGAAAAAACCATTTATGGTCGATTACATGGAGGCGATTCGTCAGATTGTTGATCCGGCAAAGATCGACTACATCATTGTCAACCACGTTGAACCGGATCACTCAAGCTGTCTCCCCGATATTTTGACCATCGTGGGGCCCGAGAAGATTGTCTGTTCTTCTATGGGTAAGAAGGCCCTTTTGGAACACTACCATCAGCCAGAGTGGCCTTACGAGGTTGTCGAATCTGGACAGGACATTAGCTTGGGTCAGAAGACGCTCAGATTCCTCGAAACCAGGATGTTGCATTGGCCCGACAGTATGTTTTCGTATCTCAAGGAAGATCGGCTGCTCATATCGAGTGACGCCTTCGGGCAGCATTGGGCTACCGGTGAACGGTTTGATGATGAAGTGGACCAATCAGAGCTCTTCAGTCACGCGGCAAAGTACTATGCGAATATACTCTTGCCGTATTCTTCTCTTGTGGGAAAGCTTCTGGACGAGGTCCGGAAAATCGGTCTTGATATCGATATGATCGCGCCAGATCACGGCCTGATCTGGCGTTCTCACCCAGACAAGATCATTGAGGCTTATGACACCTGGGGCAAGCAGAAGGCCTGCCGCAAGGCCGTGATTGTCTATGACACCATGTGGAATAGCACAGAGGCCATGGCAAGATCGGTGGCGGATGGATTGTTGGAGAAGAATGTGAGGGTGAAACTATTTGACCTGAAGCGGAATCATCGGAGTGACATCATGACCGAGATCCTGGATGCCAAGGCGCTGATCTTTGGCTCCCCCACCCTCAACAACGGAATGATGCCGACCATGGCGGACATGCTCCATTATCTGAAAGGCCTGCGCCCCCAGAACAAGATTGGAGCAGTTTTTGGTTCCTACGGGTGGAGCGGCGAGGCGGTCAAGTTGATGAGTCGCGCCTTAGAGGAGATGAAGATCGAGGCTGTTGAGCCAAAAATCACGATCCAATACATTCCCACCGCGGAAGACCTCAGGGATTGCAAGCAGCTTGGGCGTAAGGTGGGGGAGGCCATAGACAAAGCTGTCTGAGCAAGAAATGTGCGCCGTAGGTTGATCACTGAGGACGTCCCTAGTTGATATGCGACCTGACAGCGGCTTTTGAGAGGGGTAGACAAGACCATTAGCGGAGTTTTCGAGACGTTGATTGCCGCTTTGGTTTTCCTCTGCTGGTTTCAGGATGCCGGGAAAGGGTATGACGGTGCCAAGAATCGTCGCCATTTACGGAAGTCCGAGACGGAAGGGGAATACCTCGACCCTTTTGGATCGAGCGGCTCAAGGAGCTTCAGATGCTGGTGCAGAGGTGGAAAAGGTCATTCTCCGGGATCTAGAGATGTCTCCCTGTCTCGAAATATACGGCTGCAAGGAGACGGGTCGTTGTGTGATCAAGGATGATTTTGAGAGGATCCATGACCAGCTTTTGGCCTGTGACGGATTGATGCTCGCATCGCCGATCTTTTTCTATAGCGTCAGCGCAACCACGAAAATACTGATGGATCGGTGCCAATCTCTCTGGGTTAAAAAGCACTGGATCGATAAGGTCCCCTTTGGCCGGCGGGAACTAAAACGGAAGGGACTTTTCATCTCTGTGGGGGCCACTAGGGGGAAGCGGCTTTTTGAGGGGACTCTTCTGACCGTGCGATACTTCTTTGATGTCCTGGATGCGGAACTTTGGAGAACACTTCTGTATCGTGAACTCGACTTTGAGGGGGACGTCATGAAACATCCCGAGTACCTGCAAGAAGCCTACGAAACGGGCCAGGAACTCGCCCTGGTACTTAAGCCTTGATGGCTGGGTCGGAAGGGTTTTTCTACCCTGAGTCTCAGTCCTCATCATTCCAAAGACTCAGCCTTCGTTAGAATGTTCTATTGGGAACTCTGCGGGACGTAGTACCACGTCCCACTCCTGGGCCTTTGGATCTCCTTGACGAGAATGGCGAGGTCTTGTTCTCGGTGAACGAAATCGATCTCGCTCGTGTCAATGATAAGGAGTGGGTTTTCACTGTAGTGGAAGAAGTAGTTGTGGTAGGCCTCAACCAGCGTTTGGAGATACTCGGCGTCAATCGATCTTTCATACTCCTGGTCTCTTTGCCAGATTCGTGACAGCAATACCTGGGCGTTAGCCTGAAGATAGATAACTAGGTCGGGTGTGGGGATTCTTCCTGTGAGGAGGCGATAGACCCTTTCATAGAGAGCCATTTCGGTTTCATCGAGGTTAACGGAGGCGAAGATTCTGTCTTTTGCAAACAGATAGTCCGAGATCGTGACTTGACTAAATAGATCCAACTGCTGAAGCTCTTGTTGTTGATGATATCGGCTCAGAAGGAAGAATATTTGGGTCTGGAAGCCATATTTCCTTCGGTCCTGGTAGAATCGCCTCAAGAAAGGGTTCTCATTTGCATTTTCCAGAACACATCGTGCAGAAAACTCCGCGGCTAGGGATCGAGCGAGACTTGTTTTCCCCACACCGATAGGCCCTTCCACTGCTATATATCTCGGAGTTCCCATTCCAGTGCCCCGGAGCTTTTGTCCATTTTAAGTGGTCACTTTTTCTCCATCATCTCGCCCAACTCTCGAGAACGACGGGTAGCTATTTCGACTGCATTAATGAGCGTGGTTCTCAATCCTCCTTCTTCCAGGGTGTGGAGTCCAGCGATTGCCGTTCCCCCCGGAGATGTGACGAGGTCCTTCAAACGACCGGGATGTTCTCCAGTTTCGATCAGGAGTTTTGCAGCTCCCAAAACCGTCTGAGCCGAGAGGGTGAGCGCATTGTCCCTCGAAAGGCCAACCTTGACGCCAGCATCTGCCATTGCATCGATGATGAGAAAAAGGTAGGCTGGACCGCTACCGCTCAGACCGGTGATGGCATCCATCAGCCCTTCTTCGATAATCACGGTTTTGCCTATGGAATCAAAAATCGCCTTGGCCAATTTGAGATCTTCATTCGATGCGTGTTTCCCTGGGCAGATGGCTGTCGCGCTTTCTAGGACAAGAGCGGCAATATTGGGCATGGCTCTTATGAGACGAAGATCTCTCTTGAGATGGGATTCAATATTTGCGAGTGAAATCCCAGCAGCGATAGAGATAATCAGTTTGGACATGTCCAGAGTATTGGTCAGCTCAATCAGGACTGACTCCATGATCTGAGGTTTGACGGCCAACACGACAAGGTCCGCGCGTTTCACGACTTCGGGGTTCTGTTCACAGACAGATACCTCAAAAAGTTCATGAAGGAAGCTCAATCGATCTTCCCGAACATCCGAGGCTACGATGTTCTCAGGTTTGGACGCGCCACTCTGGAGCAGGCCCTTGATCATGGCCTCAGCCATGTTACCGGCACCAATAAAACCGACTTTTCTTTCGTTCAGCATGTTCCACTCTCTTGCGTCAATTATGGTTTAATCGTCTAACAGAAACGAGGGGCTTTTGTCAATGGTAGACGGGGTGTTGGCCAAGCAGAAATCCTCAGGGGGTGGCCTCACTCCTCAATGCCTTTCCTGGCTTTAACACCCTTGTCGTAATATTCTTTGACGGCCAACATCTCTGTTACAAGGTCAGCCTTTTCGATGATCTTTGGATGGGCATCTCGTCCCGTCAAAACGAGTTCGACCGACTTTGGTCTGTCTTCCATTAGGGCCAGAAGATCCTCCACGGTGATGAGTCCGAAATGAACCGCCATGTTCACCTCATCCAGAATGACCACATCATGCGCTTTCTCTTTGATGACGTTTCTCGAGAAATCGAGAGCACTTCGAGCCATCTCGTAATCGATGGGCCGGGGTTTTCCCTGGATTAAGCCCCTTGGCCCCATGGGATAAATGGAGAGGCGGGGTGCCAGGAGACCTGCCGCCTGTACCTCCCCTGCTCGCTTGTTGCATTTCATGAACTGAATAATACAAACTCGAAGACCGCGGCCCACTGCTCTCAGAGCCAGGCCGAGAGCTGCCGTGGTCTTTCCCTTGCCGGGTCCTGTATAAACCTGGATGTATCCTCTTTTCAAGTTCCGGCCCTCTAGACTGGAAATTCCCTTATCTGAGGCGATGTACGTTGGTTTGAGTGCAATCTGAGGGAAAAGTGTGGACAGCTCTACACATTCTCCAATCGACACACGAAACCTGTTTCGCATGATTCGCATTCGAATTGGAAAGTCGTATGAGTGATGTTGTAGTGTTTCCGAAGATGCTCCCTGATTTTCTCAAGTACCTCCGTACTCTCGCTAACCATCTGGTCCCTAATGAGAACATGTCCGCTTAGGGCATGGATGCCTGAAGTGATGGTCCATAGGTGAACGTCATGGAAAGATTCGACCCCCTCAACAGACTCGATTTCTCGTATCAGCCCCTCCAGGTTGACGTGCTTCGGAACAGCTTCGAGAAGAACATTTGCAGTCTCCATGACCACGCCGTATGCGCCCCTGAGGATTATGAGACCGATCATCACACTGAGGATCGGGTCGATGATGTACCATCCTGTGATGTGAATGATAGCTCCCCCGATAATCACGCCCACCGACGAGAGAAGGTCACCCACGATGTGGAGAAAGGAAGCTTTCACGTTGAGGTTTTTCTTGCTCGATTTATGGAGAACCAGGGCACTGATGATATTGGCCAAAAGGCCGACCCCAGCAACGATCATCATTAGCAGGGTCCCAATCGGCTCTGGTTCAATCAATCGCTTGTAAGCTTCATAGAAGATGAAAAGCGACAAAAAAACCAGAACACCTCCGTTGATCTGGGCGGCGAAAATCTCCAAGCGATAGAAGCCGAAGGTGGTTTTCTTTGTCGGTGGCTTTGTCGAAAATCTGAATGCCAAAACGCTCAACAGGAGGGCGAGGACATCGGTCAGCATGTGCGCAGCATCGCTAAGAAGAGCGAGGCTGTTTGTCAACAATCCGCCTACGAACTCGGCGACCATGACCGATGCAGTGATGGCAGTCGCGATCAAGAGTTCCCTCTGATATCCCTTGATCGTTCTCGTCTCGTTATTTTTGTGGCTGTGAGAGGTGTGAATGTCCATTAGAACCGTCTCAAGATTGAGTGCAATAGATGATACCCTGTCCGTCTTTTGAAAAAAAGACCCCAACGACGAGACCGCCTGGTGCCTGGCTTGGTCGATTCATGGAATTGTCGTGTGTGCGATCCGGGGCAGGCATTCGGGGAAGTCTTAGGCTGAATTGGCAAATTAACATGGAAGAGAGAAGATCGTGGTCGGAGATTACTCCGACCACGGTAAACTCTCAAGTACGAGGTATGTCGCCTAAGTTCTGTTTAGCATCGGTCCCTTACGTTTCGATGATAATGGCCTCCGCAGGGCAATCCTCGGCCGCTTGTCTTGCAGCTTCCTCGGCCTCAGGAGGTACGGGGTCAACTTTGACAATGGCGATATCCTCCCCCATCTCGAAGACTTCAGGACATGTTTCCGTACAGAGCTCACAGGCTGTGCAGAGATCAGGGTCAACTGTGGCTTTCATCCGTTTTTCACCTCCTCTCTTCCATCTCTGGTTCGGGTCTTTGTCGTACAGCTAAGCTCGGTCCGCTTCGATAATTGGGACTGAAGGTGTACGGAATTCTGTTATGGACTTGTGTGAAGTTCTTTCGGTAGGCTATTCCGGGCCACCTAGCCACTCACGGAGTGAGTGAGGCAGAAATATAAACCATGATTTAGAATTTATCAACACCTTTGCCCAGTTTTCAACCCTCCACCTTTCCCACGGCGGCCATATAGACCACAGTCTCCTCTTCACCGTCCACACCAATGAGTCCGTTGACCTCCTCGTCGAAGAGAGCACCTATGGTACAGCAACCCAGTTCCAGGGCTGAGGCGGCCAAATACAGGTTTTGCCCGATATGGCCGGCGTCGAGATAGATATAGCGATATCCCCGCTCTTTATATTTCCACTTAGATCGCTGAACCACTGCTGTCCATACGAGCACAACTGAGGCTCTCCTCGCCATGTCCTGTCCAAGGGCTGCTTCAGAAATTTCTCTGCTGAAGGATCCTTGGGCCAAGACTTCCAACTGATGCTCCGGTATGTAGAAATGGTATACTCCAGGCATCAGCCCTTCCACATGATTGACGACCAGATAGGTTTCAATCGGATAAAGAGCCCCGGCGGAAGGACACGCCCTAAAAGTATAACCGAACTCGGTGTGGGTGATTCCTTGGATTGCCCAGAGAAGCTGGGAGAGTTGAGTCAGCGAGATGGGTTCCCGGGTGAACTCTCTCGCGGAACGCCTCCTCCGAATGACCGTCCACACGGGTTCGCCTCCTTCGCCCTGAGGTTCTGGGAGATTGATTTCACCTTGCCGACCCTCGCACCGCTTGTGGGTCTCCGGCTGCTTGGACCAATCAAGAAATCCCCCTCCCATGCGATTGCGGAAGTATTTCGTCTCCTGCTGATACCGATCCCCGATACTCTCAGATGGTTGACTCATTGCTCTCTCCTTATGAAAGAAGAAGGATAACCAAAAAACCTTGAACGCTGTGATACCGTGTTATAATAAACACCCAATCGTGTCAAGGGACATCGGGAGTGGGGATTTCAGTGTTTGTCCCGAACGCCATTAGCCATGTACGAGGAAATCGAGGGGCTTGGCTATGGTCGTGGTCGTCATTGGTGGGGGTATTGTCGGATGTTTCGTCGCACGCGAGATGGTTACTCGAAGCGAGGAGGTCTTTCTCGTCGAAAAGGAAAAGGCCCTGGGAGAACACACGAGTACGAGAAACAGTGGCGTCATTCATGGTGGGATATACTACGCCTACGGATCTCTGAAGGCGAAGTTGTGCCTCAGGGGTCGTTATCTGACTTATGAGATTCTGCGGGACCATAAGATCCCTCATCGGAAATGTGGGAAGCTTATCCTAGCGCTGAGCGAGAAAGAGGTCGAAGAACTTGAGGATCTCCGAGATTTGGGTGAGAGGAATGGCGTGGAAAACCTAGAACTCATCGACGGGACAGAGGCTCGAAAAATTGAACCGAGGGTCCGATGCATGGCAGCCCTACACTCCCCGGAATCGGGTCTGGTTGACATGGCATCTTACATGAGAGCGATGGAAAGACTGCTCAAAAGAGTGGGAGTGACTGTTGTGAAGGAATGCGAGGTGTTAACCATCGGCGACAAGAACCTCCTGAGGACGACGCGAGGCGAGATTGAAGCCGATGTTTTGATCAATGCCGCTGGGTTGCACAGCGACACCATTGCCGAGATGTGTGGACTTGAGGGATATGAAATCGTTCCCTATAAGGGCGACTACTACAATACAACAGAACGCGTCGTTGAGGGTTTGGTCTACCCTGTCCCAGGTTCCACCCTCGGCTTGGGGATTCATTTGACCCCAACCTTTGGCGAGGAAATACTCATCGGACCCTCGGTTCTTCGAGGATCAGAGAAAGAGGATTATGAGATCAGGACGCCACGCGAGGAACTCGAACAGGGTGCGCGTGCCATGATTCCCGACCTCGACCCTCAGCGGATGTATCCTGGCTTTTCAGGAAATCGACCCAAAGTCTTTTACCGGGGTGAATTGCAAACGGATTTCATTATCGAAAAACAGGGGAGGGGTCGAATCCACCTGCTCGGAATCGAGTCTCCTGGGCTAACCGCCGCTCCAGCGCTGGCCGAGTATGTAGCAGAGATGATAGCATAAGGGGATCCCTGTGACGCTTCCAAATCATCTTCGAAACTCAGCAGATCACTTACAGCACAACCCGTTTGTTAGCATGAGGCTAGAGGAGCGTCCCGCTGTGAGGAACTTGAGGCTGGAAACCGAAGACTCCCTGCCTCAATCCTCGAGCGAAGCCACAGCGCAGAGCGGTCCTCAAACCTCCACCCGCAAGGCGTTCTGTGTCCCTATGGTGGCAAAAAAGGGGTACTGCTTGACTGATCCAGAAACCAGACGATAATATAAATGATTGTCGAATTCGAGGCCCCCAGGCCTCGTATGGATGGTGGACGATGCCCATTTACGAATTTCGATGCCAGGCCTGTGGAAAGATCTCCGATTTTCTCGTTCCCTCAGTCCACGAGTCCGTCGACCCCGTGTGCAAATACTGCAAGAGCCGGCGTATGTCGCGACTCATTTCCCGGGTAAGGGTTCTCCGGTCCGAGGAAAGCCGATTGGAGAGCCTTGCAGATCCTTCAAGATGGGGTGGATTGGATGAGAATGACCCAGCCAGTGTTGCCCGGTGGATGAAAAAAATGAGCCGCGAAATGGGAGAAGACCTCTCAAGTGAAGAGATCGATCAGATGGTTGATGAGGCTATGGAGGAGACCGAGGGAGGACGAGAGGGTACTGAAAACGGAGACCCGAATGTCGGCACGGAAGAGTGAGGTCTGGAAACTGGAGCACCCTGGCCCACCGGGTGGAGCTTGCGGAACACGCTACTGTTAGGTCGGAGAACATGCAAAAAGGACATTCAGGGGGACCCCCCGGAACTTTTCAAGAATTTGAGGCGACTTCCCTTTACTGTCCAAAATGCAAATCCGCGGTTCCGGTGAGAAAGCGGATGCTGCTCGTGTTGGTGGATGGCGAAATATACGAGTACCTCTGTGCCTACTGCTCAGAATCTCTCGGATCCAAAACAGTCAGGGGAGAAGAACAGGTGAAGATCCTCACCTAGCAGAATGGAGCAGAGGCCCTCTTTTTTTGACTACTCTCGATAGGTGAGGGTTCGGATAAGTCCAATGGTCATTCCAGAATCGTCTGTGGTGGCGCAATCACTAACCGATATCACATCCTTAACACCCTCATCTGCAATGAATTGATTGACCTTGTCATCCAGCTCTGCCAGTTCCTTCATGGTGTGAAATATCTTCAATTCGCTGCTGAAGGTCTTGACTCGTATCATTTTGTTTACCTCCTTAAACCTGATGAATGAAGAATCCACCCTTACTCGCCTTCCCGTCTTCCAGATCTGTCCTTTCTGGTTTCGGTCATTCATAAAAGTATATAATAAATGAATCCCAGGGAGACAAGGTGCGGCCATGAGAATAGGTGTGTTGACAGGTGGTGGAGACTGTCCCGGCTTGAATTCAGCAATCAAGTGGGTGGTGAAGACAGCTTTAGATTCTCGGCTCAAGAGAGAGCGACAGATCGAATTCGAGGTCGTCGGAATTCGGGAGGGCTGGAGGGGAATTACGGATATCGATATTCGATGGGAGGAGGGCCTTCGGAAGTATGTTGTACCGCTGGACGAGGAGACTGTACGGACCTGGGACCGTTACGGAGGAACCAATCTCGGTACTTCGAGGACCAATCCCTTTGATCCTGAGAATGATCGAAGCGATCAGGTGGTGGCTAACCTGAAGCATCTGGAAATCGATGCCCTCGTTGCTATAGGAGGAGAAGATACTCTAGGGGTGGCCCACAAGCTTTCCAGGAAGGGTGTCAGAGTCGTTGGGATTCCGAAAACGATCGATAAGGATCTTTCAGGGACCGACTATACCCTTGGGTNNGGGTGGCTTGCCCTGATTGGGGGAGAGGCAAGCGGAGCATACATCATTCTCATTCCTGAGTGTGAATTCGAGATAGACAGAGTCAATGATTTGTTGTTAGAAGGACGGTCTCGAGGGGCCCGTTACGATATCGTCGTGACATCAGAGGGAGCGAAACCAAAAGGGGGAAAAGAAATTACGAGGGAAGAGAATCGTGATAGCTTCGGCCACGTGACCTTGGGGGGGATTGGGGAGTTCCTGGCGAGGGAAATAGAACGAGGTACGGGTTTGGAGACCCGGTCCATCACCCTGAGCCATCTTCAAAGGGGTGGAGCACCCTGTGCCTACGATCGTTTAATGGGACGGTACTTCGGCATTGCCGCTGTTGATTTGATTGTTAAGGGCGAATTTGGGAAGATGGTGAGTTATCGAAATGGGCGGATCACCTCGGTTCTACTTGAAGAGGCCGTTGGGCAACTCAATACGGTAGATGTAAAGACCCAGTATGACACTGAAAGGTATAACGGAAGAAGAACGCTCCTCCCTTGATCATGGCTTATCTTCCATAGATGCCCTTCAGTACCAACGGTGTCCCCCAGAAACACATTTCGGGCGAAAACATGAAAAGAGAATGGAACATCTTGGAGGAGATTGGAGATTCCCCTTTTCCGTCTGAGATTGAATCTCCCTTTGATGGTGCGCCGATGGTTCTCATCCCCGAGGGTACGTTCACCATGGGGATTGACAGGGATGAATTGATGCAGGTATTTGCCTTGGACGGAAAAGAGAATCCTGTTTTCGCGACGGAGATTCCGGCTAAAGAGGTCTATCTGGATGCATACTATATTGATAAACACCCCGTTACCAACGCACAGTACGCGAAATTTAGGGATGATACAGGTCATCGGGAGCCTCTGCTTTGGGACCATCCAGGTTGGAACGACCGCGAGCAACCGGTCGTTGGGTTGGGGTGGGATGACGCAAGAGCCTATGCAGTATGGGCTGGGAAGGAACTCCCATCCGAAGCACAATGGGAGAAAGCAGCTCGTGGCACGGACAGACGCTGGTGGCCCTGGGGGAATGATTTTTTTGCGGGTCATTGCAATTCTGCGGAACTCGGGATCGGGAGGACAACTGAGGTTACTCGTTTGCCTCAGGGAGTAAGTCCTTATGGCTGTTTTGATATGTCGGGGAATGTCTGGGAGATGTGCGAGGGTTCCTGGATCGATGACGCGCCGCTGATGAAAGGGGGGTGTTTTCTCGGCAGAGCCACATTTGTTCGGACCAGTACCCGGTGGTCTGCTGAAGACCCTTTAAATGGCGCCCATTGGCTTGGCTTCCGGTGTGTCAAAGAGATCTTCAAGAACAGGGTTTTACAGGCAATCAGCAAGAAGAGCAATGACAAATGACAAAGCCCAAGGTTCAAAGGGAATGTCAAATTTCAAACGACAAACCAGAAGCAACGAAGGATCTGAGTTTTTGAGAGTCTGGTTAGTTCAGCTAGCAATTCCCATGAATAGTAAGGGAATAGTGTCTTTTGATACTTCGACATTTAGATTTCATTTGGGATTTGGATTTTGGCATTTCAAATGGCCATCTTTAGGATCGGGACTGACCCCCGGAGCATTTCGAATAGGTCGAGTCTTCAGGAAGATCTTCTTTCTTGGCCGATTTCTTTGAAGCGTCTGAGAAACACCATGAGAATCGATATTGCGGCGGGGGTGATACCGGAGATTCGGGAAGCCTGTCCCAGAGAATGAGGCTGAATCTCGTTGAGTTTCTGGCGCACTTCATTGGAGAGACCGGGAACCTGCACGTAATCGAATCCTTCGGGAATTTGAATACCCTCCAGGTGTCTAAACTTCTTAACCTCTGCCTCCTGCCGTTTCAGGTAACCATCATACTTGCACTGAATTTCAACCTGGCGCTTAACATCGGGCGGAAGCTGTGAAGGTCTCTCCTCGATGGCTTCAATGTCCGGGTAACTCAGTTCAGGCCTTTTCAAAAGATGGCTCAGGGGGGTCGACCTCTCGATGGAAGCTGAACCATGCTGCTCAAGAAACCCTGTCAGTCTGCGAGAAGGCCTAACGCGAGTTCTCTCGAGTCGCTTCAGTTCGTCAGCAATGAGTCGTCTCTTCTCTTTCAGGGCATTCCAAGTATCCTTCTGGTGAAGACCCAGTCTATAACCCTTTTCGAGAAGACGGAGATCGGCATTATCCTCCCTCAGGAGAAGTCGGTATTCAGCGCGGGATGTGAATATCCGATAGGGTTCCCGGGTACCGCGGGTGACAAGGTCGTCGATCATTACGCCGATATACGCCTCAGATCTGTCGAGGGTGAGAGCACGCCTCTTCTGGACCCTGAGCGCCGCATTAATTCCGGCCCACAGGCCCTGAGCAGCGGCCTCCTCGTATCCGGAGGTGCCATTGACCTGGCCAGCGAGAAATAAACCCTGCACCAACTTGGTTTCCAGGGTTGGGTGAAGTTGTGTGGGTTGAATGTAATCATACTCAATGGCGTAGGCCGGCCTCATGATCTCGGCTTTCTCGAGACCGGGTATCGAACGAATCAGCTGGATCTGAATCTCATAGGGAAGGGAGTTACCTGTACCACTGACGTAGATCTCCTCGGTGTCCAAGCCTTCCGGCTCGAGAATGATCTGATGACGATCCTTATCGGGAAATTTGACGACCTTATCCTCCAGGGACGGGCAGTAACGAGCCGATACGCCTTTGATGGCACCGCTATAGAGTGGCGATTGGTGGATGTTGCGTCGGACGATCTCATGGGTCCTCGGATGGGTGTGACCGACGTAGCATGAGATTTGGGGGAGGGGAATTGTATGTGTATATAGGGAAAAGGGACGAGGATTTTCATCGCCCTTTTGTTCTGAGAATTGGCTAAAATCGATGGTGCCACGAAGGACTCTGGCAGGGGTGCCGGTTTTCATCCGTCCTATTTGAAATCCCAAGGATTTCAAGTTCTCTGCCAGACCATCGGCAGGGAATTCGCCGGCTCGTCCTGAAGGGATCTGATTTGTCCCGATATGAACCAGCCCATGGAGGAAGGTTCCTGCTGTGATAACAACCGTTTTTGCTATGAACTCCGCCCCGATGTGGTCCCTGATACCAACCACGCAACCGTTGTCAACAAGGATCTCTTCAACCAGAGACTGCTTCATCTCAAGACTCGGCTGCCTCTCGAGAACACTTTTCATGAGGCCCCGGTAACGAGCCTTATCGTTCTGCGTTCTTGTTCCCTGAACTGCCGGCCCCTTTTTCATATTTAAGGTGCGGGATTGTATGGCCGTGAGATCGGCGATCTTGGCCATTTCGCCCCCCAGAACATCCACCTCCTTGACGAGATGCCCCTTTCCCAATCCTCCAATGGACGGAGAACAAGGCATGTGTGCCACAGTGTCGAGATAGATGGAGAGAATCAGCGTCTTGCAGCCCATCCGCGCGGCGGCCAATGCGGCTTCGCAACCCGCATGACCGGCTCCAACAACGATGACATCATAAGCATTGGAATAATTCGTCATTGCGTTCGTATCGTTTGGTGCATGCTCAGAAAAGTAGCTAAAATCTTCCCGGCTAGCCAGAGCATGTGGTCACCGCAGAGACAGAGAGAACGCTGAGATAGAGTTTTTCCTTGGCCGCGAGACGGCGGCAAAGGAAAAGCATCAGTTCCGCAATCGGCGGAACGCAATGACCATTGGTTTTTCCCGTAAGATCCGGTTGGGTTTACCCATCGTCGTCTCCTGATGGGCCAAGAACAAAAACTCTCTGCGCCCTCTGCGTCTCCGCGGTGAATAAACGGTTCAACCACCTTGGCTTCTCGTCCATAGCCTCAAAGTGTCTAATTATATATAATATGGGTATGTCCCGTCCACTCTACCGTGACCTCAACACGGCCCTGCGTGAGCGATTTGGGTGCAGGGTTCAAAAAATCAGCCTCGATGCGGGATTGACTTGCCCCAATCGCGATGGGCGGGTCGGTTTTGGTGGCTGTATTTACTGTAATAAACTTGGATCTGGAACAGGTGCTTCTCGATATCAGTCGATTACCTCACAACTCGAGTCGGGAAAGGCATACCTTCGGAAACGCTACAAGGCTCACAAATTCATCGCGTACTTTCAATCCTTCTCGAATACGTATGCACCGGTGGACCGTCTACGACTGTTTTATGAGGAGGCTCTAGCTGTTTCCGATATTGTGGGCCTGACGATCGGCACACGACCGGACTGCGTGGCCGAACCTGTTTTAGACCTTTTGGCTGAACTGCATCGAGAGGCTTATGTCTCCCTTGAATATGGTCTTCAGTCGATTCACAATCGTTCGCTGAAGCTGATCAACAGGGGTCATTCATATGAGACTTTCGTGGACGCGGTAGCCCATACCCGTTCGAGAGGCATCGAGGTCGGTGTTCACGTCATTCTCGGACTGCCGGGCGAATCCAAGGATGACATGCTCGAAACGGCCAGGGCCTTGGGAGAAATAGATATTCAGGCGATCAAAATCCATCTTCTCTATGTGATTCGAAATACTCCCCTTCACCGTCTCTATGAAGAAGGAGCCTACCGCTGTCTCAGCCGAGAGGCCTATGTGGACGTTGTCTGCGACTTTCTCTCCCTTCTGCCACCCCATATAGTCATTCACCGGCTCACGGGGGATCCTCATCCCGGGGAACTCGTGGCACCCCTCTGGGCTCGTGAAAAACAGACGAACCTTCGGGCCATCCGCGAGGCTCTTCAAAGGAGAAAAATCTGGCAAGGGAAAGCGCACAGAAACCCGATGTATACCTCGACCACAGCAGCTTGAGTCCGATACGAGTTCCCACAATCGGACTCTAGGAATAAGAAAAGCCCCCCTTTTTCCGATTAGATCCCAAGATACAGGCGAACGACTCCCCCCGCACTTTGGCGGATATCCTTAGGGCACAACAGGTGTCGCAGAATGAGGAAACCCGGCCCGTGTTTGGTCTTGACATTCTTCATGGAAACTAGGTAGTATGACAAAAAGTCTAAGATTTTCAATAGATTATGAGAAATCTTTTTCCCAAAATGGGAAAAAATGTTCATTTCAAAGCCTGGTCTTCGATGGGCGTTAAACCGGTCATGAAGGTGGAACGGAAAGCAGTGATGNNAAGATCCTATGGCACGTTTTTCTCCACGTATTAACGGGGAAGTAACGGGTTGGATTATTGATACAGAGGGGGAGGAGCGCCCCGTTGTTTTGAAAAACATCGGTTTGGGCGGTTTCTATTGTGAGCCCGCCTGCAGGTTGTCCCCCACTCAAACTGCCCTAGGCTCGATTTGCACCGTGAGGGCCTCACTTGAGAAAATCGGAGAGTTAACGGTCAACGGTTCTATTGTAAGGAGAGAAAGGGGTGGATTCGGGCTTCGCTTTTCAGGAATCACTCGAGGAGATCTCCTGAAGATTTGGACCTATATACGTGAATTCCTACTCGGGGGGAATGACTGTCCCTATTGTAACCATTCCAATAATTTCTCTTCTGGAGAGTGTGGATCTTGCGGCTGGAAACTGGATTTCGAGAACAGAGACTATTTCCTCTACTTCGAACGGGAATCGCTTTTCAGGCAGTTAACCGATAGTCTGAGTACGCTCAGTATCAATGATTTAAGGAAGATTTCCGGTTACGCCGAAGAGAGGTTTTTTGGTAAGAGAGGGTTGACAGGCATCGAGGAGACCGAGGAGTTTTTGGGTAACTGTCAGGCCATGAAAGAGGTTTTCTCTTTGATCCGGAAGGTGGCCCCAACTGACCTTTCGGTCCTCATTCTCGGAGAAAGCGGTACGGGAAAAGAACTTGTCGCTCATGCGATTCATGAAAGAAGCGTTCGAGAAAACAGGCCTTTTGTAGCCATCAGTTGTGCTGCCATCCC
>JABAOH010131681.1_pt2 | contig 18371 bp, 10 predicted proteins | sample 7062181 | NCBI WGS metagenome assembly JABAOH01 (sample SAMN14538630, study PRJNA623070) | marine sediment metagenome | biome: marine biome [ENVO:00000428]; feature: marine pelagic biome [ENVO:01000023]; material: deep marine sediment [ENVO:00002113]; isolation source: pool of 5 deep marine... | reverse complement strand
GAGCCCGCCGACTGTGTCTTCGACGTCACGCAGCCCGACGGGATTCCCGATCCGGGGATCTACTACATCCAGGGCGGCGAGTTCGACTACGGCGGCGTCAGCTTCGAGATCGGGTTCCGCCGGACGTTCTAGACGGGACCGCTCGTCTCTTCAGTTCGGCTTGTACTGGTCTTCATCAGCCCAACGTGGTGCGAAGCGTGTGCACACATCCAGCTTGTTGGCGGACCGGCGTTGTCCGCGGGCGGACAATCCGAGTCAAAAACAGCCCAAAGGTCAAGGTCTGTAACAGGCACGGTACTGGCATCGGTCCGTCTCGATGTGGGAGCCATGCCAATCCGTGGCGGGCACGCGCCCGGATCGTTTCCGGCCGCCGCATTGCCCCTACGAGGATTGTGCGGATCACCTGGCCCGAGTTCGGTACCGTCCCAGGTCTAGGGGAAGTTATCGGCGTGCTCGAGACCCGCAACGAAAGATCCCTAGGTTCGAGTGCCCAACATGCCGGCGCACATTTTCGCGAGAGGCGTTTGCGACGACCTACTACTTGAAACGCCCCGAACTGCTGCTGCCCGTGGCGAATCTGCTCGTCTCCGGATGTGCCCACCGTCAAATCGCCCGCCATGTGGGCTGTGCCCCCTCGACGGTTACCCGGCTGAGCGTACGGCTGGGCCTGCACGCGAAACGCTTCCTCGACCTGTCGACCACGAGGCTGGCGGAGATCGACGAGCCCATCGTGTTCGATCACTTCGAAACCTTCGTGCGCTCTCAGCAGGAGCGGCTGGGGATCGCCACACCGGTGGGGCAACGCAGCTGGTACGTTTATGCGCTCCGGGGAGCTGGCCATCTCAGACTCAAAGGGCGAAGTCAGAAAAAGCCCGCCCTCAAAAGCGATCCGAAGCCCATGCTACCGGGCGCAATGATCGATTCAACCTTGAGGACCTTGGAGCATCTGCTCCGCCGCGCACCGCGGGGGCTCGATCTGATCAGTGACGATCATCCCGCCTATCGAGCCGCGGTGCGTCGTCTTGCTCCTCGCCGGCTTGTCCGTCACACGGCCTTCGCGAATCCCGGTCGCTCACCCGGCCACAAAGGAACCCTGGCCCACGCGCGCAACCGCGCCCTCTTCGCGGTTGACCTGCTACACAAACTGCTGCGCCACAGCCAAGCGCATCACCGACGTGAGACGATCGCGTTTGGCCGCAGGCGCGCCAGCGTGCTTGGCCGGGCCGCACTGTTTGCCGTCTGGCGCAACATGATCAAGCTCGTGAGCGAACGACGACCCACGCGACGGACCCCGGCGATGCGCCTCGGCTTGACCTCCCGCCCATGGACCTGGGCAGAGGTCTTCGCCAGGCGGCTGTTCGTGCGCCGGATCGCCGGAATCAAGGCCTGATCGGATCGCCTCGAGCCCGTTCCTACCATTTCCGCGGCAACCTGAAGACTCGACTGCTCGCACATCCGGTCCCCGGCCTTCCACACACTCGAAAACACGCACACGCTTCGCACCACGTTGCGCGAGGTCGCCTAGAACAGCGATCCCTCGGGCGGGCCGCTGCGCAGGTGCTCGTGCGCTAACCGCGTGGTGCGCCGCCCGCGCGGCGTGCGGTCGAGGAACCCGATCTGCAGCAGGTAGGGCTCGTAGATCTCCTCGATCGTGCCGGCATCCTCGCCGACGGTGGCGGCGAGCGTGGCCAGGCCGACGGGGCCGCCGTCGAACTTGGTCAGGATCGATTTCAGCATCCGCCGGTCGACCTGATCCAGGCCGTAGCGGTCAACCTCGAGCCGCTCCAGCGCGCCCGCGGCGACCTCCGCGGTGATCGCCTTCTCGCCGGCGACCTGGGCGAAGTCGCGGACGCGGCGCAGCAACCGGTTGGCGATTCGCGGCGTGCCGCGGGAGCGTCGGGCGATCTCTTCCGCACCCGACGGCGAGAGCTCGATCTTGAGGATGCCGGCCGAGCGGGCGGCGATCCGTGTGAGCTCCTCGGTGTCGTAGTAGTCCAGGTGGTGGATGATGCCGAACCGATCGCGGAGGGGAGGGGACAGCAGCCCGAACCGCGTGGTCGCGCCGACCAGCGTGAACGGCGGCAGGTCGAGCCGAACCGTGCGGGCGCCCGGGCCCGAGCCGATGACCAGGTCCAGCGAACGGTCCTCCATGGCCGGGTAGAGGATCTCCTCGAGCGCGCGTCCCAGCCGGTGGATCTCGTCCAGGAACAGGATCTCGCCGCCCTCCAGCGTCGACAGGATGGCGGCGAGGTCGCCGCTCTTCTCGATCGACGGCCCCGAGCTGATACGCACCGGGGCGTCCATCTCCTGGCCGATCACGTGGGCCAGGGTCGTCTTGCCCAGGCCGGGAGGCCCGTACAGCAGGACGTGATCGAGCGGCTCGCCGCGCTGCGTGGCCGCCTCGATGAAGACGGCGAGGTTGTCCTTGATGCGGCGTTGACCGACGAACTCGCCGAGCACCCGGGGACGCAGGGTCTGCTCGAAGTTCTGCTCGCCGTCGACGGCCTCGCGATCGACGATCCGGTCGCTCTCCAAGCTGGGGCTCCTTTCCCGGTGAGGATCTCAGACGACCCCGTCCGCTCTCGGCGCGCCGCGTCGCGGAGGTGAGCCGTCAGCTCGCCCCGACCAACCGGCGCAGGGCCGATCGTAGCACCGTTTCGAGCGTGGCCGAGTCGTCCGTTTCCGCCATCGTCGCCGTGATCGCCCGCGCAGCCGTGTCGCGTGCGTAGCCCAGGTTGAGCAGCGCGGAAAGCGCTTCCTCACGCGCGCCGCCGTTGGCCGCCGCGGCCTTCCCGGCGGCGGCCCGCGGCTTCGATTCGGGCGGGTCGAAACCGATACGATCGCGGAGCTCCAGCAGGACGCGCTCCGCGGTCTTCTTCCCGACGCCCGGAATGCGTTGCAGCCGGGCGCGGTCTTCCGCATGAACCGCGGAGACGAGCTCGTCGGCCCCGATCCCCGACAGGAACGCCAGCGCCATCCGCGGGCCGACGCCGGAGATCGCGATCAGCCGCTCGAACACACGGCGCTCCTCGGCATGGGCGAAGCCGTAGAGCTGAAGCGCCTCGGCACGCACGTGCGTGTGGATGAACAGCTGCACGGAACGACCGGCCTCGGGCAGCTCGTAGAACGTGCTCAGCGGGATCTGGATTTCGTAACCGACCCCCGAGACGTCGAGCAAGACCCGCTCCGGCGAGCTCTCCAGCAAGGTCCCGCTGAGCCGGCCGATCATCGCGTCTCTTCCACGGCGCGCGTGCTCCGCCGGATCGATCGTTGCACGCGATGGTGCGTCTGATGGCACAGGGCCACCGCCACGGCGTCGGCCCGATCGTGCTCGGGAATCCTCGTTCCCGCAAGCCGCTCCACCATGTAGGCGACCTGCTCCTTGGTCGCCCGGCCGTTTCCGGTGACCGTCTTCTTCACCTCGGCGGGAGAGTACTCCACCGTCGAGATGCCTTCGCGACTGAGCGAGGCGAGGATGACCCCGCGGGCATGGGCCAGTTGCAGGGCGGCCCGGGCGCTGGCGCCGTGGAACGGGGTCTCGACCGCGGCGTGGAGCGGTCGGTGCTCGGCCAGGATCTCGACGAAGCGGTCCTGGATGGTGGCCAGGCGTTCTCCGAACGGGATGCCGCGCCGCGGCCTGATCACCCCGCTGGCGACCAGGCGGGGGCGTTCGGGGGTCCCCGCCAGCAGCGCCCAGCCGGTGGCCAACGACCCCGGATCGACCCCCAGGATCGTCAGCGGAGCCGGCCGCGCGGGGGTGGGCACGCCGGGTCGCTCAGGCCGTGGAGCTCTCGAGCTCGTCGGCGTCGACCTCGAGGTTGGCCCAGACGTTCTGGGCGTCATCTTGATCTTCGAGCAGGTCGAGGAGCCTGAGGCACTGCGCGGCCTTCTGGCCCTCGAGGGTCACCGTGTTCTGAGGCTCCATCACCAGCCCGGCCTCGGAGACCTCTACCTCTACCTCGGCGGCCTCCAGCGCCTCCTGGACGGTATGGAAGGCCTCCGGAGGCGTCGAGACCTCGAAGTGCTCCTCGATCTGCTCGATGTCCTCCGCGCCCGCCTCCAGGGCGATCTCCAGCAGCGTCTCCTCGGTGGTCGAGTCCGCCGAAATCGTCAGCCGGCCGCGTTTGTGGAACATCCAGGCCACGCTGTTGGGCTCGCCCATGTTGCCGTTGTGCTTGGAGAAGAGGTGCCGGATCTCGGGCGTCGTGCGCATCCGGTTGTCGGTCAGCGTCTCGATCAGGATCGCCACGCCGCCGGGGCCGTAGCCCTCGTAGGTGACCTCCTCGTAGCTGACGCCCGGCAGCTCGCCGGTGCCCTTCTGGATCGCCCGCTTGATGTTGTCGGCGGGCATGTTGGCGGCCTTGGCCGCGGCGACCGCGGTGCGCAGCCGCGGGTTGCCGTCGACGTCGCCGCCGCCGAGCCTGGCGGCGACCGTCAGCTCCTTGATCAGCTTGGTGAAGAGCTTGCCGCGCTTGGCGTCCGCCGCGGCCTTCTTGTGTTTGATCGTACTCCACTTGNNCGGCCGTCAGGTCCGCCGACACCCCACCAGCCCGGGCCGCCGGCTTCGTTGCAGAACGTGCCGCCCGAGATCGGGTTGTCGGTACGGATCAGCAGCCAGTGGCCGTTGCCGGACACCAACGTGTGGTTGGCGCCGTTGAGACCCGTGCCGCTCGACGACGGCACGTAGTTCGTGCCGAGCGAGGAGATCGGGCCTTCCGCGTAGGCGTAGTTGATCGGACCGCTCCACTGGAAGTCGTTCTTGTTGTTGGAGCCGTCCGCCGTGATCGTCGGGGCCAGCAGCGAGCTGTCCGGGCAGGCCACGTCGATCGGGGCATAGGCCGTTGAGACGCAGCTGGTCAGCGCCGAGCAGCGGGCATCCGCGGCGTAGACGATGTCGTCGCCGGGCGCCTGCAGCAGGATCGCGTTCTCGGACCAGTTGCGGAGCAAGGTGTCGCCCGCGTCGTCACCGAAAGCGCCCCCATCACCGGCGGAGTCGACCCAGAAGCGGTACTGCAGCACGCCACCCACGCAGCGATCGGCCGCCGACTGGAGCGCGTTGAGCTCGATCACCTGACCGGGTGCCGGCGTACCACCGGACGGATCGGTCACGAGCGACGGGGTGATCGTGTTGCAGGTGATCCCGCAACCCGGGAAGTTGCAGGTACCGTTCCCGGAGCAGTCCGAGTCGTCCACGCACGGTGTCGTACCGTCACCGGAGCAGACGCTCTCGTTGAGTTTGACGTCGGCTTCCAGCGAGGCCGCCGAGGTGATCGCGTCCTTGATGCGGAAGTCGTCGACGAACCAACCGTCTTCCTGCGGGACGGACTCTTCGTAGTTGAAGGCCGCCTGCCACGTCTCCGCGAGTTTGATCGCCGAGACCAGCATGCGGACCCGCACGTACTGCGCGCGGAACTGCGAGAAGTCCACGACCGACTCGACCCACGTGCCCGGTCCGACCGAACCCGGTAGACCCGGACCCTGCGTCGCGTTACCGAGACCGGCGACCGAGTCGAAAGCGCCGTCCGTGTCGCCCATGTAGGTGTAGACGAACTCGGGGAAGCAGGTCGACGAGGGTCCGTAGCGACGGAACGGATCCGACGGGTCGAAGAAATCGTCTTCGTCGTTCCCGTCATCGATCGGGTCGAAGGTACAGACGTTGTAGTTGTCCTCTTTCTGGGAGTCGTACTGGTTGGCCACGGTCGTGACCTTGATCCAGTCGCCCACGGGCGCGTCGTCGACCGGGTTGGCCAACTGAACGTGGATGACGCCGCCGTCCGCCGAACGCAGCGGACCACTGACGTTCACACCGCGGAAGTCCATCAGGCTGACCTGGTGCTTCCACACCGCCCGCGGTTTGGCCTCGATACAGGAGTTGACCGCGCCACCCGGGCAGTCGCCGTCGCCGTTGGGGCACGCCGTCAGCGGAGCGTTCGAGCAGATGCGCGCGAAGCCCATGGCCAGCGGAGCGACCGTCTCGACGGCCTCCAGCACGCCCATCGGCGTGGTGTACTGCAGCACGTCGTCCTGGTAGATGCCCCAGTGCAGCGCCTGGGTGCCCAGGTGCGCACGCTCCGTGACGATCTCCCACCACGTCGTGTTGGCGTGGTCGTTGTTCTGACCCAGGAAGCAGTCGGGGTCACCGAAGGTGAACGAGTTGACGTAATCCGGATCGGCGAACGAACAACGGAAACCATCGGAAGCCGTTAGGCTGCCGCCATTGCCGCCGGAGCCGGGGATGACCGCGCCGGTTGCTTGCGGGTCGGCGCCGACCGTTGCCGAGTCCATGTTGTTGATGCCGAAGATGCCGAAGCCACCCTCGAAGCCCTCGACGATCTCGGCCGGGCCACCCCCGCCGATCGCATCGAGGTCGAGCGGGATCGTCGCCACCTGGTCGACGAACGCCGTGTCGAACTGGTCGGAGCTGATGAACACGTTCAGCTGCGCACTGTAGGGAATCAGCTCGGCATTGCAGGTGCCGCCGGGGCACTGCGAGTCGAGACCGCACGCCGAGGCCGAGTTGGAGCAGGTGCCCACACGATTGGCGCTCGGCGAAATCCGGAACGCGAACTCTTCGACCGTGGTCACGATTCCTTCGTCGACCCCGATCGTGTCCGGATCGTCCGCGGGCATCGTGCCGACGTTGACGTTGGCGCTGAGGATGCAATCGATCTTCGGATCGCCACTCGCCAGCTTGGCCTGGACGTTGGTCAGCAGCATCCCGGTCTGGTTCCGCAGGGTGAGCTTCAGGAAGGCCGTCTCGTTCGTGTCGGCCCACACGTCGTTGTCACCGTTGTCGCGGACGCTGGTGTCGATCACGGCCACGTTACCGCCGCTGAGGGCGATCGTCGTGAACGCTTGCACCAGACCGTTGGCGCTGGCCAACAGGCTGTTCTGGCAGATCTGCCCCGTCCCGTCGTCGTAGTCGAAGTAGTTCATCTCGACCGTCGGGTTGATGACACCCTGGGCCTGGACGAACACCACGCCCGGCGAGTCGTACGTCGCTGAGACCGGAAGCGATCCCGTGTACTCCCCATCGGGACAGGTCGAACCCGACGGGTTGGAGCAGTCCATCGTCAGACGCTCACCCGTGGGCTCGTTCTCGGACTTGCCCGTGATGCGAACGTCGGCGATGCCGTTGTTGTTGCAGTCCGTGTCGTCACCGGCGTCCGTGTTGTCGCCGTCATCGTTGCAGTCGTTGTTGGACGGCGTCGAGTCCTGCAGCGTGATGTCCAGGAACGTCGCGCTGTTGAACGAGGCGCCGACCGAGCTGTCGATGGTGGCGCAGGAACCACCGGTGGTGCAATCGACGGCGTCGGGGACGATCGTGAACTCCTGCCAGGTGAACACCACGTCATCGACGCCGATCCCGTAAGAGGTAACCGGGTCGGGAGCCGCGGTGTCTTCTTTCTCGAAGTTGACCATGCCGATCGCCGCCTGGAAGTCGGCGGCGCTCTCGCCGGCCACGTCCTCGATCGTGGTGAAACGCAACTCGGGACCGTTGAACGCGTTCATGTCCATGTTGCGGATCGGACCGTTGGGAACGACGTATTCGTCGATCGAGTCGTTCGCGAAGATGCACGCACGACCGGCGTTGCAGTCGGCGTCGACGGTGCAACCAATGCCACTCTGCATGCAGGACCCGGCGACACACTCGTCGTCGGCACAGCGATTCAGGAAGACGTCGGTGCTGCCGACCTGGCAAGTACCGCCGCCCGCCGCGCAGGTAATGCCGTCACCGTCCGGATCCGGGTCGCCGCCGATGAGGTTGCACGCCTGGCGGTTCTCGGTTCCGCCGTCACACACCGCGTTGCAGGCGACGCCACGACGATCCGGCCCGCCGCCGACGCCGGGGCAGTACCCGTTGTTGATGTCGTCGTCCAGCGGACCGGCAAGACCGAACTCGTTCAGCGTCAGCAGCGGATAGCGTCCGGCGCCTTCGAAGTAGCACGCGTTCTGGCCGTGGCGGTTGTTGCCCAGCACGCCGTTTCGCGTCAGGTTGTCGACGCCGAAAATCGGCGCGAACAGCGAGTAACCGTTGGTCAAGTCGGGGTTGTTTTCCGACACACCGTCCGAGCCTCCGATCGGCGTGTAGCTGCCGAAGCCGAGGTTGAGGACGTTGCCGTCGGACGTCAGGTCCACCGGGTTGATCGCGGTCGTGTCGCCGTCGACCTCCCAGCTCCAACCCACGTTGCTGTCCTCGAGATCGATGGCCTGGTTCCAGGAGAACTCCATGATGTTCACGGAGTCGGCGGTGTCGTCGACCTTCTGGATCGGAGGCGTCAAGAGCAGCTCGAACCAGAGCCGTTCGCCGGTCTCACCACCGACGGTCTCGATGCCCTGGCACTGCTCGATGTTGTTGCCGGCGCCGAGGCAGCCCGTCGCACCGAACGCGCCGATGCGCCCGGTGTGCCACATGCCGCGCTGCGGGGCCACCGCGTCGCACGTCTCGCCGCCGGGGCAGTCGGCGTCGATGTAGCAGGTGCTGCCACCGGTGCACTGACCCGCCTCGGCCGTCTGCCAGCCGCAGCCACCATCCGTGTTCCAGACGTTGTCCAGGTCGAAGTCACGCGGATCGATGTCCTCCGACTCCGAGATGCAACGGAAGTTGCCCGACAGGCCGGCCAGCGAGCAGCTGAACGGGTTGTCGATGCAGGTCACCAGGTTGCAGGTGTTGCCCGTGCAATCCGCGTCGGTGACACAGGCATTGCCGGTCCGCACGCACGCATTGGCCACGCAGACGTCGCCTTCGCAGTCCTCGGGGTCGAGGTCAGCATCCAGCGGGTCGTCGAAGTCGGTGCACTGGGTGCCGCCCTGGACGCCGCCGCACCAGCCCTGCGCATCGAAGATGCAAGTCGTGCCGGCGCCCGCGGCGACGCAGTCGTCGTCAACGTTGCACGGCTCGTTCGGATCCGCGTTGCATTTCCCGATGGAGCAGAAGCCGTCGAGCATGTTGTTGAAGTTCTTGTCCTCGCCCCACTGGGCGATCGTGTCGATGATCGCGCTGTCGTCCGTCGGGGCCGCGATGCCGTTCTTGAACCCACCGTCGTTGGTGTTGAAGTTCCACGGCGCGTTGGCGGCCGCCTCGGCGTTCTTGCCGCCGGCGGTCATGTCGGAGAAGACGCGAGTCTCGAATCGATAGTCGCGGAAGAAGTCACCGGCGTTGTCGGTCGGACGGGCGAAGCCCGTGTAGGCACCGCAGTCACCGGCACAGCCTTCCAGGAACTCGTTGTTGTTCCAGTCGGCGAACTCGGAGCCGCCGGTCGGGAAGTCGGTGGAGTACAGCACCGCCAACTGGTCCGCGTCGAGGACGTTGCGGAAGACGGCCGTTGCCGTACCGCCGCGACCGGCCGTCGGGGAGGTCAGTTCGAGGACGAACTCGACTTCCTGCATATCCGGGATCGTTGCGCCCATCGAAAGGTTGTAGTTGACGCCGATGGCCGCGGCCGACGGAAGCTCGGCGATCGTGACCGGTGAGTTGGTGACGCTCAGCCAGCTGGCCGGACACTCGGTCATGGCGTTCGGGCCCGTGAGGATCCGGTCCGGGTTCAGGCAGTTCTGCGTACCGGGACGGCAGTCCTCGGGAGCGAGGGCGTCGTCCGCGATGACGCAGCGCAGCGAGGACACGATGTTGTCGATCGTCTCCGTTTCCTGGGAGCCGATAGCCACGCTGAGGATCAACTGCTCGTCTTCGTCCGGGTAACGATCCGGGAAGCCGAACTCGAACAGGCCGCGCGCGTTACGCTCGCAGCCGCCGTTCACGAAAGTGCCGGTGTCGAAGCCGAACTGTCCGAACGTGATCGCGCCCGAGGTGATTCGCAGCTCGCAGTCGACGGCAGCCTCGCTGACCTCGACGTTGCCTTCCGTGGCGTCCGTGTAGGTCACGCGCAGCGTGTCCCCGTCGCGGACGTCGAGCACGCCGTTGCCGGTGTCGCGCTGCGTCGCGTCGGTCAGGAACACCTGGTCGCCGACGTAGCTCTGCGAGCCGGCTTTCTTCGTGAACGCCAGGCCGCTCTCGGTGTCGACCAGCAGGCCCTGGCTGTCGAAGACCTCGACGACCGTGCGGCCGGAGATGACGTTGGCGTCGAGCGCCGGGGTCTCCGGCAGCTCGTTCACCGTGATCTGCGCCTGCTCGTTGCAGGAGTAGGTCCCGGAGTCGAAGCGCACCGACGAGCCCAGGCAGGCGGCGCCGCTGATCGCCACGGCGTAGCGCTGCGACGAATCGGCGTTCACGCCGGGCGTGAACGGCGTGCCGTTCGGGTTCGTGTCCTTGGTCTTGACGAGAATGGTCCAGGTGCCGATCTCGATCTGGTCGTCGTCGGCCGGATCGAGGTCGGTTTCATCCGTGATGCCGTCACCATCGACGTCGTTCGAGAGGAAGATCGCCTCGGTGTTGTTCGCGACGTCGTGGGGCGAGAGCGTGCCGTTCGCGCGTTGGCAGATCGGCAAACTCCACTGGCCCTGGCTGATGACGCCGGTGTTGCCCTGCAGATCCGGGCAGTCCTCGTTGGCGTCCAGCACCTTGTTGCGGTTGTCGTCATCCGTGAAGTAGTTGCCGTAGTAGATCCGGCCGCTCGGCGCGACGAGCTCGAGATCGAGGTCGGTCGCCAGGGTGCCGTTCGCGGTGTCCGCGTCCATCCAGGCCAGCGCCACGCGCAGCGTCGAGCTTGGCGCGCAGACCTCGAAGGTCTGCTGATCGGTGTCGCCGGGGAGCGCTCCGTTGAGGACGCCGTCGAGACCACTGAGGTTGTTCGGCCCGACGGGCGAGATGTCGCCGCCGTCGGCCACGATCAGACCGGAGACGCTCTGCGCCCAGGTCTGCAGCGGCAGGACGTTGTCGAGCTGGATGCGGCCGTAGCCCTGCTCGTTGTTGAAGCGATAGCCGGTCGGGACGCCGCCGCCGTTGAGGTAGTCGGCGGAGGCGACCAGGATCGCCTTGACCAGCGCGCCGGAGATGTTCGACACCTGGTTGGCGTTGACCTGGGCGCCCGTCGGGTAGAGGCCCTGGGCGAAGTAGTCGCGCACCAGCATCGCGGCGCCGGCCGCGGCGGCGGAGGAGACGCTCGTCCCGGGGAAGGCGTCGGTGATGTCGCACTCGACCGGGTCGTTCTGGTCGTTGTCGTTGGTCCGGCAGACGAACTCCGAGGCGACACCGAGGCCGCCACCGTCGCCACCGGGCGCCATCAACACCGGCTGGATCCGATCCAGCGAGTTGATCGGGTCGGTTTCCCAGAGCACGCCGGGGTCGACACGGGCCGGCCCGACACTCGAATTGAAGAAGCGGTTCTCGGCGTTGTCGCCCACGCTGGCGTTGCCGCTCCTGCCGAGGGAAATGCCGTTCTTGTTGGTTCCCGGTGCGGCAACGCTCCCGAGGTCCGGGATGAAGTCGTTGTCGAAGTCCGTCCCGAAGTTACCGGCGGCCGCGAAGAGCAGCGCGTCCTGGCGAGTACGCAGGAACAGGTCGATCTGGCGGGCGGCACTCTCGTAGACGTTCGCCCCTTGGGCCGTGAACGACGCGTTGAACACACGCGCGCCGTCACCGTCCGTCGTACGATAGCCGACCTGCAGGAAGCCGGGGCAGGTCGCGCCGGGGCAGGCTGCGGTGTCGTTGACGCCCGTGAACCAGAGCGGGCCTGCCGTGAGGCCGTTGACGATCGGGTCGTCGCAGGACGCCGCGGCCGGGGTCACCAAGGCGTCCAGGACCGACACCTTTCCGCCCGGGGCGACGCCATCCAGCGTCCAGTCGAGGTCGCTCGAGTCGGGCGCGTAGAACTTGACGTTGGCATCCCACCCGGTCGAGAGATCCACGATGTTGGTCGCGTTGCCGACCGCGGTCGCCGCCACGATGTGACCATGCGTCAGTCCGCCCTGCGGACCCGCGTCGCAACCGGTCTCGTCGCCGGTGCCGGAGAACCTGCTGGCGGAGCGATAGGCCACGACCTTGCGGTGCGCGCTGCCGGCGGTACCGGCGGAGTTGTGCGTATCGGAGAGGTCCGCGCCGTCGAGCTGCACGCCGGTGTCGATGATCATCAGCACCTGCGGGGACGTACCGGGGACACCGTTGCCGCTGCCGTTGACGCCGGCGAGGTGGTAGGGGCCGACCGTTCCGCGGCCCTGGAAGCCACCGGTCTGCATCGTGATCGTCGTTTCCTCACCGGCGGGGCGGAACGGGATCGCCTCGTGGATGACGAGGATCGACTGGATCTGGGCAAGACGCCCCAGCTCCGCACGATCGATGGAAGCGCGGATCGTGCGGCCGGCGGCAGCGGTGACCTCGCCGCCCAGGGCGATGATGTCTTTCGCGACCAGTTGGGCGTCCTCACCGGGGAACAGTGTGATATCGAGGTCGTAAACGGTCGAAACCGCTTTGATCGGGTTCGCCAACGGAGTCAGTCCGATCTCGGGGTGCAGTTTGATCCCGGCCGGGAAGGGAGCCACGGCCTTGACACCCTGGTGCAGCTGGACGTCGACGAAGGCATCGCGCGTCAGCAGCGCGATCGCGGCGCTGACCGGCATGCCGCCGACGACGCGCCCGCCCGCAGCCTCGACGATGGCCGAGAACTCGGCGGCACCGCCGTTGCGCAGCCACGCCTTGTCGAGGTCGACGATGAAGTACTGTGCCTCCAGGACGTCGAGCTGATTGGCGGTCTGCAACTCTTGGGGCAGACTCCGCTGCAGCTCGTTGATCGACAGCGCCCCGACGACCGTGCGCAGCATGCCCTGCTCACCCAGTTGCTCACGAGTCGCCGAACCGTAGGGCGTCGGCACGCTGTAGGGCCAAACGTAGTTCGACCGCGCGTACAACGTGACAGGTTCAACACCGTCGCCGCTCAAGCCCGGTTGAGCGTCACGGTTCACCTGCTGCAAGCCTGGGGTCGCCTGCGGGTTATCGATCATGGGCGTGATCTGGTCCTTGGCGCCGGCGAAGACCGGGGCCAGGCCGAAACTCACGACTACGGCAAAAACGACATAATGCCGCCAGCCGGAGAGTAAACGATTACGCATGCCTTCCTCCTGCAAACACAGTTGGGACTGTTCTCGTACTAAATTGGTTCTTCGCGTACGTTTCGTACACATCCCCCCCTGTTGGGATGCCGTGTTTTGTACGGTGAGTCACAGGGGTTGTCAAGGCGGAAACCTTGAAGGAAAGCGGTCATTTCGACCGCACCGACCTGAAACAAATCCGATGCTAGAATCACCCAGTTCTTAGCGTTTTCCGGGATCGGGTGTGCGGTGAAATCACCGCAGCTCGAGCACGGAAACGCTCTTGATGAATTACAGGTAGGCAGCGTTCTATGAACCCTCCAACCGTCCCCCCAGCGATCCCCCTCGAGCGCTACTTTCAGGCCCCCGGTCGAACGCTGGTCGCGCTGTCGGGAGGTGTCGACAGCGCCGTCCTGCTGGCGTTGACCGCGCGGGTGAATGGACGTTCAAAAGTCTCCGCGGTGACGACTTTTTCCGCCGCGGTTCCCGCCGAGGAGCGGGCCTCCGCGCGTCGCGTCGCGGCCCACGTGGGTGTCGATCACGACGAGGTCGAGACCCGGGAATTGGAAAACCCGGAATATCGAGGAAACACGGGAGATCGTTGCTACCACTGCAGGATCGAAATGTTCGATCACCTTATCGGTATTGCGCGAGCCCGAGGCTTCGACACGGTCTCCTACGGTGCGATCGTGGACGATCTCGGAGACGACCGTCCGGGCATGCGCGCCGCCGAGGAGTACGGGATCCGTGCTCCGTTGATCGAGGCGGGTTTGACCAAGCTTGACGTCCGTGCGCTCGCTCGCGACCTCGGGCTTCCGGTCAGCGACAAACCTGCCACAGCCTGCCTGGCCTCGCGGATCCCCGTCGGCACACCCGTCACCGCGGAGCGGCTGGCGCAGGTCGAGCGAGCCGAGCGGGCGGTCGCGCGTCTCGGGTTCCGCCAGTTCCGTGTCCGTCATCACGGCGACGTCGCTCGCCTCGAGCTCGACGAGAACGGGAGCCACCTGCTCCGCGACGACAGGCTGAGGCAGCGGTTGATCGAGGAGGTGCGGGCCGCGGGATTCCGTTTCGTGGCGGTCGACCTCGAGGGCTATCGCAGCGGGAGCCTCAACCTTTTAAAAGGAGAGCCGGCCGAGACGGAGTCCGCCCCGGCTACCTCGTCGAGGCCCGCGGGTCGAGCCGGTCGCGGATCCCCTCGCCGATCAGGTTGAACCCCAGGACGGCGCCGTAAAGGGCGAGACCGGGGACGACGGCCAACCACCAGCCTTGATCGATCTGCTCCCGGGCGTCGGAAAGCAGACCACCCCAGGTCGGCTGCGGCGGCTGCACCCCGAGACCCAGGAACGAGAGGGCGGCCTCGACGAGGATCGCCGAGGCGGCTGCGAAGGACGCCGTCACGAGGACGGGCGCCAGCGCCGAGGGCAACAGGTGGCGGACCATGATGCGCAGGTCCGAGGCGCCCGCGGCGCGGGCGGCCTCGACCATCTCCGCGCTCTTCAGCCGCATGAACTCGCCGCGCATGTAGCGCGCCACCGGGATCCACCCCGCGAAGGCGAGAACGAGGGCGACGCGCAAGACATCGGGTATCCCGCGCAGGACCGCGGGGGACATCGCGAGCAGCGCGATCGCGAGCAGCAGGCTCGGCACGCAGGCGACTGTCTCGATCAGACGCGAAACCGCGGCGTCGGTCCAGCCGCCACGGAAGCCGGCGAGCGCCCCCAGCGGGACACCGATCGCGAGCGAAAAGAGCGACGTCAAGATGCCGATGCCCAGCGAGACACGGCCGCCGTACGCGATGCGCGCCGTCAAGTCTCGTCCCAACGCGTCGGTGCCGAGCCAGTGGGCGCCGGAAGGACTCTTCAGCGTGGCGGCGAGGTCGATGCGCAGCGGGTCCTGGGCCCAAAGCGGGGCGAGAACCGCGATCGCGCCCAGCACCAGGACCAGCGCAAGGCCGCGGTTGAGCGAGGCCGGTCGTCCGGTCCGCTCAGCCACGACGCACCCTGGGGTCGGCGAGCGCGTAGGTCACGTCCGCAAACAGGATGCCGGCGAGCGCCGCCGCACCGGAAATCAGGGTGACGCCGAGCAGCACGGGCAGGTCGCGCTGGTACGCGGCGTCGATGAACAGCCATCCCAGTCCCGGGAGCTGGAAGACCGTCTCGACGATGACCGAGCCGGCGAACAACGCAGGGATCAGGAATCCGGCGAGCGTCAGCATCGGCACCGCCGCGAGCCGGAAGCCGTGCCGGACCAGGATGGCGAACCGCGTCATGCCACGGGCCCGCGCCGAGAGGATCGTCTCGAACCGGGTGGACTCGAGGAGATTGGCCCGCACGAAGCGGGAGACGTACGCGAGGCCGCCGTAAGTCAGGCAGATCACCGGCAGCACCATGTTGGCGACGCGTGGGATGCCCGTGACGCCACCGCTGCCGTACAGCGGCAGCCAGCCCAGCCGGACGGCGAACAGCCGCTGGAGCAGGAGTGCCGCCCAGAAAATGGGGACCGCATAAAGAAGGTAGGTGGCGGTCGCGCTCCAGCGGTCGGCGACCGATCCGGGGTTGAGGGCGGCGGCCGCGCCGATCGGCACCGACAGCGTCACGATCAGGAACAGGGCCATCGCGTTGAGGGACAGGGTGACCGACAACCGTTCCCCGATCTTCTCCGCAACCGGGCGGCGGTCACGGATCGAGTTGCCGAGGTCGCCCCGGAGCAGCCGCCCCAGCCAGGAGGCGTATTGCACCGCCACCGGCCGGTCGAACCCGTAGTAGGCCTCGAGCGCCGCGCGATCGGCGGCCGAGAGCCGCTCCATCCCGTCGTCCTGCACGGCCATCGGGTCGCCGGGGGCGAGCTGGATCAATCCGAAGACGAGCAGGGTGACCAGGAGCAGCGTCAACGCCCCCGTCGCCAGCCGGCTCACGATCCGTCGCAGCACCGTGCGGCTAGCCCGCGTCGTCGGACCAGCGCCAGTCACGTGGTCCGTGGATCGAGGCCGCGTACCCCAGCGGCGACGGCCGGACGCCGCGCAACCGCTTGTCGTAGATCAACGGGGCATCGAAGAAGAACACCGCCGTGACCGGCTCCTGTTCATGCAACCAACGCTGGGCTCGGTGCATCTCGGCAAGCCGCCGATCGGGGTCGAACGTGTAGCGCACCGCGTGCAGCAGACGATCGATCTCGGGATCGTCGTTGCCCCAGAAGTTGTAGCGATCCGTCGCGGTGGAATGGTACAGGTCGAACATGTCAGGGTTGGTGAACTGAAGAGTCTGCGCCAGAACATGGAAGTCCCTGTCCTTACGCCGCTCGCGGAGCGTCTGCCACTCCAATTGTTCCACGCTGACGTCAGCACCGATGTCGAGCCAGGACTGTTGCTCCCAGTCGGCGATCCAGCTGGTCAATTGCTGAGAGCTCTTGGGCACCATCAACGTGAACGCCAGCCGCAGCCCATCCTTCTCGCGCACGCCGTCGCCGTCGCTGTCGACCCACCCGGCCTCCGTCAGCAGGCGGCGTGACTCGTCCGGGTCGTACCCGTAAGGCTCGACATCGGGGGCGACCCAGTCGGAAGACGGGGGGAACGTCGTTGCGCCGACGTGGGCCATACCGCCGGCGACGTTCTCGATGAAGCTTTCACGGTCGAGCGCCAGCACCATGGCCCGTCGCACCCGGGGATCGCCGAAGAACGGATTGTTGTTCTGGTTCCAGCCGAGGATGTACACGGAGTACCTCTTGAAGCTGGTGAATTCGAAAGCCGCGGCCCGCTCGCTCTCGCGAGCCTGCTCCCAGAGATTGGCCGCCATCACCATGATGTGCAGATCTCCGGTCATCATCGCCTGGTAGGCGGTCTGCTGATCCGCAAAGATCTTCAGCTCGAGTCGGTCGATCGCGGGCCGCCCGCCCCAGTAGTCGTCGTTGGCCTCCATCACGATCTCCTGGCCGCGGATGTAGTGCACGAACTTGAACGGCCCGCAGCCGATGGGGTGCTCGACGAACCGCCCGTTGAACAGATCCTCGTCCTGTCCCGCGACGTGCTCCGGCAAGATCGGCGTGCGCCAGGCGTCCAACGCGTCGGGTTTGATTTCCGAATAGGTCGCGATGACCGTCCTCTCGTCGGGGTTCTCGAGCTTGACCAGCTTGTCCAGGGCCGGGGCCCAGGGCAGGTTCTCCGTCTCGGGCTCACGCAGCTTGTTGATCGTGAACACGACGTCGGCCGAGGTGACCGGTTCGCCGTCATGCCAGCGCACGTTGTCGCGCAACCTGAAGGTGATCGTCTTGTCCGCTTCCGAGAATTCCCAGGACTCCGCGAGCAGCGGCCGGATCGTGAGCTTCTCGTCGTACTGCACCAGTGCATCCGTCAGCCGCATCCCGAAGATCTCGGAGTTGAGATCGGTCTTCCCGATCAACGACAGCGATGCCGGATCCTGGGAGATGTGCATGCGCACCACACGGGGCCCGTCGTTCGAGGGCGTCTCGGTGGACGCGCAGAAGGCCGTGAGGCAAACGAGCGCGAGCACCCAAGAGAGCCGTTGAGCTAGCTTCATGTGGTTCCCTTTTCGTTACTCGCCCGGCAAGACGGCCTCGACCGCATTGCCCGCGAGATCTTCTCCCCGGACCTTCCAGGCTCCCGCCGCCTGCGGCAGCGCGAGCTCGAATCTCTCTCGCCGCGAGTCGCAGACCCCGTCCGCCGAGCGCACCCGGGCAGTTGCCCGGCCGTCCCGCAGCAGCGTCAATCGCTTGACGCGGCTGACCTCGTCGGACAGCACGATCTCGAAGCGGCCGTCCGGGAGGCGACCCACCTCGATGGACGGCGCGGTTCGATCGACCGTCACCCGGTAGATCGTACCCCGGGTCCGACGACCCTCGGCAGGGTCGTTGGCCGCCTCATCGGTCACCGCCAGGCGGACATCGTAAAGACCTTCAGGCAGCTCCTCGGTGCTCCACTCCACCGTCCCGGATTGAACGGCGGGGGCGTCGCGGCCCCCGTCCGGGATGGTTCCGCGGGCCGCCTGGGTCGTCCACCCGTCGGACAAGGCGGTGCGGTATTCAAGCACCGCCTCCAGCGGGTCTCCGTCGGGATCCCGGGCCTTCCACTCCAGTCGTGCGGTCGGTCCGACCGCACGAACCTCGGCAAGCGGGTCCTCCACCAGAACGGGAGCGCGGTTGTAGGTCTCGTAGCGCAGGGTCACACTGCCCAAACGGGCGCCGCTCTCCTGGCTCCCGATGAACCGCACCCGGAACTGGGCATAGCGACCGTCGGGATTGTCGACGGGGCTGCCGTCGGCCAGCACCTGGGCCGGGCTCCACGCCGACCAGGTGGCGTCGGGCTGCGGGCTGTTGCCGGTCCGCGTGTAGACCTCGGTGCGTGCCAGTCGCTTGCGTGGGTCCCACGAGATCGAGCC
>JABAOH010117373.1_pt2 | contig 18371 bp, 24 predicted proteins | sample 7062181 | NCBI WGS metagenome assembly JABAOH01 (sample SAMN14538630, study PRJNA623070) | marine sediment metagenome | biome: marine biome [ENVO:00000428]; feature: marine pelagic biome [ENVO:01000023]; material: deep marine sediment [ENVO:00002113]; isolation source: pool of 5 deep marine... | reverse complement strand
TAGAGCTTAACAGAAAACTGTTTTTAGGAAAACCATGGTTTGATCCAAAAACTCTCAAAGTTGACAAGAAAAGACTACTAAAACTGAATTTCATGTTTGAAATGGCTTTACGCCTATTTTTTAATAAAACAAATTTCTAGAATTGATTATTTTAAACCCAAAACAACCACAAAAGCTAACTTAACCATAATCCACATAGCGGTCGTATCTTTTTTCAATCTCTTTGTTTGTGCCCTTGGAAATTTTCTCTTTTTCTTCATTTTTTCGCCAGTTAATGTAGTCCATCATTTCCTTGAAATTTTCTTCCTTTGGGTATATCTCGAAGAGAGGTTCTAACAATTCAAAATATTCTAAGACCTTTTTTCGATATTCTTCACGCGTAGGTTTCTTTATCCCATTTAGTCGAAACCAAATTACTGCCCAACTTGCCCCCGCTACATGAGGTAAAAGGTCAAAAGCTCTCTCAATCTCAAAACGCTTATCGTTTCTCATGAGGATTCTTGTAAAATCTTAGCGCCAGATTTTGCAAAATAAGTTACCATCATGTCTGCACCAGCTCTTTTAATTGAATAAAGAATTTCATGAATAATCTCTTTTTCAGGAATCCATCCTTGAGATGCAGCTCCTTTTACAAGAGCATATTCTCCTGAAACACTGTATGCTGATACTGGAACATTGAATCTTCTCTTTGTTTCTGCAATCAAATCAAGATATGCTAATGCTGGTTTTATCATAACTATATCCACACCTTCGTTGATATCTGATTCAACTTCTCTTATTGCTTCTCTTGCATTTGTATATGGAACTTGGTATGTCTTTCTGTCTCCAAACTGTGGTGCACATTCTGCAGCATCACGAAATGGTGAGTAAAAAGAAGATCTGTGTTTTGCAGAATGTGACATTATTGCAACATCTGAGAATCCTTCAGCATCTAATGCTGACCTTATTGCAGCTACTTGTCCATCCATCATAGCTGAAGGTGATACAACATCAACACCAGCTTTTGCCTGACTTAGTGCAATCTTTGATAATGTTGCAATGCTAGAATCATTATCAATTTTATTTCCTTTAACCAATCCACAATGGCCTGATGAAGTATATTGACAAAGACATACATCTGCCATAATTACCATCTTATCGCCATAGCTTTTTCTTATCTGTGAAATTGCTTTTTGGACAATGCCATTCTCATCAAATGCAGAAGAACCTTCATCATCTTTTTTTGAAGGCAAACCAAAAACCATGATTGCTGGGATGTTTAAATCAGAAATTGTTCCTACTTCATCGACTACATCATCTAAAGGTAGTCGTTCAATATCAGGCATTGACTCTACTTTTACTCGAGTTTTTAGATCCTCTTGAACAAATACAGGGCAGATGAAATCTTTAGGAGTAAGAACAGTCTCCTGCATCAATTCTCTCATTTTTTCACTGTTTCGTAACCTGCGAAGACGTCTAGTAGGAAAAGACATGACAAAAATCCTCTTGTTTACAAATATAATCCTAGTCTAGGAGTCACTCTTTTTTTTGTAATCGAATAATTTACTTGCAGCGTCTAAAATGTCTGGATTGCCTTGCTCTGAGGCCTTTCTAAGATTGTTCATAGGTGCTGATACAATACTTTCTACTACTGCTTTAGTTAACTCTTCAATAATCTTAATTTTCTCTTCATCTTTTTCGCCTAACATCTGTAAAGCTTTCTTCAATTCTTTTTCTCTTCTAGAATCGATATTTTTGAAAACATCCTTTACAATTGGCTCCGCATCAAGTCTCTTCATAGAAGCATCTAGAACTTGTAGTTCTTCACTAATTATATTTTCAACGGTTTTTACCTTACCCATTCGCTTCCTCATGTTCTTATCAACCATCTCAGCAATCTGGTCTAGATTCATCAATTTTATTCCCCCAATGGTGGCGACTTTTTCATCAACAGTTCGTGGATTTGACAAATCCAAAATCATCATTCCATTTTTACTATCTTTCATGGCTTCGCTAATTCTTTCAAAAGTTACTAGAAAATATGGTGCAGTAGTTGCCACTATTATGACATCATAGTTCTTGAATCCTGAAATCACTTCTTCAAATTTAATTGGATTTCCTCCTAATGTCTCTGAAAATGCCTTAGATCTTTCTAACGTTCTACTTGTAACAAAAAAGTTGTAGCCTCTTTTACGCAACGATTTTGCAGCTAGTGTAGAAACTTCTCCGGTTCCAATTAGCAAAATTTGTTTTGATTTTAAATCGTCTATGTTTTCTTCTGCAAGCTTTACTGCCATCGAACCTACTGAAATTCCACCTTGATTCAATCCAGTAGAATTTCTAATACGAGTTCCGATTCGAATCGCCTTATCAAATAGTGTATTGAGTCGAGCACCCGAAGTCTTCATTGTTCTGGCTTTAGTTATAGAATTCTTTATCTGTCCTAGAATCTGTTCCTCCCCAATTACCATAGAATCAAGACCTGATGTTAATTTCAACAAATGATCAAAGACTTCTTGATTTTCACTCATCTCAAGATTTTCTTTGAATGCATTTTCTTCAAGACCGGCAAGAGATGCCCAGGTCTTCTTAATTTTTTCAATATCATATTGTTTTCCAGTTCCAAATAATTCGACTCTATTACATGTTTGAATTATAACACATTCATCTAAACCTGAATTTTCTTTGAATTTAGCTAATGCATCTTCCATATCTCTAAAGGTAAATTTTTCTAAAACATGAATTGGGGAATTACGAAAAGTTACACGTGCATTGATAACATTTTGCTTCATTTCCAACCCTTTAGTATGACCGTAGCCCGCTTCTGTGCCTTTTTCAGATTATTTTCTTTTATTAACTGTTTAATCTCTTTGTCGTTGATTACCGCATAGAGAAAATTTTTTCTCCCCTCTTGCGAGGAAATTTTCTTTTTGGCCTGCTCTCTTGCGATCTCTTGTAATTTTATTTGCAAAATATCTTCTTTCTTTACAATTTTTTTCAGTGCTTTTTCAGCCTGAGATTTTATCTTCTTAGACATTACTGGACTCTTGCCACCAGTAGATACTGCTACCTGAATTGCATCTTGGATATTGATAATTGATAGACTTGCAAAATCACTAATTTCAGGATTATCTGAAGCAAATGCCAAACAATTCATTTTTTTTGCTTTTTCAACAATTTTTCTATTAAGATTCTTGTTATCAGTTGATGCAATTACTAGACGAGGTTTGTATTTTGAAAGAAAATTAGGATTTTCTACTTTCATTTTCTTTAATTGAATTTTTTTTCTTTCTACAAATTTCCTAATCTTGGAATTTACTTTATCGCTTACTACTAAAATTTTACAATCTTGATTTAGAAGAGATTCTACTTTTTTTAGTGATTCATTTCCCCCACCAACTACAATTACTAGATCACCTTTGAGGTGAAGATCAATTATCAACGATCTGCCAGATGTAATTTTCTATTTATAATTTCAGCTAAGTTTCTTCTCTTTAATTTTTCTAGCGCTGCCTGCAACTATGCCTATTGTGATTCCAAGCTGATATAGAAAATACAAAAAGACCTCAAAATTTCCTGGTGTATAATCTGTAAATCTACTAATTCCTGTAACAATAAGGATTAGGAAACTAAAAAACAAAACAAAACCCTTCTTTACTCCAGAAATTTGCATTCCTCTCAAGAGGATAAAGCTAACAACTAGAACGAATATTGCTAAAACCGCTACAAAGCCTGTGTTGACGCCAAGAATTGTAAAAATTATAGATGCAATTTCTCCAGAACTTGTCGCTTCAAATACTTTGGATATTGAAATTTTTTCTGGAGATGCGAATCTTGGAACACTAAGTAATGCGTTAACTAGGAACAAAAAGAAAAGACCAACGGAAACTGTCTTTGCATGATTTTGTAGTCTAGGATATTTCTGAAGAATCGCTCTTCCTAAAATATATCCTTGAGTAATGCCTATTCCAAAGGCAGAAACAATCACTGCAATAACAAATATTGGATCTTGAAGAATCTCAATTATTGATGGTAATGTAACCATATTCTAGCCTAGAATTTCAATAATTAGTATATTCATTGTTGGGTGGAAAATATTTACAGACACAAAAAAACTCGCTACATTTTTAATTGAAGATAAGTTTGCTTTGATATTGGCAACTTCTCTTGAGACTTTTGATAAGGAATTACTCAATGAAATTCAATGGCGATTTCCTCTTGTAAGCAAACCCTATCATGAACTTGCAAAAAACTTTGACGTGCCAGTTGAAAAAATAATGGAGAGAATCTCTCACTTAAAATCACAAGGTATTCTAAGACAACTTAGCGCAATTTTTGATACGAGAAAACTGGGCTACAAAAGTTCTCTTGTCGCTATGAAAGTTGCAGATGATAAACTTGAATTTGTTGCAAAACAGATTAATCAACACCCTGGCGTGAGCCATAATTATGAACGTAATCACTCTTTTAATTTGTGGTTTACATTAGCAGTTCCACCAGGCTCTAATCTCAAAACAGAAGTCGATAAACTATCCAAACTTCCTGGTGTTGAATCAACACGAATGCTTCCAACTATTCAAATGTTCAAAATTGGAGTAAAGCTTGACATGAATGATTCTAAAAAGCAAGAAATCAAACCAACCGAAGAGAAGAAAAAAATTCGTAAGGTGGATTTTGTAGCAACAGAACAAGACAAAGAATACATTCGAGAACTTCAAAAGGATCTTCCAGTTATTGAAAACCCATTTCAAAAATCTGCAGAAAAACTTGGAATCTCTGAAGAAGAACTGTTTGAAAAAGCAAAGTACTATGAAGAGATTGGAGTGATGAGGCGTTTTGCAGCAATTCTTAGACATAGAGATGCAGGATTCATTGCAAATGGAATGATTGTCTGGAAAGTTCCAGAAGATAGAATTACAGAAGTTGGTGAAAAACTAGGAGCATTTCCTCAAGTTAGTCATTGTTACCAAAGACCATCCTATCCAGATTGGCCATACAATGTATTTTCAATGATTCATTGCAAATCAACTGATGAGGCATCCCAAGTTGCAAAGACAATTCAAAGTCAAATCAATGTCGATGAATACACGATTCTATTTAGCGAAAGAGAATTCAAAAAGACTAGAGTCGAGTATTTTGTTGAACATGATTTTTCAATAGAAGAAATTATTCCTGCATAAATTATTCATTTTCATCATGTCCAATCACATGAATCTGACAAAAGTAGGCGTCATTCATATTACAATAGAAGAGTGATTCTTCTCCACACGTCTTACATGGAGGTTTTATGTCTTCTTTGCTTAACTTTGTGTGGTAAATCTTACTTTTAGCTGATACTTTTGAATCCTTGTAGATTCTAGTTAATGTGGCAAAATACTTTGAATCATCTTCATCTAGTTCTTCATTGCGATTTAATTTCTTGATTATTTTTCCCCATCTTTGATAATCACCAATTTTTGCAAACTTCATCCGCTCAATAAGATCTAAAATTTCCTTGTTTTCCATTGAGCTCAAAAATTATTTTTTTAAGATGATTGGGGTGTGGCTTTTAGTTCGTAAGGTGGCCAGGTATTGTAAAGCTCGTCAATCTCTTTCATGTCTGATTGGCTAATGTAGTTTCCATCAGAAATTGCTGCAAATTGTTCAATCTCCTCTACACTTACTACAGTAGGTAGTACTGAAGCAATAGCATTCTTAGATAAGATGAATTTTATTGAAAATTCTGTAATGTTTAGGCCGTTTCTTTCTGCAATTGGTCTGAACTGCTCTACTTTATTTAATGCAGATAAAATCCACTCACGTTTTCTATCTTTTCTGTGGTCATTGCTAGGAATTACTGTGTCTTTTTTGATCTTTTCTGTGAGAATTCCAGAAGCATCAGGAACTCTAACTAGAATTCCTACATCTTCTTCAATAGCCTTTTGGATTAACTCATTTCCAGGAGTTTGCTCTAAAATATTGTAAACTGTCTGAATAGCTGAAACACTTTTTCTATCCATTGCTTCTAGTCCTTCTTGTGTCCATCCAATTGCTGGACCTAATGCAACTTGTGCTGCTTTGATCTTATCTTCTTTAATCATCTTATCTAGAGTCTCAAAGGTCGACTCTTCTCTAATATGACTTAATTTTGGATTGTGTAATCCAAAAACATCAAGATAGTCTGTTTGCAATCTTTCTAAACTATTGTTAAGAGCTTTTTCTGTAAACTGTGGATCAAACTGTTGTGGTAATTCTGCATGACCTATCTGCTCAACATTTGAAAAATCATAACCATATTTTGTAGAAATAACAATTTCATCTCTCATTCCTTTGAAAACTTCACCGATTAACTTCTCACTTTTTCCTTTACCATACATGTCAGCTGTTTCAAAGAAGTTTATTCCAAGATCATATGCTTTTTTTAGCATACGTTTTGCTTCATCTTCTTCAATCTTCTTTCCCCACCAATCAAGGGCTATAGTCCAGGCTCCAAATCCTATCTCTGAAACTTTAATTCCACTCTTTCCTAGTTTTTTGTATTTCAATTTAGTATCACCTTAAGCCTTGAAATGATTTTATCATCACTCAAAACTGACCTAAATCTGACATTTGATCATTTATGTTTATCCAAGATTTGCAGCATGAATTTCGAATTTTTAGGAATTTTTTTACAGTTCTACTAACCCAGACTGGAAATCAAAGGAATAATGTCTTTTTTTACACAGACAACCATCGGAGTATCTTGTTTTACATATGCTGAGACTCTTGTTTGTCTCAAATCCATTATCAAATCTTGGAATTTTCGAAGATCATCTGTTTCAAATGCTAGCATGAAATCAGGATCATGAATTCCAAATGAGTATGTGGTGTTGAGAATCACTTCTGGATATCTCTCACTAACATCAATATGCTCATCCATCATCTTTTGTCTCTGTTCAGCTGGAAGCAAATACCACTCTCTTGTTTTTACAAAAGGATAGACAATTACGTATTGTCTTGGTTCGTTTCCAGCAACAAATGATAAAGTTCTACCTTTCCTTTGATAGATCGATGGTCTTGTACATGAAAGATATGTAAGTGAAGGTGTGATGTATTTTCCAAATACAGTAAGGTAAATTTTTGTCATAACCTCTTGAATCTCTTCAACAGTTCTTGCTGCAAACCAAAACAAAAATTCTGCATCATCACGTAAGCCTAATGTAGAATATGATCTAAATCTTATTCCAGAATTTCTAATTACATTTTCAACTTCTCTTGCAGACTCTTCTTTTGCAAGGTCAGCCATCCATCTCCATTTAGGATCTATTTTGAAGAATGAGAAATTGAAATAAAATTGCTCATAATCATTAGATTCCATGCCTAGTCATATCTGGAATCCTTATTTAAATAAAAAAGCAATCAATTCTAATTTCTAGCTCAAGATTTCTGCAATTCTGCATGAAGATATTTAAAAATTAGGTTGCACTGCATTGCATTTCTCAGAATTCGAAATCTGCTAGCGTAATTAAATAATTTAATCTAATAATTTCTAATAATGACTCCAAAAAGCATGCTAGGAATTGTCGCAATATTTTCTATAACGACAATTCTTATTGTTTTTCAAGGAATGACATCTACAACATCTGCAGAAGTGAGTTACGGCCATAGACATTTTGTTGATTTGACATTACCAGAAGTTCCTAACTATAAAGAAGACACCATTGGCGATGTAAAAATTCGTGCAAACTTTCACTTTAATCTAGAAGGACTAGAAACTGTTGATTCATTTAGAATATTTAATCAACTTGGTGGATATGCTCCAGGTTCCACTATCTCATTTCAGTTACTTGGTGGTGTTGGCGACGACAAACCAAAATTATATACTGCCACAGATATGACACATGCAAAAGGATTTCTAACTACAGACACAGATTATTCCGAATTTGATGTTGATGTCTATCTCTTTAAGAGAGGCGACGAAGTTGCATTTAGACATTTTATGTACCAAGATTGCAGAATTACTGATTATTCAGTTGCAACTCTTCATGATGGAGATGAAACATTTAGTGGTAAGACAAAATTTGTGCTTGCAGATGCCTTTTCTTTTGAATGTAAGGGATTCCATCCACATTCACCAACAGCAATATTATCACACGATGATGTAGAGAAACCTAGTGCGAAGACTACAAGCAGTATGGACTTGAGAAACACTCAAACTTGGGAAGATATATTCAGGCCTAAGTAAGTATCTTTTTTACTTTTTTTTATGATTGTTGCTCTAAAACCCAATCGTATCCTTTTGTCTCAAGTTCATCAGCAAGAGATGCATCTCCACTTTTGAGTACTTTGCCTCTTGCAAACACATGTACAAAATCTAATTTCTTTAAGAATTTCAAAATTCTTGCATAGTGAGTAATTACAATTACAGTTGCATCCTTTCCTGAAACTTCACTTATTGCCTTTGCAACAGCTTGTACTGCATCAATGTCCAATCCAGAATCTGGTTCATCAAGAATGGATATTTTTGGCTTAAGAACTGCCATCTGTAAAACCTCAGAACGCTTCTTTTCTCCGCCAGAGAAACCTTCATTGAGATATCTTGACAAAAATTCATCCTTTAATCCAACTTGTTGTAAATTATCCTTGAGATATTTCTGGAATTCTCTTACAGTGATGAAGACTTCCCTGTCTTCACCTTGCAGTGCTTTACTTAATGCATTGTAAGATGTTCTAAGAAAATGTGAAAAACCAACACCAGAAACTTCTGTTGGATATTGAAAACCTAAGAACAGACCTTTCTTTGCACGTTCATCTGCAGTCAATCCCAAAATACTTTCGCCATCAAGCAGGATGTCACCAGATGTAACTTCATACTTTGGATGAGCAAGTAATGTATAAGCTAGAGTACTTTTCCCAGAACCATTTGGTCCCATAATTGCATGAACTTCTCCAGGTCCTGTTTTTAGATTAACTCCCTTGAGAATTTCTTTTCCTTCTCTTGTTACATGCAGGTCTTTTATTTCAAGTACTGCCATAATGCGACTTTATCTTTTCTATATATAACACAGACGAATTTTAGCTGGTCCTAATCGTTTTTCATTCTAAAATTCTAGAATGATGATTCTAAATAAAATAGAAAATGGGGGGGAAGTTAGTTTTTGGCGAGTGATGGTCTTAGAGTTACTTGTAGTTTGTAACTAGTGAGAATCTCCTTACATCGATTTCGAATAGTAACTTCTGTGACGCCTGCAATACTTGAGACATCCCTCTGAAGTACATTCTGCCCTAGCAAAATTGAGGCTACATAAAGATATGCTGCTGCAATTCCATTTGGGGCCTTTCCATCTGCAAGATTGTTGTTTCTTGTCTTTTCTGCAATTTCTAATGCAAGTCTTTCAACTCGTACATCTGTATGTGTCAGATTAGCAATTTTTGAGATGTACTTATCCATGGTAACTACTGGTGCTGTTGCTGGACCCATCTCCATTACCATAGTTCTGTAGTATTTTGCAGCAAGTTTTGTTTTTGATTTTACATCTTTTGCTGCACAAACTCCTCTACAAATCTCTTCAAGGGATCTTACTACATCGCATTGTTTGCAAGCCATGTATATGGTAGCAACAGAAATGCTTGCAACTGATTTTCCTTTCACTTCGATCTTATCGTCTAAGCTTCTGTAAATCATTGATGCAGTCTCCAAAACATTTTTTGGCAATGATAGATTTTGGCATGTTTCACCAATTTTGGTCAAAACATTTGCTAGTCTTCTTTCTCTTGGAGAAGAGACACGGACTCGCTGTTGCCATTTTCTAAGATTGTGCATCTGATTTGCAACTTCCGAATTGATTGTTTTTCCGCTAAAGTCTTTAGCGCTGATAGAAATCTCTGTTGCTATTCCCAAATCATGTTGAGAATATGTTGTCTGACCTGTGGCCCTTGCTAATTTCATTTTTTCTTCCAGACTCGAGCTTTTTGATTCTGGACCATAATCTGCCATTTGATCTGCTACGACTACGCCGCAACCAGAACAAATTACTTCACCATTCTGAATGTCATCAACTAACGAAGCTTGACATTCAGGACAGCATTGTGTTTCTAATGTATTCATCTTCTTTTTCTCCTGAATTTTTTTTGTTTTTTTACAGGAGGAACATCAAGTGCGAAAACTTTCTTACCAGTGTACTTTTTGATGTTGTTTGTCAATGGTGCTGCAGATGCAAATGGATTGGCAACAGGACCAATCAATTCCATAACTTTTGCAACTTTAGAACTTTTTTCGTCGCAGAGTATCTGACCTTCATCTACAGCTTTGTTCAATTGAACAATAACTCTGCCACTACTGGCTAAGTGCCTAATTTCGCCTATCTCCTGCAATTAGTAACACAAGTCAACATATTGTTATCATAGACTTCTGTCAACTTTACTTTAGCTAAAAGCTATATTCGATTTTATTTTGATTGCTTTGCTCTTTTTGCAACTAATTTTTCTGAAATTTTGTTAAGAATTTTTGTCTTTGAAGATCCTTTTGGCAACACAACATATCCTGACCTAACATAAGGACGTCTTGGAAATCTAACTTTTTCATCTGACTCTTTAATTTCAAATCCAGCTTCAGTTGTTGCATCAATCAGTTCTTTTAGTGAAGGATCAAAAACACATTTCTCTTTTTCAAGTTTTCTTCCTTTAGCTCTTGGCAAAGTTTTGTTAAAATAATCCAGCCAGATTACGACATGTTCGTAATCTTTCATTTAATCACTTTATGATAACTGCGTTGACGACACCGTTTTGTCCAGGTCTTGAAACAACTTTACATTTACCATCTTCTGTTTCAATGATTGCACCTTTGGTAATTACACCACGTCTTTGATAATCGTTGTTAGTAGGATTTTCTAAAACTTTAACAATTTTTGTTTTCTTTACCTTAGCACCTGGAGTTGCAAGATTTACAAAATCAATTGTCTTTAATCCTGTTTTGTTATTTTTTCCGCGAACTTTTCGTGTAACAGTTTGCTGAGCTTCAGTTAAAGCTTCATTTGGATATCTATCAATTTCGTATTTTCGTTTAATTCTTAATGGATGTCTTCTTCCTCCAGTAAGTTTACTTGTTGCCAAATTTTCTACTGATTTTCTCACGATAGCCCTGTAAATTACTCTAATTTATACAAAACGCAAAATTTGTGCTTGGAATGCTCTTGATAATGATTTTAGATTATGCAGATGCTGGCGTATCCATAGAAGCTATCTGTGCTGGTTGGCTAACAGATGGACCTTGGGAAGTTTTTCTGACTTTATTGAAAAGTTTTTGTTTTAATGTGTCGGCATCTCCCTGAATTCCAAAATATTTTTGGAATTTTTCAGTTGTAGAATAGATCTTTAATCTTCCAACATTTTGATTTGAAATAAAATCTAACTGACGTAATTCCTTTAGATGCGAATAAACTCCTGACCCTCTTGTTTCAACTAATTGTTTTGATGAGATTGGTTGCTGATATGCAATGTAAGATAAAGTCTTCAATGTAGCTTTTGGAAGAATTGGTTTTGTAGCATATCTTCTGATTACTGGTGTATATTCTGGTTTTAGTTGTAAAACATAAGATCCATCTGGCAGTGTAACTATTTCGATGGCTTTGAAGGCTGATTTTGCCTTTTTCATGATGTTTGTGAGTAAAGCCAGTGTTTTTGAGCGGGATTCTGTGCCTGAAGCGCGAATAATTTCTTCTATTCTAAGTGGTCTGCCTGCAGAATAAAGAGCAGCCTCTATTCTTGCTGTTGCCTCATCCTCATTCTCAATCTTGGCCATCTATTTTCCGACTCCTCAAAATCTACTTAAAAGAATCCTTCACTCATCGTTGATCAGCTTGTTAAGTTCTCTTTGACTAGAGTAATTTTGATATCCTCATCGATTTGTTCAAGTTCGACTTTTTCATCTCTTGCCAAAAACAAGATAGCAAAAAAGCATCGTATGGCATCAATTGGTTCCAAATCTGCAACAATTTTTTTGAGAAAGCCTGCAGGTTCTACTCCGATTTTTCTTATAATCAAATCTTCGTATTTTCCAATAATATTTTCTAATGAGATAAAGTAATCTTGAAAATTTGGAGCCTCGACTGGCTCAAAACTCATCTGGTTTCCTTTTCGAGACCTTGGATTTGCAATAGAACCAATAAGATTCTCTAACAAATTTAGTAACTCATCTAATGTAACAGGATATGTTGATTCATGTCTATATGGAATATCAATTAACTCAATATCGACATCTGTTCTTTGCGTCATTGGCTTTTTCTCCATTGCAGCTTTTTGTAATGCAAAAATACTTTCAACTTTCATTCTGTAAATCAATGATGAAGAAAGTGCAGCCATTCCCGCAACTCTGAGGTCTTTCTTGCCTGATTTTTCTAGAATCTGAATCAAAATATCTAAAATTCGAATAAGGTCAATCTCCCAAACGTCTTTTTTGGATATTGTAGGAAGATTGAAAAGAATGTTTACCGGTGCTTGTGAAATGCTTAGCTTTGCTTGTTCCTCACTCACAATGCAATTTTCTTCCTATTGGATAATATCTAGGCGCTCTATTTTTTTGTCCCATCCAGTCAACTCTTATATTATAATGGCAAAAACAACACGCATTGAAAGCTGCAAGAATTGTAGAACCTAATGAACCTCTTCAAGTTTCTGAATTAGAATCTCCTACAGCTGAGGGAACTCAAGTAATTATTAAAGTAAAATCTGCCGGTGTCTGCCATAGTGACTTGCATCTTTGGGAAGGAGGATATGACTTAGGCGATGGAACTTTCCTAAAAGTAACCGATAGAGGTGTAAAATATCCTGTTACTCCTGGTCATGAAATTGTAGGTACTGTTTCAGAAATTGGTAGTGATGTTAAGGATGTCTCTATAGGCGATGAAGTTTTAATATATCCATGGCAAGGTTGTGGGGAATGTCCAGCTTGCAAAGTTGAAAATGAAAATCTTTGTGATGCACCACGTTCAGTAGGACTTTTTCAAGATGGTGGCTATGCAGAGAGCGTTAAAATTTCACATTACAAATATCTTGCAAAAATTGATGGACTGGATGCAGATAGTGCAACTTCTTTAGCTTGTGCTGGCGTAACCGCATACTCTGCAGTAAAAAAAGCAAATGCAAATTTACCCGAATTTCTTGTTATCATAGGTGCTGGTGGATTAGGGTTAATGGGAATACAAATTGCTAAAGCAATCACCAAAGCAAAAATAATTTGTGTCGACTTGGATGATAAAAAATTAAGCATTGCCAAAGAAATGGGTGCTGATTTTGTTGTAAATACCAATGTCATTGGTTCTGTTACTGCAGGTTCTGGGAGTGCAGTTCAAAAAATAATTTCTCTTTGTAATAATAAAGGAGCTGATAGTGTAATTGACTTTGTAAATGCACCTCAAACTGCTAAAACAGGATTAGCTGTTTTACGAAAACGAGGAAACCTTGTTCTTGTTGGGTTATTTGGCGGTGCAATGGAATTATCCCTTGTAACAATTCCACTAAAGGCATTAACAATTCAAGGAGCTTATACTGGAAATTATAATGATATGGTTGAGTTAATTGATTTAGCCAAAAAAGGAGTAATCAATCCAAAAATTACTAAACATTATTCACTTGATGATGCTAACACAGCTCTAGAAGAATTAAAAGCCAGAAAGATTCAAGGCAGAGCAGTAATCAATCCATAGTTTTTGTAGTAAATTTTACAATTACATAATATTAAATAAAATCTAGGCTAGATTGATTTGTGGCCAAAAAGAAACAAGATTATGACTTAGCATTTACACACCTTAGAAATAATCAAAATATTTCTGCATACAACCTTTTTACAAATTTAGCAGAAGCCCAGAAAAAAACTGACATAATAAAATCTGCATTGCTTTACGTCTTAGCTGGTGAATGTAAATCAAGGCAAGGAAAAGACAATGAAAATGAAATTTTAGAAGCTGGTAAATTATTTCTAAACTTTGGAAAAAAAGACAAGACCTATCAAGCTAAAGGAGCTCTTCTTTGTGCATCAAAATGTTTTCTAAAAGCTGGCAAATATGATGATGCAAAAGATGCTTTTAGCAAATCCAAAGAGATCATATCTCCTTCTGTTAGTACACAAAGACCAATCGTAATTGTTGATGATAGCAAAGCAATTACCATCAAACTAGAAAATTACCTCAAAAAATTAGGATATGATGAAATGTCGTCATTTGAAAAGGGAAAAGACGGCATCTCTGGCTGTAAGAAATTAATCAAACAATCAAAAAATCCAATAGTTTTGTTAGACATGGGTTTGCCAGATATGGATGGTGACAAAGTTGCTGAAAAACTTCTAGCAGAAAAATTAGATTTACAAATAATCATAATCACTGCAGATGAAAAAACAACAAAACGAGTTAACAAAACTATTAGCTCTGGTGTTACGGCCTTTATTCAAAAACCATTCACCATGGATGAAGTTAAAAAAGCAATAGACCTTGCTGAATCTGAATACACTTTATCGTAACAAAAGTAAAGACATATTCAATAAATTAACATCTTTAATATCAAATTCCGATGTTCTATAATCTAAGATTTGCTCAGAAAACTTCTCAATAATTTTTAATGTAGGATTCGTTTGTTCTGGTTCAACTTTCATTACTGTTAGAATATGCCAATCTCCATCAAGTCCAGCAACAAAGAGATAATCTGGTAATGTTACAACAAAATCTTTAATTGAATTTTTTACTGATTCTAGCGATTTTGTTGGTTTTAATTTCATGAATGCAGCTTCGTATTCGTTTGATTCAGAAACGTCGGTCAGAACTGCTTTGTATCCTTTAATTATTCCACTTTTTTCTAAACGTTCAATTCTTTTTCTAATAGTTCTATCAGAGACATCGTGACCCGACTTTCTTAGTTCTAAAGCAATTTCTTTTGAAGGGGTTCTTGCATTTTTGTTTAAAATCTCAATAATCTTTTGGTCAACCTTATCCAAATTTGACCAGGCGTCGTCACTCATATGATACGTCTAAAATCAATGCTTTTGAATTTTTGGTTGTATGGTCCCAAGCGAAGGAATTGAACCTTCGACAACCCGGTTTCTGTTATGCCTGATATGCTGATGTTTCGGTCAGCCTTAAGCCGACAACTACAGCCGGAAGCTCTACCAGGCTGAGCTAGCTTGGGACAGATTTTTTCGCAGGTTTTAGTATTAAATAACTATCGAAGACGTGATTTTTAATGCGCACGGCTAGAATAATCTATTTTTGATACGGATCTGATAAATGTTAAATATACTTAGACTTGCTTACAGGATCCAGTGTCTGAATCCGAAAAAATCTTAAGCGGATATGTTTGTGCGCCATATTTACACAATCATGAGTCTATAGAAATGAAAGAATCATGGGAGCATTCCAAAAATGTTTTAAAAATGTACTTTGCAACTGCAACTTTTTCTGATGATAGTAAACCATATTTTTCATCAGCAACTAACCACTATCTATTAGCGAAATTCAAAAACAATCAAAAAATGCAAAAAGATGTTCAAAAATTCAATCAAGAAAAAACATCTTTTCTTTTTAACATGGATGAAAACCTCTTTGAAAGAGAATCAAAAGGCACTATGAATTTTGTTTCAATATATTACTTGGAATATGGTGATTCTGATGAAGACTTTAAAGAAATAGCTAATGTCGTTGGAAGACGAGAAAAGGTTGGAACTGCAGGAATAGGACATATGGATCTGTATAGCACACAACCCTCAAAATTCACCTTTCCGTATAGTGATCACATTGTCGTTTTAGAAGTTGCAAGTGAAAAAAGCCATCAAAGTGTAAACAAATATTGTGAAAAAACTCGTCGTGACGTATCTCGAAAAGGTCTGACGATGAACAATCTCGTTAGTCTTTCAGTTTTAGAAAAACTCAAGTAGAAAAGTAAAATTTCACCCCACTATCTTGCGTGGAATAGTAGGTCATTGATTATCGAGTTCGTTTCATTGGTATCTTCTTCAAGATATTTGTTGTTAGCACTAGTTTTGAATCAAGTCCCTAATTATTAGTACCCTTAAAAAAATTAAATTGAAAATATGAAGATTGGATATCCATGTCAAAATTGGGCTGAGGAATTATCAACAAATCACACATTTAGATTGAATTCATTCTCTGATGAAAAACTCGTAGAAACAATTCAAAAAAATATTGATGATTTTTCAAAAATACTTGATTATAATTTCCAAAAAAATTTTTTGTTTTTTAGACTAGGTTCAAACTTTGTTCCATTTGCATCCCATCCAATTTGCAAGTATAATTGGAGAGATAATTTCAAAAATGAATTTCAGAAGCTTGGAAAAAAAATCAGTAAATATAAAATGAGAATTTCAATGCACCCAGGTCAATACACGATACTAAACTCAAAAGATGAAAAAGTTATCAATCGAAGTATTGCTGAGCTGATTTATCACTGTGATTTGCTAGATCTTTTGGGGCTGGATAAATCATCCAAGATTCAGATTCATGTAGGCTTTCCATATCAAGACAAGGAAGAATCCATGCACAAGTTTACAGAGATTTTTCGTGATTTACCTCAAAAAGTAAAAAATCGATTGGCTATCGAAAACGATGATAAATTTTTTCGTATTTCGGATTGCTTGAAAATTCATGACGTCATAGAAATCCCAATAATTTTTGATACATTTCATTTTGAATTATTACCTGATGAAAATTTTTTACATTCATTTGAAATGGTCCACAATACTTGGAAAAAATTCGATGGCCTTCCAATGATTGATTATAGTAGCCAACAAAAAGGTGCTAGAAAAGGAAAGCATTCTTCTTCTATTAACACAAATGACTTTTCAGAAAAAATAAATCAATTAGGCAAATACGATTTTGATATTATGCTAGAACTAAAAGATAAAGAAGCAAGTGCTCTCAAAGCATCAAAGATTTTCCAAAGAAAAAAATTATTGTGTAATTAATTTCCAGACATCCATGTGTTTTCTTGATCTCTCAGGATATTTTACCCCCTCTTTTCTACTCGAGGTCGAAGGGTGAAAGTTAAATATTCCACTCAAGCCTGTTTCATGCATGAGCAAGCCCGCTGACTTAGGTTCATTAAAAATTGGATCATATATTCTCCTTCCTGTAGGAGATCAAGCTACTGGTGAACCATGTAGAATAGTTGAATATGATACTAGCAAACCTGGAAAACACGGTGCTGCAAAAGCACGTATTGTAGGTGTTGGAGTTTTTGATAATCAAAAACGTCCTCATGTAGGACCAGTCAGCATGCAAGTACATGTTCCATTAATTGACAAAAGAACTGCCCAAATAATTTCTCTAAGTGGTGAAATGGTCCAAATTATGGACTCAGAAACCTTTGAGACCATCGATGTAAGTCTAATTGATGATGAAGTCCAAGGAAAATTAGAGAATGGTCAAAATGTTGAATATTGGAAAGTTATGGACAGAACTAAAATAATGCGAATTAAGAGTTAATTCGGATGCTGATGATGAGCGGAAAAGCCGTCTGATTCATGATGAAGATTATGAGTAATGAAGCATCCTCGGCTTTTTCCTTTTAACTATCGATGAAACGTTTTCTAATACAGTAAATTATTTTGTATCATGAAACTTGCAGCATTATTTTCAGGTGGAAAAGATAGTACCTTTGCTATTTTTCAAATACAAAAAGAAGGACACAAAGTGGAATGCTTGGTAAGTATCTTTCCTGAATCTGAAGAAAGTTTACTTTTACACTATCCAAATATCGAAATTACAAAATTACAAGCACAATCACTTAACATTCCACAAATTTTCATGAAAGTAGATTCCTCAAAAACAGATTATGAATTAGACGCACTTGAAGAACTTCTAAAAAAAGCAAAAAACAACTATCAAATAGAAGGATTAGTTCATGGTGGGATTCTAAGTCAATTTCAAAAGAAAAATTTTGAAAAAATCTGTGCATCTCTTAATCTAAAACTTGTTTCACCCTTGTGGAATAAGGAATCTAAAGAATATATGAAAAATTTGATTGATTCTGCCTTTCATTTTATTATTACAAGTGTTTCATCTGATGGACTAGATGAAAATTGGTTAGGTAAAGAAATTACATCTAGTGAACTTGAAAAATTAGAAAAACTTTCAAAAAAATATGGGTTCAATCTAAATTTTGAAGGTGGAGAAGCTGAAACACTAGTTCTTGATTGTCCAATCTTTGAATATCCAATTAAGATCAATAAGGCAAAGAAATTCTGGGATGGTTATAGAGGAAGGTTTGAAATAGAAGAGGCAGGCTTAGACTACAGTGCTAGATAATCTCAAAGATAACCTAAGAGCAGCAATAAAGAAGGTTGTAAGTTCCTCCGGAGTAGATGAAGAACTAATCAAGGAACTATCTAAAGATGTTCAAAGAGCCCTTTTACAATCTGATGTAAATGTACG
>JABAOH010069086.1_pt1 | contig 18381 bp, 14 predicted proteins | sample 7062181 | NCBI WGS metagenome assembly JABAOH01 (sample SAMN14538630, study PRJNA623070) | marine sediment metagenome | biome: marine biome [ENVO:00000428]; feature: marine pelagic biome [ENVO:01000023]; material: deep marine sediment [ENVO:00002113]; isolation source: pool of 5 deep marine... | reverse complement strand
AGGCATGGGCGTAGCAAGCTGCCTGTCGGCCATGGTCGGCTTCACGTATGCCTCCGGCGTGTGTCGGAAGGGAGCTTTCTTGGCTGCCAGCACCAGCGAGAAGCTGATCAGCATGACTGAGATTACGACCAGAACTACAAAGAGTTTTTTGGTCATTCTTTCTCTCCTTTACAACAAGGTTTGTTTTCGAGAATTTTTGGTTTGATGATCAAACCACGTCGGTTTCACGAAAAACGCATCGCCTCCTTTCGTCCCTCGTCCCTGAAGGAAATTCTGACTGTTTGAAAGAAGAGTGGCCCTAACCTGAAGGACCGAAAAGAAGACAAACCTATCCTCTTTCCCTTTCTCCACATCCTTTAGGGTGCCCGGTTAGGGGATTAGCTTGAATTAGGTATGGGGTAATACCAAGTGATACTTTTGCTCGAGACGAGAACCTGTCTCGTCTAAGTAAAATATAGTCACTCATTAAACTTTGTCAAGAGAAAAATACAAAAAATCTGCACTTTTTTAGGCCAAAAGGGCAGTTTCCTACATGGGTCGGGATAACAGTATAAGTGCAAGATAGACATCAACTAAGATCGTACATTCGGGCCTGACTGGAGCCAAGCCCCAAAAACCGACCAGTTAAGCAAAGCATCGCAACCTTCACAGTAACCTCGTTTTCAGGTATAAGTAGGCTTTACTGGGAGAGTAATCAAGAAGGCCCCAGCGGGGTCAGCTGTGCTCCGGAGACGCTGCTTTTTTCGTTGGTATATCTCAGCATGCCAGCACGGGGTCTTCATGTAGTAAGCCAAAAGCGAGGACGGATTAGCCGACCGAGCGGGAGACATTCGGGGAAGCCAGCCCGATCGGTGGGACGAGGCCAGGATATTTCACCTGAGGCAGTCCGGCTTGACAGCCCGGGGGAGAAAGGAAATAGTTTGTACTGGGTTGTCGTGAATGAAGAAAAGGTGCCGACCTTGATACGCAGGTTCCGCTGCTGAAAGAATTGGGAATGCTAAGAAGCCCCCTGTTTTTACTCTTTGATCTTTTTTAGCCTCTCTTCTGCCAGCCTTGCCTCCTGGGTGCCGGGATATTTCTCCGTAAGTTCCTGAAGATATTTCTTTGCCTCTCCTACGCTTTTTAGCTCAAGAAGCGACAAGCCCAGCTTGTACAGCGCGCTGGCTACCTTTGTTCCGGCGGGATAATCCTCCAGCACCTTATGGAATTCGATTGCAGCCCGGGTATAGTTCTTCTTGGCGTAGTAACATTCACCCAGCCAGTATTGGGCATCGGCTGCCTGTTCGGTCTGGGGGAAGTACTTCAGATAGTTGGTGAAACCGGTGATGGCCAGGTCGTACCTCCCATTGGTCAGATCCAGATAAGCGGCATCGTAAACGTAAAGCTGCCCGGGATCGACGTCCACCCTAACTTTGGAGGTATCGGCAATGGTCCCGGTATCCTTTGGGGTGGAGATTTCCCGGGTGACCTGTTCCATCTTGCGTGAAAGCTCCGGGAATCTGTGGCCCAGATCCTCCAGTTTGCTCTCCACGATTCCTATTCGTTCGTCCATGCCCCACAAGGTGGTGGTCAGGTCGGCCTTCAATCGATTGGTCAGCTCGATCTGCTCCCGGAGGAGGCTGTCCAGCTGGGCAGCTTGTTTCTCCAACCTCTTGTTGCTCCGCTCCAGGAAATCAGCCTGGTTTTTCAGTTTGACTATCTCCCGGCGGGAAGCGCAGCCGCCAAGAAGCATAAGCAAGAGCGGTAGCAAAACCAGGAACAATAACCTAACTTTAGTCAATCCCATTCACCTCGGACCGGTTGGATATGGATGGTCAGAGCCGGATAACACAGAGGGCAGGTCCGTGCTTCGACCTGCCCCCTTCCTTTTCTTATTCAAAAATCACAGACAGTTACCTGGGAGAGACGAGCACGAATTCGACCCGCCGGTTTTTGGCCCAGGCTGTCTCATCGTGTCCCAGGTCCATAGGTTTCTCCTCTCCATAGCTGACGATGGAGAGCCGGTCAGGGTCGACTCCCATGTCTATGAGGAACTGCATGGCTGCTCTAGCTCTCTTTTCTCCCAGGGACAGGTTATATTCAACCGTTCCCCTCTCGTCACAGTGTCCCTCAATTCGGATGATGGCGTCTGGATTCTCAACCAGTTGCTGTACGTTTCTTTTCAGAATCTCTCTGTCTCCCGGGCGTATGTTGTGTTTGTCGAAATCGAAGAAGACGGGGGATAGATAGATTTCTTCGGGTTCGGGTGGCGGTGGCGGCGGTGGCGGCGGTGGCGGTGGCGGCAGTGGTTCCGGTTCTATAACCGGTGGCTCTTCCACGATTGGCTCTTCCACCACGGGAGGAAGCATCGCCCTCTCGCAACACCCGGCGATCAAGATGCCTACCAAAAGCACCATGAACAAACTAATAATCTTGTGCATCTCCCCTCTCCTTTCGCGAAAGCGTGAGAGTTACTCCGACTGGGTTCTTTCCCCGGGTCGGAGCGCCCTGTTCTGGCAGACCCGATTGCCGTGATGCAGTCGGTCCAGAATAAGACAAAAGTGGAGAGACCAGCAAAGGCAAAGAGAGATATTGGCCCATCTACTGCGAGAGTATAATGAAATCATCCCTTCGATCCTTAGACCAGCAGTCGTCGCTGTAGCAGCGATTGGATTTTTCCTTGCCATAGGTTATGATGCTGATTCTGTCTGGGTCAATGCCCAGGTTCACCAGATAGTCCTTGGCAGCGCGAGCTCTCTTCTCTCCCAGAGCCAGGTTGTACTCCACCGTGCCCCGCTCGTCGCAGTTTCCCTCGATTCTGATCTTGGCAGCAGGGAACTCCTTGAGCATCGAGGCATTTCGGTTCAAGATCTCCCGATCCCCCGGACGCAGATCATACTTGTCAAAATCGAAGTGGATGGCCCGCACGTCATCTTGCTTGAGTATTCTGGGCTCCGGCGGTGGGGGTGGGGGCTCTGGTTCCTCTTCCTCCTCAATAACCACCGGCTCTTCCTCCTCCACCGGGGGAGGCGGTTTTGGTCCGCAGTAAGTCAAAAGAAACACAACTAAAAGCCCCAAAAGCAGAACGCTTGCCTTGCGCATGTTTCACCTCCTTACAGCATTACGTTTGGTTTTCTTATCATCCAGACTGCTTTTCTTCTTTTGAATTTTCTCACTTGCCAGCTATTAGTCCCTATTCTATGTTGTCCCTCCACAAAAAGCAAGAGGAAAGTATGGATGTTTGAAAAAAATTTTCGGGCCGTCAAAATCTGGGTGACCAGGAGGGATTGTAGTTTTCCCCCTCTCCTGTTATTCTCCTTTGACCGGAACCGTCCCAGTGCATGGTGTAAACCTCAAACCTGCCGCTGCGATTGGAGCCGAATACTATGTGCAGCCCGTCCGGCGACCAGCGCGGGTTTTCATTGAAGCCCTGGTGGGTGAGCTGTCTTAAGTTTTCGCCGGTCATGTCAATTGTATATATGTTAAGCTTTCCCGCGTCTCGCAAAACAAAAGCAATTCTGTCTCCCCGGGGCGACCAGCAGGGAGAGTCACTCACATCTACCGTGTAGGTTAGCCTTCTTAAGTTGGTCCCCTCGGTATCCATGATGTAGATCTGGGGAAAGCCGGATCTATCCGAGGTGAAGGCAATTTCCTTTCCGTTTGGCGACCAGGTGGGCGAGGAATCGATGGCCCGTCCGTACGTCAATCGCCGAACCACTTGCCCTTGGGGCGTGAGCAGATATATCTCCGGGTTTCCGTCTCTGGTTAAGGTGGCAGCCACGTATTTCCCGTCCGGCGACCAGGCAGGAGCAGAGTTAAGCCCCGGATATGACGCAAACAAGCTGCTGTGATTGGTGGAAAGATCGACCATCCACAAATCGGGGTTGCTCCTCTTGTACGAGGTATAGACCAATTTGTTGCCATCAGGCGACCAGACCGGGGAAACATTGATGGAACGATCGTTTGTCACCGGATGGGGATTATGACCGTCATAATCACAGACATAGATCTCCTTGTTTTCTCCCTCCCGTCTGACATAGGCTATTTTGGTTGAGAATATGCCCTTTTGCCCGGTGAAGGTCAAAACCACCTCATCGGAGATGGTATGAGCCAGCGCCCGGTAAGCCTCCACTTTCGTTTCCCATCTGGAAGTTTTAATCACCTTCTTTCTCAAAACGTCTGCTAAGTTGATTTCAACTTTCAGCTTTTCGCCGTCGATGTGAACTGATCCCTCCAGAAGATACTGCACTCCCAACTGATACCACCCGTCCACGTTAAACAGATCATTTCCCAGGATTGCCAGCACGAAGGAGTCGATCTTGGCCACGCGGAAATACAACGAATAGTCCAGATCGTCTCGGATTACCTGGGTTATCCGCTTGGCATAGCCCGACTCCTGGGGAGTGAAGTCAATCACCGCCATGTCCAAGGCTTCCACGTATTTCACCCCGCCCTTGGTGATCTTGGCTTCGATCTCGGTCTGAGCCGAAACGTTGCCAAACTGACCGGAGAATATGGCAAAAGAGAAAAGAAGCAAAAAGGAATTTTCTAAAAATCTCATCTTTTGGCGGAAAAACTGTCTGATAGGCACGATCGGTGCGCTCCTATGCCTTCATGTGTGATCGCAGATTACATCTATTCACTAATCATGGTCATTTACTGAATGTATTCAGACTCCAGGCGAATTGCCAGATGTTGTCCCTTATATCGGGTAGGCAAAGGCGGTGGAGACAATCAGCCTCACGGCAGATTGGTCAAGCAGGTCGATGCCTGAAGTTTCTCCCGCCTGAGCGTCTATGATCTGTCCATCGTTGGATATTCTGAAAATTATGGTCACCCTCAAAGCGGTGGAGGTCTGCACCGGATTCTCCAACCTCTCTCTGATCCTGCCAAACAACAGTGAGAGATAATATGGAGAACCGGGCACCACGCGCCGCGGCAACTCTGATTCGTCGCCCAATCCGTGTGGAGCGCCGGGCTTGTCACCCTGGGTTACCCTTGCTTCAGTTTCCTCCTCATTCAGACTGCTTTCCTTCTGTTGATCTTCCCGACCCGCCAGCTATCAGTCCCTATTGTATGTTGTTTGTCCACCAAAAGCAAGAGCAAACCACGAATGCTTCGAAAAAATTTCTCGGCCGTCAAAATCCGGGTGACCAGGAGGGATTGTAGCTGACTGTCTCTCCCGTTGTTATTTTCGTCTCACTGCTACCGTCCCAGTGCATGGTGTAGATCTCGTACTTGCCGGTGCGATTGGAGCAGAATACTATGTGTAGACCGTCCGGCGACCAATCGGGGTTCTCGTTAGAGCCTTCACGGGTGAGCCGGGTCAGGTTCTCGCCGGTGACGTCAATTGTGCATATGTCCAGCTTCCTCTTTTCCCTCAAAGCGAAAGCGATTTTGTCTCCTTGCGGCGACCAACAGGGAGAGTCGCTTATCTTGCCGGTATAGGTAAGCCTTCTTAAGTTGTTCCCCTCGGTATCCATGACGTAGATCTGAGGGTAGCCGGGTCTATCCGAGGCGAAGGCAATCTGCTTTCCATCAGGTGACCAGGTGGGTGAGCAGTCGATGGCGCGCGTATTAGTCAATCGCCGAACGATTTGCCCTTCCGCCGTGAGCAGATAAATCTCGGAGTTTCCGTCTTTGCTTAAGGTAGCAGCTACGTACTTTCCGTCTGGCGACCAGGCAGGGTTAACGTTAAGCCCCTTATATGAGGCAAACAAGTTGCTCTGATTAGTAGAAACCTCGCTTACCCACAAATCAGGGTTGCCCTTCTTGTATGAGGTATAGACCAACTTGCTGCCGTCAGGCGACCAAGCCGGGGAGACATTTATGGAGCGGTCATCTGTCACCGGGCGGGGATTGTGACCGTCATAATCACAGACGTAGATCTCCTTGTTTCCCGCCTCCCATCTGACATAGGCTATCTTGGTTAAGAATATTCCCTTTTGGCCGGTGAGGGTCAAGACTGTCTCATCGGATATGATATGAGCCAGAGTCCGATAGGCCTCCGCTTCCATTTCCCATTTGGAAGTTTTGATCACGCTCCTGCCCGAAACGTCTGATAGCTTGATTTCAGCGGTCAGGTTTTCACCGTCTGTCTGAGCCGATCCTTCCAGAAGATATTGCACCCCTAACTGCTGCCAGCCGTTCATGTTGTGGAGATCATTACCCAGGGTTGCCAGCACGGAGGAATTGATCCCGGCAACGTGAAAATACAAAGAGTAGCTCAGATCATCTTTGATTACCTGGGTTATTCGTTTGGCATAGCCTGAGTCCTTGGGCGCCAAGTCAATTACCGCGATTTTTAGAGGCTCGGCGTATTGTGTTCCCCCCTTGATAGTTTTGGCTTCGAGCTTGGTCTGGGCCAAAACGACGCCGGATTGCGTCGACAATACAGCAGAAAACACAAGAAGCAAGAGGGAACTGGCTACCAACTTCGTTCTTTTGGAGAAGACCTGTGTGCTGCACATGATCGGTGTCCTCCTCTCTTCTTATGGTATACATTACATCTGCCTGCAAATTGTCAGTTACTCGATATACTCAAACTCCAAGTGAATTCCCAGATATTCTCCCGTATACTCCGTAGGCAAAGGCGGAAACGGGGCGCTGGAGACAATCGACCTCATGGCAGATTGGTCGAACAAGTCGATTCCAGAGGTTTTCTCCAGTTGAGCGTCCATGATCTTCCCGTCTCTCAATATCCTGAAATATATGGTTACCCTTAAGGTGGTGGAAGTCTGGACCGGATTGTCCCACGTATCCCTGATCCTCCCGAACACGAGTGAGAGATAATACGGGGAACCGAACCCGGCACCATCCACCGTCGCAGCGCTGATTCCGTCGCCCAGGCCGTACTGGCTGCCGAGCTTATCACCTTGCGTTACCCTCCCTTCTGTTTTTTTCTTACTTGTGACTGAAGCCCGTTTGGTGGGCGCCTTCTCTTTCGGTTTCCTTCTCTTTCGAGTCGTTTTTTGGACCTCTTTTACCGAGACCCCTTTCTCCTCCTGCTTGGAAATGCTCGCCTTGGCTTCGGCAGCACCCTCTGTTTCCGCTTCTCCCCCTCCTCTTCCACCAGCGGGCAGGCTCACCAGACCCACTCGGTAGATTGTGGGATAACCTTCCAGCACCGGCGTGGCCGGGGAGAAGAACAAAAAACTGGCGATGACGGCTGCATGGATAATCGACGAGAGTATGACACTTCTGTTCATCTTTTTTGGATCCCGATACGATCATCCTACTTAGCTGGTTCGGCAACCAAACCCAGGTCCTTTATTCCTAGGCTTTTTATTTTTCCAACTATTTCGATAACCAGCCCGTAGGGAACGTCCTTATCCGCCCTAAGATAGACGGATCTTGACCCTTTCTTGCGAGTAACATCCGTTAGGATGCCCTCAAATCGCTCCAGGTTGCTCACTCTTTCATCTATGTATATCTTTTGATCCTTGGTGATGCTCACCACCACACCTTCGCCCATATCCTCTGAAGTGGCTTTGGTGCGCGGCAGGTTTATATTTATTCCGCTCTGCATCATGGGTGCGGCAATCATGAAAATGATCAGAAGCACCAGAACCACATCCACCAAATTGGTGACGTTTATGTCGTGCAGAGCATCATATGTCCTTTTTCTCGGCATCTCGAACCCGCACGGTTAGAGAATTTAGCCCTTGGAGGAATTTTCCAGATGTGCCTTGAACATCCGGTTGTGCTTTCTTTACATTATACAGCCGCGGACGACTTCTATTCCCGTGAAACTTGCCCCCTGCCCGAAAAGCGAGCGCTTGCTCTTTCCAGGTGATTTCGAACTACGGCATGTGTGCTTTGCCACCATATTCAGACTACTCAGCCTGGCTTACCTCAAAACCTCTTCTTTCTTCACCGCGGAGAGGAACTCTAAGGTGAAATTGTCGACCTGGGTGGAGATCACCTTGAGCTTATTGTTGAAGAAGTTGTATGCCATTACCGCCGGGATGGCGACTGCTAATCCCATGATGGTGGCAATTAAAGCTTCGGCTATTCCCGGTGCAACCACCGCCAGGCTGGCGGAACCTCTGACCCCGATGGAGGCGAAGGAATGCATGATTCCCCACACCGTCCCTAAAAGACCAAAGAAGGGGCTTACGTTTCCGGTCGTGGCCAGAAAGACAATACTCTTTTCCAGGCGGTTAACCTCTTCTGAACCAACTCTTTCCAAGGTCATCCTGATCACGTCCGATCTGTCTTTCTTGCCAGACTCGATATCTTCCTGCAGGGAGATTCCTCTGTTCCCTCCGGGATTTCTCTCCCTGCCCCCAAGTTCCTCCAGCTCCTTGTAACCGGCCTCCAGCATCCTGGAAAGAGGAGTGCGTCTGAAACTAATGCCGGAAAGGTAAACTTCGGAGATGGATTGCCGTCGCCGAAAGACCGAAAGAAACTTTTCAGTCTCGGCATTGGTCCTCCGGAAGACCGCTATCTTATGGAACGTAATCGCCCAGGAGACCACCGACAGGAAGAGAAGTATGATCAGGACGATCTGGGCGAAAAGATCCATGTCCCGGATCATTCCGTAGAGCGTGCCCTCAAAAGGACCAGGGGAGGCAGGAGAGAGCATGCCGATCAGATTAAGCAATTTCGATCACCTTCTGTTTTCCGTTTTATGCCGCACAAAGCTCAGTTTAAATGAGCTATCCGACAAAACCCTTAGATAATACGAAACCCCATAAGGCGAGTCAAGAAAAAACATCACAATCTTTCAGCGATCAGCGCGAAATCTTGCTTATCCAGTCGATTCTCTTCCAAAGGCGGAGTTAACCATGCGCTTGGGATTCGATTTCACCTGTTTTCACCTGTTTTCGGCCGGGCAGTTTGTGGTCGATCATTAACAAAAGTCCTCCGATTCAGGAGGACTTTCTAAACTTAATTGGAAAAACTCCGTCAAAAGCGATGATTGTGTTATCAACTCGACCCGGCTCCTATGCCGCCGATGTTTCCGGGGCAGGCGGCTTCTCTTTGACTACCAGGTAGGTGATCAACTCGATTAGAAACCCGTAGATCATTCCCATGATCAAAGTCAGGAGAAAGATCTTGAAACCCTGGAAGGAAAGCGCGCCCAGTGCCATGGGAATGGAAACGATGAAGCCCAAGATAATCCCGTGAAGCAGGTAGTTGATCTTCCAGGCACTTATTCCGATCACAAAGCCCAGAAGCGCACGACTGAAGATTATCGACCAAGCCATAGCGGCCGGCATCTGCGGCTGGCCACTGGAAGATATAAGCCAGCACACGATCCCGAACACAAACCCCAAAAGGGTCGTGACCAAAAGCCTCATACCTCTCATATCCCCTCCTGTTTAAGAGGTTCACTTCACGTTTTCGAATCAACATTTAACAAAGAAAGTTTTCCCTTGTCAAGTGAATTCTTGCACGTCGACGTAGCGAGCAATATTGAAGACCTTTTTCCAAACGCCGATACACCGAGAACCTCACCACTTCTTCTCCACAATTGACTCTGGACCAAAGCAGCAAAAGCCTGAAGTCGGCTTTGCGCGTCATTCTGAGCGGAGCGAAGAATCTGGCTTCCAGAGTTCTGGCTTGACCTTTGGAGGATGTTTCGCTTAGCTCAACCGGAGATAATGGGTTTCCGCGGGAGTTTCGATAAGATATCGGATCGCAGCCGTGAGGACGGGCTGAGGTCTTTTTTTATCTTAACCCAGGAGCCTCGCCGCCCAACAGTATCGCTCTGCAGTGAAAGTCTCAATCAGCGTCGGAGTTGACAGGACTATTTGCCTAGGTCTGGGACTTTGGGTTGTTGGGTCTTGAAGGGTTTGAGGGGAAAGCAGAAATGGAGCAAAAAAATAACTTGACTTGTGTGAGGTGCGGGTTATATTAAATTTGCAAGTATGTGACGGAAGGTTGGGGAACCATACGTCGCTCGGCCGGGGCAGCTAGCCATAGCTTCCCAGGCTTCCTTATTGGCTGCTTGACAGTCTTTTTCTCATGTTAATCAGCAAGACAAGCTAAGGGAAAGTGCCATCCAGGAGCTTTGGGCTGAAGTATATCTGTTTTCTCATCATGGGGCAACATGAGTTCGTGGATTTTTCTCTCCAAACTCACGTGTGGGAACCATAACTGATTCAACCAGTTAACTCGAACACTGAAACCTTATTAAAGGAGGTGGGAACCACAAGATAATCTATAACAGCTTTCCAAAGAGGGGGAAGTTATGTTCACTGAAGGATTAACCTTTCCGCCATAGGCGGATAAACCAAAGGAGTGGCGTGATGTTGCGCAAAAGCTTTGTTCTTGTGGTGATGGGGACGGTGATATTCTTCCTTTGCTCTGTTTCATCTGCGGACGTCCCCGACAGTGTCAATTATCAGGGGAAGCTGACCACCGCATCAGGCGGCTGCCTGAATGACACGGTTCAGATGACCTTTACCATCTATGCAGACGAGTCCGGCACTGTGTCGGAGTGGAGTGAGACCCAAGCACAAGTTGTGGTGAAAGACGGGATATTTAGTGTTCATCTGGGAAGCGTGAATCCGTTGCCCCATTCATTGTTCGATGGAAGCGTTAAGTATTTGGGCGTTCAGGTAGAATCTGACCCGGAGATGACGCCCCTTAAGCCGATAGTAAGTGTGGCCTATGCCTTCCGCTCGGCGATTGCCGATTCAGCCCTCAATGTACCGGCAGCGGGAATAGTGAGTGTGGACGGTGTATCCAATCCGGGCGGGGATGTTGATTTTGTCCAGAATAACAGCATAACCATCACCCCCAATGATGGAGCCAATACGGTCACCTTTGGAGAGACGCACTCAGCCAGGACAGACAATCCGCATCAGGTTAGTGCGGCACAGACCGGTGGCTTAGCGAGTGTGGATGGGGTCAGCAATGCGGGCGGAGATGTTGATTTCGTTGCCGGAACCAATATGACCATCACGCCGAATGACGGAGCCAACACCATAACCTTTTCTTCCACTGCCACTGGAATTGGCGGAAGTGGCACGACCAACTACATCCCCAAACTCACAGCCCCAACCACTATTGGCAATTCGGTAATCTATCAAAGCGGCAGTGATATCGGCATCGGGACGACGAGTCCAAGTCAGAGATTAGGAATTCTCGGAAATGTCGCCCTGGAAGGAAGCGGCGCATCACAGAGTTCTGCTCTGGACTTTCGTGACACCGGAGGCTCCGAATGGCAGGTACAGTATCTTGGTGGTGGATTGAATTTCTGGGAAGCCGGGATCGGTTCCAGGATGCTCATTGAGGACGGCGGCCAAGTCGGTATCGGGACAACCAGCCCGGGTTATAAGCTTCACGTAAACGGCAACTTTTTTGCAAACACAGTTAACACCGGGTATGGAAATAACGAACTGTATGCAATGAATCAGAACGTTCGGACAACTGACCCTGTTAGTTTCGCCACAGTTAACACAGGGCAGGGCAATAACGATCTCTACCCCATGAACCAGCCGGTTCGAACAAGTGATAACCCCACTTTCAACAGAGTTTATATTTCCGATTATGGCTATGCGTTAGGGGGATTTCATGTGGGCGGAAGCTCGGACCCGGGCACTGATAACTTGTATGTTGATGGCAAAGTTGGCATCGGAACAACCAGCCCGCATGCAGATGCTAAACTTCACGTTGCATGGAGCGATTACTATGCAGGATACTTCACATCGAATTATACGTCCTTCAATACGCATGTTATACATTCTCAGTATACGGGTGGGACCAATGATGCGGTAGCAGTTTATGGCAAGTCCCGCCCAACAGATTGGTATGGTATTGGTGGGCAATTCGAGGGTGGGTACTACGGCGTCCACGGCTTCGTTAATGCAACCGGAAATTACGTGTACACTGGAGTTAGGGGTTCTGCCAGCGGCGGGACAGGCGGCACCAGGTACGGTGTATATGGTTATGCCGGCGGCACAGGCTCAAACTATGGTGTCTATTACTCAGGCGGGCTGGGAGGATCCGGCTCCAAAAGCTGCATTGTGAAAACCTCTCAAGGACCCACAGCTTTGTATTGCCAGGAATCACCTGAAAACTGGTTTGAGGATTTCGGCGAGGGAACGCTCGTAAATGGCCAAACGCACATAGAGCTGGATGCTCTCTTCTTGGAGACGGTAACCATAAACGCTGCAAATCCCATGAAAGTGTTCGTGCAGCTCGAGGGCGATTGTAACGGCGTGTATGTTTTCAAGGGGATTACCGGGTTTGACGTCGTGGAGCTGAAGAACGGCACGAGTAATGTTCCGTTTTCCTACCGGGTGGTAGCCAAACGCAAGGGATTTGAGGACAGGCGCCTTGACTACACCGCTGCCGGGGAGAACGACGAATACCTGTATCCCGAAGCCGCCGAAAGAATGAAGAAGGAACGGCTGGAAAACGCAGGAGAATAAGCCACCAGGTGACATTTGAGCGCATAGCGGGAAGAATGTATCCTCGACTGCGCCTTGATCCTGTCATTCTGAGGGAGCGAGGCGACCGAAGAATCTGGAGATTCTTCACCCGCCTTCGGCGGTTTCAGAATGACAGCTCGGCACCGAGGAGCAAACCCGCGGTTGCGCGGATACATGGAGAGCAACTCAATAAGGGAGAGACGAAAATGAACAAGATCAAATTCGGGATGGTGTTCCTGGTGGTGGCGGCGCTGTTTGCAGTTGCGGTGCATGCTGAGTCGAATAAACAGATTCAGCCGAGGAAGATCGGTCAGAAGGCGGTTGCTCAAATCAAGCCAGCGCCCGTCAGCGTTCCGCAAAGAGCGCCACTGGCCCCTTCTCGCCAGGGATACCAATTGGTGACTGATGTCCTGGACGGTTTTGGGGGAGAATCGGAGTCGGACAACTACAGGATTCCGGTCAACTCAGGAGCACAGCCTTCAGCCATCGGGATTTCAGCAAGTGACAATTACCTGTCAAAGGCAGGCTTTGTGCATTCGTCTCATGTGATACATGGGGACGCCAATGGAGATACTGATATAGGTCCGGGGGATATTGTGTATTTGCTGAACTATCTTTATCGCTCGGACGACCCACCCTGTCCCATGGAGTCAGGAGATGCTAACTGCGACGGCGAGGTGGGACCGGGTGACATTGTGTACTTGCTGAACTACCTGTACCGGGGCGGGCCGTCGCCGTCCTGCTGATGCCGCTACACAGGCACTTGATGTAACGTCATTGCGAGTCCCGCCACGAGCGGGACGAAGCAATCTCAATGATTTCTCATTGCGGGCGCAGGGAAGTCCCGCATCCTGCGGGACTCCTCGCAATGACGGACTAATCAGTGTATGACCGTCTCCCGTTGCTCACTGGGAAAGGGAGAGGGTCAGGAACAGGGGGCTCTAGTACCTCTCCGTTAGTTCACGTTACGCTCAGACGTCATGCCTCGATCACCCATCTTTGCGGCTTCATTCCCTGGAGTTCTCATACAATTGTCTTGACACCTGTGCAAGGTGCGCATATATTTTTACGAGTTTTCGAGAATTGCAGATAGCTCTGAAGCTTTTCAAAACAAGGTAAGGCGCGAACGTGGCGAGCAGACCGCCAATAGATAAGCTACAGAAGATAGTGGGGGAGCGGAACGTCAAAATTCAGCGGGAAAGAGTACTCATCTCACCCGAAAATAGCCAGGCTGTATCCGAAATCGTCAACTTAGCCAACGGGGAGAAATTCAAGGTACTGCCTTTGGGCTCCGGTTCGGTTCTTAACCTGGAGAAGATTACCTCCGATAACTTCGTCGTTCTGAAGTCAGACAAGCTGAACCAGATAGTAAGGGTGGTTCCAGAAGACCTGTACGTGATTGTTCAGGCCGGCTTTCCTTTGAAGGATTTGAACCGGCATCTCGAATCGTACAATCTGTTTTATCCGCTGGCGGATGCTGGCTGGGCAGGCACGGTGGGCGGATCCGTAGCAACCAATCTAAAAGGTCGAGTTAGCGAGAGAAGCGTCCAGACCAGGGAGTATGTTCTGGCGCTGGAGGTTATCGATCCCGAAGGTCGGGTAATCAGGGTCGGGGCGAGAACATTTAAATCGGTGACCGGATACGATCTTGCCCGTCTTTTTGTGGGTTCGTGGGGGACTTTGGGTTTTATCAGCGAAGTGAGTCTGAGATTACTTCCCGCCAGGAAAAGAAAAGACTACCCATCTGTTGCACTTGATCAACCCGCGAGGTCGTCTCACAAGAACCGGAGGGACTTAAAAGCAGCTTTAAGTTCGCGAATCAAAGAATCGCTTGATCCCAACGCGGTCTTCCCCGGTTTTGAATATCTTGCCTGACACCGAAATACACCTTGTCATATTCCCCGATCCAGTGCACCTTCAAAAGCTCCATTTTCCGCTTAGGGGGATGTGGTACCGGATTAGGCAGGCCAGTGGCTCAAGGTGTCGATGATTTCTCTACCGCTTCCAGAAACTCCTTGACTTTATTGGTTTTTGCGTTAAGTTACTAATGCGTGCGACAGTCTGGAAGGACTTGAATCTTGGCCTTTTCAAAGGAGGATACGGTGAGTTTCGACTGGGTTTTTTCGGTGAGAGCGCGGGAGATGAAAGCTTCTGCCATCCGTGAGATATTGAAAATTACTGAAAGGCCTGACGTCATCTCCTTTGCCGGGGGTCTACCTGCCCCCGAACTCTTCCCCATCCAGCAGTTGAAAAAAGCATGTAAGAAGGTTCTCGATACCTATGGACCAAAAGCCTTGCAGTACAGCCTTACCCTGGGGGTCCTTCCTCTGCGCCAGATTCTCGCTGAGAGACTGTCCCAAAAGGGAATGACTCTAACTGTAGACAACATTTTCATCACCGGGGGCTCTCAACAGGGTCTGGACTTGATAGCAAAAGTCTTTCTTAACGAAGGAGATGCAGTACTATGCGAGAATCCTACGTACCTCGGAGCAATCCAGGCATTCAATGTTCTAAGACCCAAATACGTCACCGTTGAGATGGATGAAGAAGGAATGATTGTGGAGCAGGCGGAGGAGAGAATTGAGGAACACAAGCCCCGATTTATCTATGTAGTCGCCAATTTTCAGAATCCATCCGGGATAACCTTAAGTTTGGAAAGAAGGAGGCAGTTGGTCAAGCTGGCCGAGAAACATAGCCTTCCCATAGTAGATGATAATCCCTATGGTGAACTCAGGTATGTGGGTGAGGACCTTCCCTCACTTAAGAGCCTGGGTGGGGACGTGGTGATCGAACTGGGCACCTGTTCCAAGATTGTTTCCCCTGGCTTGAGGATCGGCTGGGGAATAGTATCCACCGAGATCATGACCATGTTCGAACGCCTGAAGCAGGGGGCTGATCTTCATACCAATACGTTTGCTCAGTATGTGTTGCACGAATACATAAAGGAAGGAAACCTGGATCGCCACATCCAGGAGATCAAAGCCGCTTACAGCGAAAGAAGGGGCGTGATGATCCAGGCTCTCAAGGAACATTTGCCGGAAAACGTTAAATGGTACGAGCCCAAAGGAGGACTCTTCCTGTGGGTGGAATTGCCACCAGAGGCCTCTGCCACCGCACTGCTGGACACGGCTGTTGAGCAGAAGGTGGCATACGTTCCGGGAAAACCTTTCTATCCCTACGAGGATAAGGACAATACCTTACGACTGAACTTCTCCAATGCCAGCCCCGAGATGATCAGAGAAGGGATAAAAAGACTGGGCAAGGTTTTCAGGGAGAATGTCAAAACCCTGAGCATGAAGAAAGGCACGCAGCAGAAAGTCAGTTAGCCATACTTCCAGGACTTGGCAGATGTGGCCGCCTGCAGCGGCTGCTTCTGCCTCTCTCGATTCCTCTCCCCGTTCGAAGAAGTGGGGGCGCTAACACTGCGGTCAAAGCCGGGTGTATAGATCGCCCGCTTTTCACGGCCAAATCCCACCTCCGGAGCGCGAAAAAATCCGGTCCCACGCGATTTTTTTTATCAGCGAGCCTTAACTTCCTGTCTATTTGAGACTTATATTGAGCATATCAGATATAATTTGTCCTGATATTTTAATAGACTCCTTAAGCATTTCGGTTATTATTAGGCTGGAGAGACTGATAAGCAGGCTAACTGACAATTGAGCTTGTCTGATCACAATTCGCAACTCCCGGCCGGAACTTCGGCCGGGAGTGAGGGGGGCTGATTCAGAAAGTTCAGAGTTGAGCACAATTTTGGTACTGTCGGTGATATCGGCTTTTTTGGCTAGGTCAGCTCGTTGCCTCGGAGGGTGGATCGATTTGAAGAGGATTGAACGCTACAGGGCTTCGGAGGGGAGCAGGAGTTCCAGCACCTAACTTCTGTTAGGTGCTGGAACTAACTTCACTGGCAATCCGCGAGGAGCATACAGGTGGAGACAATGCCGAAGGGAATAGTAGGGATTGTTACCAAGTCCGAGAATTGGTTCGGCTCCGTTGGAGGAGCTGGGGCATTTTTGGCTTGACAAACTACGAAAATAGGTTATTTTGCTTAGCAGAAGGGGACCAAGTTTGACTTGCAGTATTTGAAACAATGACAGACTGCTTCTTTTGAAGACCTCGCAGGAGGAGAGGTTATCTTACAACCCTTTTCAGCCTGCCGTCGGCCAGAGGCGGAGTCTCTATTGAAGAATTGGTTTGAGAGCGGTATCTGGTTCTCAGATAAAACGCTACTTTACACGGTGTTAGCTAGAACAGATTCTTCCCGATCTAAAAGAGGAGGTGAGGTCTATTTCCCGTAATCTGAGGGGGCAAATACAAATTCCAATCTTAGATAAGGCAATTAGCTTTTTCAAACATGTCCAAAGGAGGTGATCTTCGGCTTTCTTATCCCTTCCTCCTTGATGATGGATCATGAGTGGAATTCCTCATCAGGGACCGTTCTCTTTTGAAACCTCAAACATACGGAGAATGAACATGAACAGAAAACTAATACTTGCGCTGGGGCTTGCCGGTCTGATCTTGATCAGCTTCTCGTTGGTGACTGCCCAGAAATCGGTGGTGACGCCAGAGAGGACCGTGACTCCGATTCCGGCTGACAAGATCGTACGCGTCACTCCGCCGCTTGCGTCGCGGGCGAAGGATGCCTGCTGGCTGGCTCACAACATCTGGAGTCCAACGTACTATAGGACCGATTGGAAGCATGGCGACAAAGTTGCCGTATACTTCGATCCGGAAGACTGCGGTTATACCCAGAACTATCCTTTCCAGCTAACCCACGCGGCTCTGATGTTTTTCGACGTGGCTGGTGCGGGATCTGTGACCGTGCGATTCAGCGCGGAGGTAATGTGTCCGGATATTTGTGACGGACCGGGAATAGAAATATGGAAATCACAGCCCTATCGAATTGACACCTTTTACCCGTACATCCAAGAGATATTCTTTGAGGATACGGTCTGCCTGGACAAGCCCTTTTTCTTCAACGTAGAATACCTGAGTGACTTTCCCGGGTTGCCGAGTCTGATGTTTGACCCTCAGGTAGTGGACACCTGTTACCAATGGTTTTGGCGCGGTCAACCCAGCTGGATTGAGCACTACGAATTCTGGCCTCCGGAAACCCCGGTTGGATGGGCACTGTTGGGGATCACTGGGTATGTTGCCGATCAAGCCCACTGCGGATGGTGGTACTGGAAGCCGGATACGCTGCCCCAGGCTCCCAGCGGCATGCCTGACTTTGACCAGAACCAGCGAGATTGGGTAGCCTACTGTGGACCGACGGCTGTGGCAAACTGCCTGTGGTGGTTTGACGCGGTTCCTACGGTGGGAATGGATCCTGCGGACTTCATTGAGCTGTTGGCAGGATACTTCGGCACCACCGCTAGCGGCACCTATGTGGACTCCATCCAGGCAGGACTGGAAAGATACTTCCGGGACTATGGGTTTGCCCTGACCGAGACCACCTACTGGATGCCAGATTTCTATGAGATGGAGGACTCGCTCAAGAAATGTCAGGACATCATTCTGCTCTTAGGCTTCTGGTGGTGGGACGAATATAACATGGCGTGGTGGCGAGAAGGTGGACACTTTGTCACCATGGCCGGCGTGAACTCCGAGAAGAAGGAGATAGCCATCTCCGACCCGGATAGAGATCAGGTAGTTCGGTATCCGTGGTGGCCGGGCAGAGTGAGGACGTCAGATCACCTACCATGGGGTATGTATGACGGCACTTACCACAACAACCCGCAATACGTCTCTCACGACGTATACGTGAGCCTGCTCTTCCCCGAATTCCCCAGCCCGGGAAGCGACGTATGGGACCTGGCAGATTACTGCTACGGCCAGACATTTCCCGCTATGAATGTTCCGCACAGGTTCGAAGCCTACAGCAAGGTGGCGCCCAAGACCTACGAGTACTGGCATACCGAGGTCGAGGCAGCGATCATGATCTGCCCCAAGCCACCTCCTGACACTCTGCAGAATCACTTTAAGACCTGGCGGATTGAGCCCCAAGACACTCTGCTGA
>JABAOH010014685.1_pt2 | contig 18395 bp, 14 predicted proteins | sample 7062181 | NCBI WGS metagenome assembly JABAOH01 (sample SAMN14538630, study PRJNA623070) | marine sediment metagenome | biome: marine biome [ENVO:00000428]; feature: marine pelagic biome [ENVO:01000023]; material: deep marine sediment [ENVO:00002113]; isolation source: pool of 5 deep marine... | reverse complement strand
GGAATATATGGAGGAGAACTTTGCGGACGATTTTTTGAGCCGACGATATGTTGATTCTGTAACCAAGGCTTGGGTGGATGTTTATATCGTATATTGCTCATCCAGACCCGGAGGTATACTGGGTCATCGGCCCCGAGTGTGCTATCCCGGATATGGCTGGATACATGATGGTACCGAATCTTTTCGATTTGTCTCACGAGCCGGCCGACAAGTACCTTGTTTAATACATCACTTCCATAAGCCCGCTCCAATGCACAACCGGACAGTTGTCTTGAACTTCTATATCTTGAACGGCCAAATTACCGCCGACGAAAGCGACTTTTCCGGTCCACTTGGTCGAAGGCCTAATATCGCCGGCGACCCAGCTCGATACGTGGCACAGGTTCAGATAAGCTCGGTGCTGGAGAATTTCGTCCGAACGATGGCGAAGGATGTGACAGATTTGGTTTTGGATTATCTCCCGGACCAAAACGGCAAGGTCCGGGTGGTTGAATATGGCAACGTCAAAGATAGTGTTTTGCAATAGACCAAACCGATGCCGGTGAAAACCAGCATCGGAACAGCATTCAAAGTTGGGTTGTTAAAGGAAGTTACATTGATTTCTTCGATGCAGCCGACGGGGACGGAGTATATCGGTAGTAAATTTCCCAGATAACAAGACCCTATTCTAAAGCCTGATTTAATTCACATTTTCCAGAGTACGAAAAAGGTACATTTTTACAGAACAATTGCCCAGGCTGAGTTTTTCGGTGTGATTTATGGAAACATCTCGAGCGGAATATACAAAGCATACCCAAGAGGTCGTATATACGCCTGATGCTCATTTAGGCTTTGGATGGCACGTGTGGCGAGATATGGCACGTGAGCTTATCCAGAGCAGGGAATTAATGTGGCGGCTTTTCCTGCGTGACTTATCCGCCCGTTATCGGCAGTCGGTATTTGGTTATGTTTGGGCAGTAATGCCCGCTATTGTCACCGTTATTACTTTCACCTATTTGAAAGGCTCCGGTACACTACCTATTGGCCAGACAGATATGCCTTATCCGGCCTATGTGCTTCTGGGCATGTCAGTATGGCAACTGTTCGCAACTGGGTTAACCAAAACGACACAGTCTCTGGTACAAGCCAGCGCTATTATCACAAAGATAAATTTTGCACGAGAGACATTAGTGCTTGCCGCCTTTGGTGAATCTATATTCAATTTCCTGATACGAATCGTGTTGATTGGGGTGGTTTTTGTCTGGTTTGGAGTAGTACCGGTGTGGACAATTATCTTCGTGCCTTTCGTGCTAATTCCTTTGGCGCTGATGACAGTGGGTTTTGGCTTTATGCTATCTATAGCTAATGGTGTCTTTCGAGACATCGGCAATTCACTGACGTTGGTGCTGACCTTCGCAATGTTCCTGACGCCGGTCATATATCCACCACCTACGCAATGGCCGAAGTTACTTATTAACTATTTGAATCCGATCAGCCCATTTATCATCGCTACACGAGACCTAACAACGATAGGCACACTCAGCCAGCCGGATGGGCTGTTTTATGCCAGTGATAAAGCCGAGAGAAACAGGCCTTCTGGCACAAACAAGAAATGCCGAGGAATTGGCTGAACAGATAAAATGGATGATATATCATTCGAAAGAACGTAAGCAGATGGGATTGAATGCACGAAAGGTAATAGAACAAGAATATACTCTTGAAATTCAAGCCAAGCATTATCTCCGACTCTATGAATCGATACAAGGCAAATAAGGGTTTTATGCATTGTCCGACTTTAAGATAATTACCATCTCCTCCAGAAGGTAAGACTGGTTGGCCCTGGTCTGAGGAGAGTGCTAAACTTGGGGATAGAATGCCGGATGGTCGGCCGTGGCCGAAGGTAAGTATTGTTACGCCTTCTTATAATCAAAGTCAATTTATAGAGGAAACTATTCGTTCGGTGCTTTTGCAAGGCTATCCAAATCTTGAGTATATAATTATAGATGGCGCAAGCATAGATGAATCTTGGAGGAGAAATCTCTGACTAAGAAGGATTATATCGTCTCGGCTATAGTCTCTGCATACAACTGTGAGCGTTTTATCACTGGCTGTCTTGAAGACCTTGAAAGACAGACTATTGCTGACAGGCTAGAAATAGTGGTAGTTAATAGCGGCTCACAGGAGAACGAAGAAACTATTGTAAAAAAATTCCAAGAGAAATTCGATAACATTGTTTATATTAAAACGGAGAATCGGGAGACGATATATAAGGCCTGGAATAGAGGAATAAAATCTGCGTCTGGCAAATATATTACTAACGCTAATGCAGATGACAGACACAGAAGGGATGCCTTTGAGGTAATGGTGAATGAGTTGGAAAGAGATGGGAATATCGATCTCGTATACGCAGATGACATTATTACAGAGACCGAGAATGAGACTTTCGAGAAGCATACGCCCACAGGATATCATAATCGGCCTGATTTCGACCGATGTCATCTCTTGTCTGGATGTTTCATTGGCCCCCACCCTATGTGGCGTAAAGGACTTCATGAAAGATTTGGCTATTTTGATGAAAGCTTTGAGGTAGGAGGGGATTATGAGTTTTGGCTAAGGGTATCTGAAAAATGCAGGTTTAAACATATTAAGGAATATCTTGGATTATATCTAAGAAATCCGAATAGTGCCGAGAGGAGGGATTTTACTGTCACTCTTTCTGAAACAGAAAGGATCGTAAATAAATATCTGATAAGAGCATCGGATAATAAGAAGCTGTTGAAAGCACTTAAGGGAGCGCAATCTAGAAGAGTTCGTTATCTTGGATATCTTTATTTCGAAAAGAGGTTTTTCCGTTTGGCCAGAAAAGCATTCCTTCGCAGTATCAGTTATAATTGGCGTAATCTCAGAGGTTACCAATGGCTAATTGCATGTTACCTTCCTCCTGAAATGGTTCAAATCTTAAGGAGAATCAATAGATTAGCTAAAATTTCGGCGCTAAGGAATTAACAATGCCAAAAGTCAGTATAATTATTCCAACCTATAATCGGGCCGAGTATGTAACTCAGGCCATAGACAGCGTTTTAGCTCAGACGTACACGGACTATGAGATAATCGTAGTAGATGATGGCTCGACAGACAAGACAAAAGAGGAATTGCTGCCGTATATGGACAAGATAAGGTACATATACCAGGAAAACGCTGGGGTAAGCGCTGCTCGGAATACCGGTATAAAAATAGCAAAGGGAGAATGGTTAGCTTTCCTGGATTCCGATGATGAGTGGTTGCCGGAGAAATTAAAAAATCAAACGACATTTGTCCAAGAAAACCCAAGCATTGTTGCGCATACAGTCAACGTTAATCTTATCAACTACCATGATTCGGGTCTGAGTTCTTTTTTACATTGTAAGTTTCCATTTGAAGGGAACGAGGGAATAATTGATGACCCTTTTATACAACACTTTAAGTATAGAACTATAGCAATGCCAGTGGCGATTATGTGCCGTAAAGAATGTGCCATTGAAGCCGGGTTATTTGATGAGTCATTTGTATGTGGCGAGGATTATGATTTTATGTGCCGTCTTGCTCTTCAGGGTAGTTGGGGCTACTGCTGGGATGAACTGGCCATGATATATCGTCGATGTGAAAAGACGGTAAGTCTCTCAACCTTAAAAAAAGACTATACCGTGACGTTGAGGAACCAAATAAAGACGCACAAAAAGCTTTTGGAGTACGAATTGACTGAGTTAGAAAGGAAAGTTGTTCTCTCTTATTTGGTCGGAGGTCACAGGCGATTAGGGCTAGAATTTTTGCTACTGGGTCGGGGTGGCGAAGCTCGTAAGGCTTATGAAGAAGCTTGTAGTGTAAGGCCGGAATTAAAGTGCCGTCTTGGACGGCTTCTTGCCGGTACTCCTGTTTGGTTTGGAAGCCGTGTAGCAAAAAGTTGGGTGTGCATGAAGCGGGCAATTGCGTGAGCAGAATAGAGAGGTCCTTGTGGCCTTTGGTTCGAAGAGTACTTTATCGGAACATAGCCAAGCGCATTTTGTGGTATTAGCGATACAATGAATCGTCTCGAAAATCTTTTCGAAAAAAGATTGTTCGATGCCTTCGAGAGTTAGGCATTAAAGTCAGTTAATTCAAGTCTTGTGTACCGCATTACGGGTCTTGTAAACTGCGTACGCGAGCCTTATCTGTCCATCATAGCGAGCTGTCTAATATTTCAATAGATGTATAGTCTATGATAGAAAAGTTCAAATCACATAATAGGCCCACCGACAATAAGCAGAACTTATGTTTTGCTGCCCAACATTTAGGGGAGCACAGCGAAGTTTGGCTTTGGCGACAAATGGTTGGTTTCAAGCGAGTAAGGCCTTACGTATTGACGTGGAAGTACTTGAATTCCGAAACTTTCAAACCAAATGAGATATCAGTTCATATTTTGCCCTTTTATCCCCGGCCTGCTGAACAAAAAGGAATAAGTCGGTGGATATTCCGATTGCGGAGTCTGCCGAGCGCTAACTTTTACGGTGCTCGGGGGCAGGAGCTGAAGGCTATCGAACGCTGGTTTTCGGATATAAAGCCCAAAGTAATCCTTTGCCACACAGGACATGTGGCCCTTAAAATGCTTCCAATAGCGCAGCGGTTTGATGTTCCTCTTATCGCGCATTTCCATGGTGCGGACCTTTCGTCCGCTTTACAGAACCGTTGGTATCGCTGGAGCTTATTGCATGCACTGAGACACTTTTCTGCTATTGTAGTGGTGGGGAGGCATCAAAAACGTTGGATGATTGCACACAATGTAGCAAGAGAGCGGATTCACGTCATCCCTTGCGGCGTGCCCACAGACTTCTTTTCGTGCATGCCGCACGATAGAAAGTCCGCTACAGACCGAAATATCCGGTTTATTGCTATTGGACGTTTGGTTGAGACCAAAGGCTTGCACTATACTATTCGGGCTTTTTATAAGGTGTTGCGTTCGATTCCTCGTGCAAAGCTGACGATTGTTGGTGATGGGCCTGATCGGCCCAATCTTGAACTTTTGGCTCGTCAACTTAATTTAACCTCAAAAATCATTTTCATAGGGTTTGTCACGCCCAATGTTGTAAGGCGTAAACTACATGAATCCCATGTTTTTGTACAACATTCCATTGTGCGTGAGGGGTGGGGGGTCACGATTGCTGAAGCAGCAGCTTCCGGACTTCCTGTAGTGGCAACTCGATGTGGAGGCATTAGAGACCAAGTTATAGATGGAAGAACTGGTTTTTTAGTTCAGCAACTTGACATTGACCGAATGGCGGATCGCATGCTAAAGTTAGCCAGGGATGCTAAATTACGAGAACAATTTGGCAAGGCTGGCCGCGAACGAATGGTGCGTGAATTTGACACCGAGAAGCAAATTGCCAAGTTGGAGAATGTCCTCCTAAGTTTTTCGGTTAATGATTAGAAAAGCAACTAACACGAAACCACGTGTAGCCAGATGTGCCCAGTTCTTTTTAGGTATCGGATAAACTTGAGGGGATGGTCGAGAGGAGGACGCTAAATATGAAAATAGCATTTATTCTCCCAGGTATCGGCAGATCAGGGGGGATAAGGAATACGGTTGTTGCTGCGAATCATTTGCTGGCCCGTGGTCACAGGGTCAAGATTTTGTATCATAAAGGCCCCCTAAGCATGCGGAGTATGATGCGGTCTATGAGAAATAAGTTAGTATATCCAGGTCGTCACGATTGGCTTGAGATGTTCGAGGGCGACGCGATCGGCTTTCGTGATATTACGGAGTGTGAGTTCGCCTCAGATGAGATAATTGCTGGAGTAGGAGTGTGGAGCTCCGCAGAATTAGTTAGGTTGAGTTTTATTCGTAACCCCAAACTGCAATACTTACGTAGCACAATTCCTGAGCCGGTTTGCACTCAGGAAACGACGGACCGGGCCCTTTCTTCCAGTATTCCTAAAGTGGTGGTGAGCTCATATGTTGGAGAACATGCAAGATCCTACCAAAGCGGTGATGTTCTCGGGGTAATCCCAAATGGTATTAACGTAGAGGAATATTATCCTGATAATGTCGGAAATGCGCGTGATGGTGTTGGGACTATATATGGAATGTCTTATGCAAAGGATCCAAATACAATTTTGGGCGTTCTTCGCAGGCTGAGAGAGGATTTACCAGATATCCCGCAGTACATATTTGGTCAAGGTCGAACCCCCAGAGGAATGCCTGCAAGAGATTATATAAGATTTCCTTCGGTTCAAAAAGCGCGACGTATATATTCTCGCTGTAAAGTATGGATTTTGGCGAGCCGTTCAGAAGGATTTGGGATGCCTATTCTGGAAGCTATGGCCTGCGGTTGTGCCGTGGTGGCAACAGATTGCGGCGGCCCTCGAGATATTATTAACGATGGAGAAAACGGATTTCTCGTTCAAGTTGGCAACGTAAAGCAAATAGTCAGCAAAGTTAAATTGCTATTGAATGGTGCAGAATTGCGCCAGCAGTTTACCCGTAATTCCAAGGATACGGTACACAAGTTTTCCTGGGAAAATTCTGTTGATAAGCTGGAGAAGGTCTTGTTCTCACTTGATAAAGCTGAAATCCGTTAAATTCACTATATGATATATCAAACAACAATATTGATAACTATATTACTTGCGATTCTACTATTCGTTGTACCCAAGAAGTATTTTCTGCTGCCGTTTATTTTGTGTGCGTGCTTTGTTCCCGCAGACCAGCGAGTAATAATCTTTGATTTGGATTTTACGCCCCTGAGGGTGCTGGCACTGGTAGGATTTTTTCGAATTATCCTCCGGGGGGAACGGTTGACATTCAAATGGAACCGTTTTGATAAGCTGGTACTGGCATGGGCGATTTGTGGAGCGGTTATATACCTAATACGGTGGGCAGACATGAGGGCGTTGATTTACAAGTGTGGAGTGCTATTTGACATCATAGGTTTGTACTGGCTTTTTCGAATAAATATAAGTTCCTGGGAAGACATAAAGTTGGCAACAAGAGTTTTTGCTGTTTGCTCTCTGGTATTGGCAGTCTTAGTAGGATTGGAGTGGGCGACAGGACAAAATCCTTTTACAGTTCTTGGCAGGGTAAAGACTGTAATACGCAAAGGAGGGCGATATCGATGTCAGGCATCATTTCCGCATTCCATTATGTTGGGACTATTTTGGGCCACCCTGGCTCCCTTGTTCATAGGTTTAGCAGGTCAAAACAAGTATAAATTACTGTTTTGGTCAGCGGCAGCGGCGAGTATTTTTATTGTTGCAGCTACAGCATCGAGCACGCCAATTTTAACATTGCTGATAGTGCTGATTATACTATGCGGATACAGGTGGCGAAAATATACGGTTTGTGCCGGGTGGGGTCTTTTTGCCTCGCTGGTTGCCCTTCACATTGTTATGAAAGCGCCCGTTTGGCACTTGATCTCCAGGATAGGTGTTGTAGGAGGTTCGACAGGTTGGCACCGTTATATTCTCATTGATAAGGCAATTAGCCACTTTGGCGAGTGGATGTTTTTAGGCTGTCGCAGCACGGCACACTGGGGCCAGGGGCTGTCAGATCTTACCAACCAATATGTTATTGAGGGGGTGCGAGGAGGATTTGTAACCCTTGCTCTGTTCTTAGTAATGATATATATGGCCTTGAGAATCCTTTTACGTCTGTCTCTCCAACATCAACAACCTAAACAGGGATTATTAGCCTGGTGTCTTTTCGTAGCAATTTTGGGACACTGCGTAGCTTTTTTGGGTGTATCATATTTCGGTCAGATAATGATACTCCTGTATCTTAACTTCGCTATTGTGGGCTTCGTAAAAGGACAGATGTTTGGTATCTGTCAAAAAAAAATTGTGAAACGAATAAATCTCCAGCCGCAAAACGACATTATATGAGGAAGTATCTGAGGCAAAGGCTATCATTAATATGAATGTACTTGTTATTTCAGAACATATAAGATCTGACCCATTCAGAAGTACTTTTTATAATATAGATACAACACACAAGTATTATAAAAAAAGTATAAGGAGATTTATTAAAGGAAATAATAAGTTTTGTTATTTTATCAATTTATTTGTTACAGCTTTTGTTTGTCGATTTAAATATAAAAGTTTGGATATCAAGCTTGTCATATCTGATAATCCGAGAATAGGTTTCTTGGTTTCTATAATTAATCGTCTAACGTTATGTAATATTAATCATGTGATTTGGAATTTTAATACACAAAGTGTATACACCGGCATAAAGTTATTAATTGCAAAATATGCCTGTCGTTCCGTCAGCTTTATTATTGTTTATTCCGAGCACGAAAAAAATATATATTCGAAAATGTTAAATATTCCGAAAAGCAAAATCATAAAGAAACTTTTCTCAGGTCCTTATTTAGATGATGATAGATATATCAAATTAAGTAACAACGGCATAAAAAAAGATTATATTGTCTCGGCTGGTTTTTCCGGTAGAAATTATGAATATTTGTCAAAAATTGCTGAAAGAATGTTGAATGTTCCGTTTGTAGTTATTGTTTATCCGGATTGTTTAAAGGATATTAAATTCACAGATAATATTGAAATAGTATCGGGTATATCAGAATTGGACTATTGTCGTTATATCGCTAAAGCAAAATTGTTTTTTTTACCAATTAAGAATATGGAAACTGCCAATGGGCATCTCGGAATAGTCCAAGCTATGTCTTTGAGAACAATGCTGATAACTAATATTACGAAAGGCACAAAAGATTACTTACAGCCTGACGTTAATTGCGCAATTTATCCTGAGGGAAATATTGAAGAAACTATAAATATAATCAGGCAGTTTTTAAAAGATAACATAAGAAGACAATATATCGTAGAAAAAGCATATAATTTTGCTCGAAGAAATTTTAACGTTCAGAATGATATAGATACTTTGAATGATATTACTAATTTGCTATTGAAAAAAAGAGATAACCGTCATTCCCAATGTTCTTGAACTAAAGTTTTTGATGTTAGACTTATCAATAATAATAGTCAATTGGAACACGCGGAGTATTGTTTGCGATTGCCTTAGGTCGATATATCAGCAGGGTGGTGAAATAGACCTCGAAGTGATTGTCATAGATAACGCCTCGACCGATGGCTCGGTCGAAATGGTCAAGAAAGACTTCCCGCAGGTAACACTCATTGAAAACTCACAGAATCGCGGTTTTGCAGCAGCTAACAATCAGGGCATAGCTATTTCCAAAGGGCGATATGTGTTATTATTGAATTCTGACACTATAGTTTTGGATAATGCTATAGCTAAAACAGTTGCCTTTGCCGATAGTCATCCGGAGGCTGCGGTTGTGGGTTGTCGTGTCCTTAATCCCGACCGGACGTTGCAGCCGACTTGCTTTATGTTCCCATCTATATTGAATATGCTGCTCTCAAGCACTTACTTATATAAACTCTTTCCAAAGAGCAAATTCTTCGGACGCGAACGAATGACATGGTGGGATAGGAGCGACGTAAGAGAAGTCGATGTCGTAACCGGCTGTTTTATGCTCGTCAGACAGGATGCTATCAAAAAAGTTGGTTCGATGGATGAACAGTTTTTTATATATGGCGAAGAAACGGATTGGTGTTATCGTTTTAAACAGGCCAACTGGAAAATATTGTTTGCACCGGGTGCTGAGATTATTCATTTGGGTGGACAAAGTGCTAAAAAAAGGGCGACGACTATGGTCGTGCAGCTTCGAAAAAGTATCTTACAATTCATGAAGAAACATCGTGGCCCACTCATCTACCGAATAGCATGTCTGCTAACTGTAATCTTCCTTGCTGTTCGCCTTCCAATATGGTCTGTCGTAGCTCTTTTTCAGCCCGCTCAAAGCAGTGAAGCAGCCATCAAAAAACGGGCCTATTGTACCGGCATTGTGAATATACTGTTTGATCGGACCGACTCATAGATGAGTAAGTATTTATGAAAGAATTGTTTGAAAAAGTTCCAGAGTACAGAAGAAACGTGAATAGACTTGTTGTATTTTCTTTGCTGATGATTTTGCTGTTTTGTCAGACTATTGATGCTGAACGGCAGATCAGCCAATTCGGCATCACCTGGACATTCAACAGGGATTATACTGTCGGCCAATTTGCCAACGGCGATTATTGGGTTCTTGGGCCCGTAACTATAATAGGGATAGACCCACCGTCATTTGAAACAAACGGCCGTACTATGAATGGTTCAATGGTCAATCCTTCTCCAAAACTTGGCCGTATACAGGGCTACGATAGTGCAATGTATGGTAGCTTTGGGCCGCATTTCGACCCAAATCTTAATGCCGGCCGACCTAATAATCAGGACCTTACTCCAAGACATCCCTTGGTTCTCCAGCCGCATTCTTCCTTGGTGTCCACTATTAGTATTCCAGAGGGGGGGCATAATCCCCAGCTTAGGACGGCAGCCATACTGACCGTACTTCCCGAACCTGCTCCTGAAGGAAGTTTTAGACCTCCATACTGCGGCACCGATAAAACTATTATATTCAATAAAGACCAACTCGATTACTCTTTGCTTGCGAACATAAAGCCTGTACCTGGTGCACCCAGCATTATGGTTGTAGAAGGCTATTTTAAACGACCCTGGATAGACCACATTCCCGGCTGGCTGGGTTGTTATCATCATCCTACAGAAAACATGCCTTGGTATGGCAGAGAAATAGCTATACATGTTGGCATTAGTGCGTTAAAGCTCAATCTTAATCTTAGCAACCAAATGAAAGAAGTGCTGCTTATCCGTTTTGTACAGTTAGGTATCGACCTATATGGTATAGTTCAAAACGGAGGGAAACACAACTGGGTAAATAATGGCGGACACGCCAGTGGTCGCAAATGGCCCATTCTGTTTGCGGGATTTGTGCTCGATGACCCGGATATGAAAAATATAGGTAGAATCGATATTGCAAACTATGGCCCATGGCAACAGGAGTATGTTCATTTCGGAGAAGACGACCAGACTTTCTACGTAGGTGATGAGGATATTTATGAGCCACCATATAAAAGGCACGTGTGGCACGGCGAATTTGTTTTTTATGGACATGGCAAAGGAGATAAACACCGCGATTATCTTGAATATACAGAAGAGCACCGAGGGATGCCCGAATGGGGAATTGAACATGCGACAAATCCTAATCAGGACGGCTTAGATTGGGATACATCTTATAGACGGTCTTCCACAGCCAACGCATGGGCGGGTTTTCTTCTTACTGCGCATATTATGGGTGTGAAAGAACTATGGAATCACGATGCCCTCTTTGACTATATGGATCGTTATATGAAAGTTCAAAAAGAAGGGGTAGGAGTAGGCCACTGGACAAGGCAACGCCCTAAATTCATCGCGAATATGTGGGATGCCTACCGCCCGGAGTACGGCCCTGTGTGGACAATGTCTCCCATTCTGAACATTGCCGCAACTGGTGGCTCGGTGACAAAAATCCCTGATAAGGCAGCTTATGACCTTGGCGAAAAGGTAATTCTAAGAGCTGTTGCTGATGACGGATATGAGTTTGCAGGTTGGTCAGGTGGCTTGTCAGGAACCGGAAATCCTGTAACGATAATCATGCATGCCAACCGAACGGTCACTGCAAATTTTGCAACTCGCAAAAACACTCCAACACATAATTCAGAATGACGCTCAAAGATAGTAACAATATATCATTTCTTTGCTTTGGTGGCGAGGATTGGTGGTACCATAATCGCGGCCACATTGATATGCAGCTAATGCGTCGCTTTGCCCGAAAGGGAACAACGCTTTATATCAACTCTGTCGTGATGCAAAAACCCAGCTTGAAGAAGAACATCGCGGGCGGTAAGAGTTTTACTCATAAATTGATTCGCAAAACAAAAAGCATATTTCGCGGTTTGCGCAAAAGTGAGACCGGTTTTTGGGTATTCAGTCCCCTTTCTCTGCCGGTTCATCACATTGCTTGGCTGAGGGTTGTAAACAATATCGTTGTGCAACTCCAGATGCTGACCGTAATGCATTGGTTGAAGATGCGTGCCCCGATGGTTTGGATAGCTTGTCCCGCAGCCTGCAATGTTGCCATTAAGATGAAAAAGAATAAACTCGTTTACCAGCGGACCGACCTGCTTGAAAAATATCCTAACGTAGAAGCTGAAGTCATCAAGCAATACGACCTCGCGCTGAAAGCTAACGCTGACTTAACGATATTTGTAAGTGAACAATTATATGAACAGGAATATGCCCAGTGCAAGAAAGCGATTTTTCTCGACCATGGTGTGGATTTCGATGTGTTTGCCACGGCCCAAAACGACAAAGAAATACCCTCAGACATCAGGGATATGGACAGACCGATTGTGGGATTTTTCGGCGGTATTGACGACCACACTTCTGACATTGACCTGGTGAAGAAGGTTATTGACTTACTACCGGAGATGAGTTTTGTGTTCATAGGTAACTCCTCGATAGACTGCGGAGAATTGCTTTCAAAAAAGAATGTTAGAATGCTCGGACAAAAACCTTATGAGCAAATACCCCATTACGGCAAGTGTTTCAATGTAGCGATTATGCCCTGGCGACAGAACCGCTGGATTGAGGCGTGCAATCCAATCAAGCTTAAGGAATATCTTGCACTGGGAAAACCTGTAGTCAGTACGCCATATACCGAATTGCAAAAATATCGGGATGTGGTTTACCAAGCTAATACACCCGAAGATTTTGCTGCATGTATAAAAAGAGCATTGGCGGAAGATAGCCAGGAGCGTATTGCGGCCAGAAGGAAAAAAGTTGAGACCTCCACATGGGATAACAAGGCTGAATTGGTGCTGAACGAATTGTTTGAGAAATAAGAGTACAGACCCAATATTCATCGTGCCATCTAAAAATACCAAAATGAAAATTTGCATTACTGCATCGGCAGGAGGACACTTAACCCAATTGCTGAAGCTCTCAGAGAGTTGGCAGGAGTACGAAACTTTTTACGTGACCACATCGGGTGTTGTCAGAGAGAAACTTCAAAAATATGGCAAAGCCTACACTGTTGGCGAGTGCAACCGTGAACATCCTTTTCGGGTTTTTTTGGTCTTGATACGGTGTATCAATACAATTTTACGCGAAAGGCCTGATGTTGTGATAAGCACTGGAGCGGCAGTAGGATGCATCGTATGTTTTCTCAGTAAACTATTAGGAGCGAAAGTCGTGTGGGTCGACAGTATTGCCAATGTGGAGTTGGTATCGCTGTCGGGTAGAATGGTTCGGCACATAGCTGACTTATTCCTTGTGCAGTGGCCCGAACTTGCCGAGCAATATGGTAATGTGGAATACGTAGGTGCGGTGATATGATTTTTCTGACCGTTGGGACACAGTTTCCATTCGACCGTTTCGTCCGGGCTGTGGACAATATCTTTGACCAGGGTTTGATTGACGAGGAAATATTTGCCCAAATAGGAGAAACTTCGTATAAACCACGCAACTTTGAATCTGTGGCCTCTTTGGAGAAAAGAGACTTTGATGAGCGCGTTAAGAAAGCATCGAGCGTGATAAGCCATGCTGGGATTGGTACGATAACGGTGGCATTGAAGAACAATAAACCGTTGCTGGTTATGCCACGTATGAAGCGATACAAAGAGCATGTCAACGACCACCAAGTAGCAACTGCTAAGAAGTTTCAGGAGCTTGGGCACATATTGGCAGCGTATGATGTCAAAGATTTACCGGATGGTATTCGCAAATTGAAAAACTTCATCCCCCGGAAAAGAAAAGCCAATCCTGTTGAAATCACTGAGAGGATTCGTCGTTTTCTGAGCAGTTTACCGGACTAACACTGGGTAAACTAAATGTGTAGAAGACAGCTAATCAAAGCTATTATACTTGCCGGTAGCCATGACTTTGGTCGTTGCGCCTTGGCATCGCGTTTGCCCACAGCCTTGTGGCCTGTAGCAGGAAAACCCGTCTTGGAAAATCTGCTGACTTCTTTAGCTAATCAAGGTATAAGGCAGATAACAATCTGTTCCAACCGTGTCGGTTCACTGCTGGAAGAATCAATCCACGTCGATAATCGTTTGGAGTTGATTTTTCTGGACGAATCACTGCCGGTCGGCGCAGCAGGTTGTATTCGCGATGCCGCCGTTGATAAAACAGATGCATTAGGTTCCCGCAAGGCGGGGATCCTTCTGATATTTCCTGCCAGCATAATATGTCCCCCCAAAATTGATGTGTTGATAAATGCTCACCGTCATGGTCGGTCCGATTTGACTGTGATGTTAAATCCTGACTGCGGGAATGGTAAATCAATGGGCGAACCAACAGGGATTTATGTTTGTGAAATTAGCATACTGAAACATATCCCCAAAGCAGGTTACTTCGATATCAAGGAAGGCTTAATTTCTGAAATGCTCCGTGCCGGCAAGACTGTTCATGCAGCAACGTTGCCAAATCACGTCGGTAATTTCCGAGATAGGCAAGAATACCTATACGCCATCGCTAATTACCTTGAAGGCGTTCCAAAACTGGATGGGGACCTAAAATCCTGCAAGGATGCCGATTCACAAGTAATGTGGATAGCAGCTAATGCCGAAGTTGAGCCGGGCGCGAGAATTTACGGACCGGCTGTTGTCATGGACGGCGCTCACATTTCAAAGGGCGCGGTTGTTATTGGCCCGACTGTATTAGGAAATGATGTTAGTATCGGCGCCGATAGCGTTGTGCTAAATAGCGTGCTGTGGGATGGCGCACAAGTAGGGCCAAATTGTCAAATCCAACAATGTATACTCGACTACAACGCGACTGTGCGAGCTAATACTGTTGTGGAAGAAAAAACCATATTGTTCAAACCTAAAGGAATGCTGGAGCGTTTGGCTGGCCAGGCATTAGAAGTTGTGCAACATAACGCGAGTAGATTACAGCATGCATTGCAGATACAACTGAGTAAAATCAATGAAAAAATGCCAAATTGTGTGCGGTCGTGCGAAACAAAAATTGTACCTTGGCTTGCAGGATCTCTCGTTCTGATTGCATTTCTTTGGTCTTACTGGCCCGGCTTCGCTGACCTTTGGAATTTATGGCGAAGAAGTGATGAATACTCCTCTGGCTTGTTAGTTCCTTTCCTGGCTGTTTATATTCTGTGGTCAAGACGTAAGCCAATCGCTCAGTGCAGAGTAAGACCTTGCATGTGGGGTTTGTTTGCCTTCGTCGCGGCGCAGGGCATCAGGCTGTTTGGGCTGTTCTTTATGTACAGCTCAGCAGAAAATTTATCTATTGTTCTAAGTGTTGCTGCACTGGTACTGCTTCTGTTTGGCTGGCAGCTTCTCCGAAAGGTCTCTACGGTATTATTGTTCCTATGTTTAATGCTTCCCTGGCCTAACCGTGTCCAGTCGGCTGTGACGTTGCCCCTACAACATTGGGCTACTTCGTCAGCCGTATTTTGCCTGGAGATGGTGGGCTACGAGGTCATAAGAGAAGGCAATGTTATCAATATTGGCGGTGCAAGTGTTGCGATTGCTGAGGCGTGCAATGGTTTGAGAATGATCACCGCCTTTTTTGTGATTGGCGGGTTGGTTGTTCTGCTGATTAGACGAAAATGGTGGGAGAAACTGATAATCCTCGTTTCGAGTCTGCCAATTGCTTTACTGTGTAACACCATGCGATTAGCAATCACAGCGGTATTTTTCACAGTACTTGAAGGCGATTACTGGGAAACAATATTCCACGACTTTGGTGGATATGCGATGATGCCATTGGCCCTTGCGGCGGTGATTGGTGAGCTTTGGCTTCTGACAAAACTTACGACACTTCCAGGCAAAGAAGAAGCAATAATAATCAAACGACAAAATAGTTGAGGTGCCCCAAACTCAATAAAACAGACGTGGGCTCCGCCTATGGCGGACCATTTCGCGAAGGACTGTCAAGAGAGGTCCAAACTCCGATTGGTATTAACAATCCTTAAAGACTCCTGCAAAATGTGAATTTGGCGCATCGAAGTGAAGTCGAAAATGTTGCATGGCCAAATTTCCTTTATTGTATTTGTAAACGGCTTTTCAAAAAAACACTTACATAATAACCAAAATTGGGGAGGCAGCAAGAAAATAGCGGTTATAAGGTATTATTAAGTATAGATTTACGTGTTGTTACCAAATACTTGCAAATTAAATTATTACCAAAGGAGCGATAGAAATGAACGATTTAGAGAAATATCATGATCAGGTAATTGGACAAGAGCTTGTTAATTTTGAAACTCCACCTGAACCTGAGGGCCAGAGCATGTCCAATTTAATTGCCGGCATACTTCACCACTGGCCTTTGGTGCTTGTGACGTTTGTGGTGATTTGTGCTATTGGGATTCCAGCGGTATGGTTTCTGATAGAACCTCAATACCTTGCCACTGCGTCAATTCGGGTGGCACCAATCATTCCTAATGTCCTTTTCAGCGATAAGGACTCGGAACGTGTAATGCCAATGTACGAGAACTTCAAGACCGACCAGGCAAGGCTTATCACAGCAGATCAAAGAGTGCTTCAATGGGTGGCAGACGACCTATCAGACAAAGGGCTGAAGTTCTTTGAGAAGAGAGGTCCTTTGTCTGAAAAAGCAGCCGGTTTAGTGAAAGCTTTCCGTCAAGCAATAGGTGAGAAAGTTTTTAATACGGTATTTCCCGAAAAACCGGCCGACATTGAAATTCTCCGGCAGGCAATAACTAAGAAAATTATTACTGCTGTTCCGGTCGGGCGCAGTGAGCTGATAAACATTAATATAGAAAGCAGCGATCCCAAAGAAGCGGAACAAATAGCAACTTCTTTTCGAAAGGCTTACATGGCTGTAGAAGTTTCCAGATCATCACAGGGGGAAGATCAAAAGCTGCAGCTGTTAGAAAACCAGCGCCGAATATATGAAGAAAAATTACAACTACAAAGTGAAAGCCTCCGGCAATTGGCGCAAGAGTATGGCAGCGTAGAGTTAACTCAACGCCAGGATATTATGATTCAACGAGTTGCAGTTCTACAGGAGCTCGCAACGAAATTAGACGCTGACAAGGTCCTTTTAGAGATAAAAATAGAGCTCCTCGAAAAAACTAAGGACAGGAAAACTCTACAGAAAGCCTTGCTGGAAAGGCGGCACACATTTGTTCAGAACGACATTTTGATTCAAATGTTGACCGAGCGGATAGCTCAATTAGAGGAGGAGCTTATTTCCGCCGGCCAAATTCTGTCAGACGACAATCCTAAACTTAAACAGAGAGCCGAGCTTTTAGAAGCTTTCGAAGCTAAACTGGAAGAACATCGTGAGAAGGTTGAAAAAACTTTCAATGAAAGTGTTGCTGAAGAGCTAAGCGAAAATAGAGAGGCTGAACTTGCCGATGCAAAACTTGAGCTGCAGGGATTAATTGCCCAGAGAGAGATATTACAGGCTAAAATAGACAAGGAGGACATCAATACGATAGAGCTCGGTCGTAAACAATTAGCCATTACAGAGCAACAAGAGCAGTTGGCACTTAGCAAGGAGGTNNCCGGCTCGGATATCTGTTCCTTATGAAACCACAGTTGTTCCTGTGCCGGGCAAGCGAGTCAAATACACAATAGCCCTTATATTTGGTGGAATGGCTTGTGGAATGCTGTTAGCTTTTCTAAAAGACAAAGCAGACCTGCGCTTGCACACACTCAATGATGTAACTAAATGCATCGGTATTCGAATAATCGGGACCACCACAAGTTCCCACACTGTCAAACCGGCTCTTCTTCCGGAACAGATAGCCGAAGACTTCCAGACCATTCGCACTAATTTAGGATTACTGGATGGTGAAGGAATACCAAATAAACTGGTTGTTACAAGCCCAGAGATACAGGAGGGCAAAACTACCTTTGCCATTAATCTGGCGACAAGTTTGTCAAGGTCTGGGAAAAAGGTTTTGCTTATAGACGGCGACTTGAGAAAACCGGATATTGCACGTTTGCTGAATCTTCCCAAGGTCTCAAAGGGATTGCAGGATGTACTTTTAGGGAAAGAATTTGACCAGGCTGTTTATTCTATACATTCAACCGGCCTGGATGTGCTGGCGTCGGATTCTCATGGCGGTATAGATGCTTACGAACTAATAGCTTCACCGATAGCACGTCGGCGAATAAACGAACTAAGCGAAAAATACGATCACGTGATTATTGATACTCCTCCGGTACTGGTCTTTCCCGACGCGCTTATATGGGCTAAGTTTGGAGGTGCCGTTATTTTGACCAGCTTCGCGGGCAAAACTACTACACCAGAGCTTAGAAAAGCAAAAGAACGACTAACACAAATAGATGCCAGGGTGCTGGGCACAGTACTAAGTAATGTCCAAGTTCAACAGAGTTACTCCCATCGTGAATACGGTTATTACGCACAAGATGCCCAATCAAGGAAAAATGTTAAGCGAGCCAGGAAAAAACTGCTGGACCTTGTCCAAAACATAGAAGTCAAT
>JABAOH010027161.1_pt2 | contig 18396 bp, 15 predicted proteins | sample 7062181 | NCBI WGS metagenome assembly JABAOH01 (sample SAMN14538630, study PRJNA623070) | marine sediment metagenome | biome: marine biome [ENVO:00000428]; feature: marine pelagic biome [ENVO:01000023]; material: deep marine sediment [ENVO:00002113]; isolation source: pool of 5 deep marine... | reverse complement strand
GCTCGCATTGCCACTCGCGCGCGAAGACCGTGTCATCGGCTCGCTAGTCGTCCGGCGCAAAGCCGCGGGCGAGTTCCCAGAAGCGACGGTGAACCTGCTGCAGACCTTCGCCGCACAATCCGTGACCGCCATTCAAAATGCAAGACTCTTCCAGGAGCTGCAGGAAAAAACCCGACAGCTCGAAATCGCCAGCCAGCACAAATCCGAGTTCCTGGCGAACATGTCACATGAGCTGCGCACTCCGCTCAATGCCGTCATCGGCTTCTCGGAAGTCTTGCTCGAGAAGATGTTTGGCGATGTGAATGAGAAACAAGAAGAATATCTCAACGACATCCTAACTAGCGGCAAACACCTGCTCAACCTCATCAACGACATCCTCGACCTGTCGAAGATCGAGGCCGGAAAGATGGAGCTCGAGCCAAGTACCATTGATATCCGGCAACTTCTCGAGGGCAGTCTCACCGTGGTCAAAGAGCGCGCACACGCGCATGGAATTGCGCTCTCGCTCGACATGACCGACGACCTCGACACCCTCATAGCCGATGAGCGTAAGGCCAAACAGATCATTTTCAATCTGCTCTCCAACGCCGTGAAGTTCACCCCCGACAACGGAAAGGTCGGCATCCGGGCGCGAAAGGTCGCCGATGCGGTAGAGATCTCCGTGTGGGACACGGGCATCGGCATTACCCCCGAAGACCAGCAGCGGGTTTTCGAGGAATTCCAGCAAGCCGGGCATACGCTCACCGGCAAGCCCGAGGGCACGGGTCTGGGACTGACCTTGACCCGAAAGTTCGTCGAGCTGCATGGGGGCACCATGCGGCTGGACAGCGCCCCCGGTAAGGGAAGTACTTTCACCTTTAAGCTGCCCGCTACCGGCCATGCACAGGCAGACCTTCCGCTGGCGGCGCCCGGCGAAACGCCGGCCGTCTCGATCGCGCGAGGTCCGGCAACGGGTCCGCTAGTTCTCGTCATCGAAGACGATCCTAAGGCAGTCGATCTGCTGCGTATCTATCTCGGCGAAGCCGGTTACGCCGTCGAAACTGCCAAAGACGGCGAGGAGGGGTGGGAGAAAACCAATCGCTTGCGCCCCAGCGCCATCATTCTCGATGTCTTGCTGCCGAAGATGGACGGGTGGGACTTTCTCACCAAGATCAAAGCGAACGGTGATACGAGCAGCATCCCGGTAATCATCACCTCGATCGTTGACCAGAAAGGAAAGGGATTTGCGCTCGGGGCCGCTGACTACCTCGTCAAGCCGTTTAAGAAAACGACGTTGCTCAAGAGTCTGGACGTACTCGGCTTACGCGCAAAAATTGGTACAGGCCCCATAAAGATCCTCGCCATCGACGATGACCCCAAGGCCATCGAGTTATTGGCCGCTTCGCTGGAGCCGGAAGGATTTCAGGTCCTCATGAGTTACAGCGGGGAGGAGGGTTTAAAGATCGCGGAGACCGAGCGCCCTGATATCATTATTCTGGACTTGCTCATGCCCGGGCTGAATGGCTTCGAGGTTCTGGATCGCCTGGAGAAGTCTGCCGCGCCCAACAAGCCGCCCGTGCTCATCTTCAGCGTTAAGGACCTTACACCCGACGAGAAGCAACGGCTAAAGGGGCGCATTGCCCGGTTTGCACAGAAGCAAGAGTATACCCCACAGCGTCTGGTGGGCCTGATCCGAGATGTACTGCAACGCACCTGAGGGGTCGATAAGTATGGCTGACGCACTGATCCTAATCGTCGAAGACAACCTGAAAAATCTCAAGCTGATTCGCGATCTGCTGCAGTTCAAAGGTTATCAGACGATCGAGGCCGAAACCGCCGAAGCGGGCATCGACCTGGCGCGGGAACGGCGTCCCGCTTTGATTCTGATGGACATACACTTACCCGGGATGGACGGGCGCAAGGCCATGAAGGCCCTGAAGACAGACAGCGCGACCCGAGAAATTCCGATCATTGCGCTCACCGCCTCTGCCATGAAAGGCGATCGTGAGGCTCTATTGGCCGAAGGTTTCGACGGCTATATCGCCAAACCGATCGACATAAAGGAAGTGCCCAAGACGGTGGAAAATTACCTGAGTAGAAAACCATGAAACAGCATTCGTTCACGGACAGTTTCCCGCTCTCGATGAAATCGATGGAAGACAAAGATTTATCTTCGCGCGCGCCCAGATTTTTGGGACGGCTATTCGTGGGAGCGTTGATCGCGATCTCGCTGTGTGCGCGTGCCGCATTGGCCCACCACAACGCAGACAACGTCGTCGTCTTCGGAGGCACGTTGTCGCTGTCGGGGCGTTACGCGGAGCCAGCAGGGCGGTACTTTAACGTGTTCAAACTATACGTCGAGCAGCTGAATGAGCGAGGCGGCCTACTAGGCCATAAGGTCGAACTCAGGATCCTCGACGACAAATCGGAAAGGCACACTGCCATCGAGCTTTACCAAAAGCTTATTACCGTGGACAAGGTTGATCTCGTCTTGGGACCGTATTCGAGCGCCATCACCGATCCCGTGGCGAATGTTATGGAGCGTTACAGAAAGCCATTCCTCGCACCGGGTGCTGTATCGAAAGCCATTTGGCAAAGGGGAAGACAGTACATTTTTAGTCCTCCCATCGTGATAGCCCAGAACTACCAGAAGGGTGCGCTTGAGATCGCCAAGGAAATCGGCGTGAAGCGGATCGCCGTTATTGGGGAAGGCAGTCTCTTCCCCATGCATACAACCGAGGGCACGCTGGAGTGGGCGAAGAAGCTCGATCTGGAGGTCGTGTTCCTGCAGAGTTATCACAAGGATGAGAAGGACTTCACCGCTCTTCTCAAACAAATCGCGGTGAGCGGTGCCGAGGCGATCTTCTCGAACAGCTATTTCGCTGACTCCGTGGCGCAGCTCCGGCAAATGCGCAGGCTTAAGATCAACACAAAAATTTTCTCCGGCACCGTGGGGCCTGCTTTGCCGAGATTTATCGAGGAACTCGGCAGTACGGCAGAGTTTGTGCTCGGTTTCAGCATGTGGGAGCCGGCGCCGGCCCTGGGTCACCCAAACATGAACGAATTCATTGCGAATTACGAGAAGCGCTATGAAGTAAAACCAAACTATCACGCCGCCCGCGGCTATGCCTCCATGCAGATCCTTGAAGCCGCGGTCAAGAACGCGGCCAGTTTTGAACCGCAGAAAGTCCGCGATGCGCTAGCCTCAGTCACCGTGGAGACCGTCATGGGGCGCTGGAAAGCCGATGCTCAGGGCATGAGCACTGTTGAGGGTCTCACCTTTCAAATCCAGAACGGCAAACGCGTGATTGTTTGGCCGAAGCATATCGCCGAAGCGAGGTACATCCTTCCGATGCCTAGGTGGGAGGAGCGATCTGGGAAGTAGGCGCTTTATCAAACAGTAGATCAATGACCGAAACACAAACAAAAATCCTCGTCGTCGACGATGAAGAGAAAAACGTCAAGCTCATGGAAGCGATATTGCTGCCTCGCGGCTATCAAATCATCAAGGCTTTCAATGGCGAGGAGGCACTCCGCCAGGTGGCCGAGCACACCCCGGACCTGATTCTGCTGGACGTCATGATGCCCATCATGAACGGCTTCGAGGTATGCAAAAAGCTGAAGGATGACGTTGAGACACGTCTGATTCCAATCGTCATCATGACAGCCTTGGGTGAACTCGACGATCGCGTAAAGGGCATCGAAGCAGGCGCTGACGACTTTCTCACTAAGCCGGTTAACCGCGACGAGCTGCTGGCCCGTATACAGACCTCCTTACGATTGAAGCAGGCGGTGCAAAAGAAGGTAGAAACTCTCAAGGGTGCGCAGGCATACCTTGCCCGTTTTGTACCGCAGTCGGTCATCCGCCAGCTCGAGGAGAACCCCGAGGCCCCCGAGCTCGAGAAAACCGATCAGGATATGTCAGCGCTGTTTGTCGATGTAAGCGGCTACACCAAGATGAGCGAAGGCATGCGTCAGACCGCGGACTTCATGATCGAGAAATATTTCTCACGATATCTCGATGTCATCCATGCCCACGGCGGTGACGTCACCGAGACCAGCGGCGACGGGCTCATGGTCGTTTTTCCCGACAACGATCCCAGGGAGCATGCCGTCAATGCAGTCAAGGCGGCGCTGGAAATGTTGGAGAAAACCCGCGAGCTCAACGAGCAGCTCAAGGGCATCTTCGACCCGATCGCGGTCCACATCGGTATTAACTCGGGCATCGCCCTCATTGGCCCCACCAAGTACGAGGGTGCGAGCGGAGTCCGCTGGACTTACACGGCACATGGGCCCGCGGTGAATCTTGCCGCCAGGATCGCTGACGTCGCCGAGGGCGGCATGATCTGCGTGGGTCCTGAAACCGCTCGCCGCATCGAGGGTGTCTTCGCCCTGCAGGAAATCGGCAAGAAGGAGCTCAAGAATGTCAAAGGTGAGGTGATGATCTACCAGGTTTCCAGCGAGGCCGCTGGGTAGCAATCAGCACCGGCAACGCTCTTGAGGCATACGCCATGGTAGGGGCATTAATTCTGATCGTCGAAGATAATCCACGAGATCTGAAGCTCGTGCGTGACGTGTTGCAATCCAACGGCTTTCAAACACTCGAGGTAAACACAGCCGAGGCCGGTATTGAGCTTGCCCGGGAGCACGGACCGGCGCTAGTACTCATGGACATTCAATTGCCGCAAATGAGTGGCCGTGAAGCCGCCAAAATCCTTAAAGCCGACGCAACGACTCAACATATCCCGATCATTGCACTGACTGCCTCTGCCATGAAGGGGGACCGCGAAAGCTTGTTGGCCGAAGGCTTTGACGGTTACATCGCCAAACCGATCAATATCAAAGAGTTTCCCGAGATCGTGCGGAGCTACTTGGGCTAGATGGATGACTGAAAGCGACATTGAGCTCTTCAACGACAGCCTCGAGCGATGCACGGCGCGGCATGATTTTCTGGATCTGTTTTACCAGACCTTTCTGGCATGTTCGCAGGAAGTCGCCGAAAAATTCGAGCACACCGATTTTGACACTCAGAAAAGGCTGCTCAAAGCCTCCTTATATATCATGATGTTGGCTGCGATGGGCAAACCTGAGGCCCGGACACACTTGGAGCGAATCGCGGAGGTCCATGATAGAAACCACCACGATATCCGCCCTGAGCTCTACGATCTCTGGTTGGATTGCCTGCTTAGAACCGTGAAAGATTTCGATTCGGGGTTCAATGCCAGTACCGAGCGCGCCTGGCGCGCCATGATGGCGTCGGGCATCTCGCTGATGAAGTCGCGGTACTAAGATTTCTGCCCCAGCAGCGCGTCATACAGCTCGTCCATCCCCTCTCGCCGAGGCCAGCCTATCGAGGAGCGCTTGAGCATCTTGCAAATCCGGTGTGTCGAAGCCTTCCGTGAACCAACGATAGACGCGGGTAAGCAATTCGCAAGCTTGCTTGTGCTTGCCCTGACCGTGCCACAGCCCTGCGAGGCTTGTGGCAGCGCGCAGCTCCCACGATTTCGCTTGCTGGCGGCGCGCAATACCCAAGGCGTGATCGAAGCACGCCTCGGCTTCTGCGGTTGCCTTCGGAGTTGCGTGCTGAAGCGTTAGCTCGCCCTTTAGCCGATAGAGCTCGGCTGCATACTCTTCTTCCCCCGTCTGGCCCGCTGTATCGAGCGCTTCCGTGAGCAAAGTAAGTGCTTCATCGCCCCGCCCTACCGCGGCATAGGCGGCGGCGAGCATGGCTTGCATATGAGGCCGCCACAACCTAACACCCATCTTTTCCAACGTTGCAAGGCCCCCGCGTATTTGCACAATGACAGCGGTCGTCTGCCCTTCCGCGGCCAGCGTCCAGCCATGCAGCATGGTGGCAAACGCGAGCGGCCAAGCAAAACCGTGCTCGTTCGACAGGGCAATCGCTTGCGCCGCATGCTCGCTGGCAGCCTTTGCCTCGCAGCGATACTGGTGCAGCCAGGCACTGCAATACAGGGCCATCGCCTCGCTATAGGGATGGTTTAGGTTCCTGGCCATGGCGAGCGCTTCTTGCATCCTGACCAAAGCCTGATCTGCATAACCCAGACACCAAAGCGACCAAGACGCCATGATGCGGCCGATCACCCCAGCATCTTGCCCGAAGCGCAAGGCATGTCCTTGATGTTCTGTAGGATCGTGGAGCTCTATCGCTTCATTTGCATGGATCAAGGCTGACGAAAATGCTCCCTGAGCGTGAAAGGTAATCGACTGCGCTATATGGGCTTCGAGCGCGAAATCACTATCCTTCTCGGCCAAGGCCAACGGCAGCAAGCGTGCGCCCGTATTGTTGGCAAGCTCCAGCGCCTGTCTGGAGATATACATCTGCCACAATCCGAGCAGCACCAGAAATAGCTGATGCGTATCACCAACCTCCTCGCAAAGGTCACGTGCCCGGGTATAAGCCGCTTCTACCTCGCGCGCCGCGTAGCCCTCGGCAAGGATCCACGCTCGGCCGAGCAGAACTTGCAGCCTGAGCTCCTGCTCTTTACTTTGCGGCGTTTGTGGTGAAGTCTTCAGCAACGCCAATGCTTTGCTGAAATAAGCAATGGCTTCCATGTTAGATGAATGTTGCACGGCACGTTCGCCCGCTCGGCGCCAGTACAAAATGGCTTCCTCCTTAAACCCGGCGCCGGCGCAGTGATGGGCGAGCACTTCCGGTTCGGTCTCCGGGATTTCGGGGAACTGCTCCCCCAAAGCCGTCACGATGCGCGCGTGTTGGGCCTCACGCTCGGCACGCAGTAAACTGCTGTAGGCCGCCTCCTGAACCAGCGTGTGCTTAAAGCTGTAGGTCGCATGAGGGAATGTGCCGCGCACGTAGAGGAGCTCGGCCTCGATGAGCTTAGTCAGCGCAGCCTGTAGCTCCGACTCGCTCAGCGCGGAAACGGCAGAGAGCAGCCCGTAGCAAAACCGCCGGCCGATGACCGCAGCCTGCTGCGCTACGGATTTAGCTGGACCAAGCCGGTCGAGGCGGGCCAGCAGCAAGTCGTAGAGCGTATCTGGAATACCGATTGTGGCCAGCGGTTGCTTTAGCGTGTAGCAATCACCCTGGTCCTCGAGGATACCCGCTTCAAGTACGTTCCTAGTGAGCTCCTCGATAAAAAGCGGTACGCCGTTGGCCTTGCTTACGACCTGTTCTAGCAATTCTCGCGGAAGACTTTTTTGCGCAGTAAGTTGCTCCACAAGCGTCTTACTCTCACCGGGATTAAACCGCCGCAGCACTAACGATGTCACGTGCGGCTCACCGATCCAGGGAATCGACATGTCGGGTCGANNGCCAGTGAGTTGCTCCTCCAGGAACTTCAAGGTCTTTGCTTTCTGGCGCTGCGGCGTCAAATTCAAAACAGGGTAGCGTTGGTCCGTTGCAATGGACAGCAGTGCGGCAACGAGTGGCACCGCGTCAGATAGGTCGTCGGTGACCTTGGCAAACAGCGACTCCAACTTATCGAGCTTTACCGACGGTTCATCGTCGTGTGTCAAGCCGGCAGCGCGCTCCAGTTGATTAATCACCGCAAACAGTGCCGTGTCGCGGTGGTAGGGCGAACAATGAAAACTCAGAGGCTTGTGCGCCTCACCGGCTAGCATTTCTCGCATAGCGACAGTTAGACGCGACTTGCCAATACCTGGCTCACCGGCCAGTAACACCACTTGGCCTGCGCCTAGCTTTGCCCGCTGCCACCGGCGCATGAGCAATTCCATTTCCTCTTCGCGACCTACCAGCTGTGTGAGCTTGCGTGTCTCGCGCATAACCTCAAAGCGGTCTTGCGCTGGGCGCTCACGGGCCACCCGCCAGATCCGTACCTCGGCGTCGAATCCCTCAAGCAAGCGGGTGCCAAGGTCTTGATATTCGAACTGAGCCCCTACTAATGCTTTGGTGCTGTCGGCGACAAGGACGCTGTCTGGCGCAGCCACAGTTTGCAAGGCGGCCACCAGATAGGGTGTATCGCCTGCGATCGTCTCTTCTTGCACGCCGGTGTCACGAATTCGCTTGCCTACGACTACGTTACCGCTGGCAATGCTGATGCGTGTTTGCAGCTTGAGACCAAATGGCAGGCTTAATTCTCCTACGGCCTTAACGATCTGGAGCGCCGCGCGTATGGCGCGCTCGGCGTCGTGCTCGTCGGCCTGGGGATACCCGAAATAAACCGACATGGAATGGCCCATGTAGCGCGCAATATGACCGCCAAGGCGATTGACTATGTCTTCGCAACAATCCTCAAACGCAGCGATGACCTCACGCAGGTCCTCAGGATCGAGGCGGGTCGACAGTGCAGCGGCATTTACCAGCTCGCACAGCATCAGGTTCAGGAACCGGCGTTCGATCTTGAACGTCGGTGCGGCCTGTTCATACAGCGGAACATCAATTGCCTTCAACTCTTGCTTGTCGGGTGCGCCAAAAAACTGCCCGCCATGCGCCTGCGCAACACGCGCAAAAGGAAGCGGTGTGGATCCCATGCTGAGCGACGCCGGCTGCCTGGCGCGAAGCTGCTCTGCGATCTGCCGTGTGTCCGCTTCGGGCTCAACCCCCAGTTCTCGCTGCAGCATTTCGCGGCAAAGCTCGTATTGCTTGAGGGCTGAACGGGGCCGACCGCTCTCAATGTAGAGTTGCATAAGCAGCCGATACACAGACTCCTGCAAGGGGTCGAAGTTTAGCAGCCGACCTGCGACTCGGATGGCATCTTCGGTTGCATGCACGTCCCGGTAATGCGCCAGCAACTTTCTCAAACCATTCTCCAACAGCTCGTGCAACCGCATGCGCTCGGCCATGAGCCATTCCTCAAACGGGTCAGCCAGCAAACCCAGGCCTTCGAGAAAGCTGCCGTGGTAAAGCGCTGACGCCTCCTCGAGTGCTTCGGGTGTTCCATCACTTACGAGGCATTCAAAGCGCACGGCGTCGACTTCGACGGCCGTGGGGTTAAGCAGGATGGAATCGCCCTCGATCAAAAGGGTCTCGGCATTCTCCACATTCAGCAACTTGCGCAAGCGCGAGAGCGTTTGGCGTAGACTCGCCCGCGCACGTGCTGCACCACTTTGCTCCCACAGCAGTGCCGTGAGCTTGTCGCGCGCCTGGGCGCGCCCCCCGGACATCGCCAGATAAGCGAGCAGCCCCTTGGCTTTGCGTGTTGGAAGCGCCAAGGGCTGACCCTTTGCGGAATAAACCTCAAAGCCACCGAGTAGCGTTATGCGTAACGGTTTCACTAGGCTCCTGGGTGCGGCAGGTGAATCTCGGCGTGACGGGCTGTGTGCCCAGCCCGCAGACATGACACAGGCTCGTTGCGCGTCGTGGGACTGCGCCCCGGCCTGCCCTGGGATAAGGATGCCATGGTTAAAGGTGCTGCCTCGCTCGCCTCCCTGTGCGATTCGCCCCCGGACAATCCTGAACCCCCAAAAAGTGTCCTTAATATTTTTACGGTTTTTCCACGATTCAGCAACACTGGGCGCGCCGATCGCCAGAAAAACTCTACTTATCACGAGCTTATGACACTTGGATCACGCCCTCTTAACGGTGCCTAAGTAACATTCGCCACCTCAGATGAGTCTGGATCTTCAGCCAGTCTCACGGTAAACAAAAGGAGGCTTTCATGATCAAAACTGCACGATCAATAACGTTGGCATCTGTCATCGGTGTGCTATCAGCGCTGCCGGCGGCTGGCTGGGCCGATTCGACCGGCCCCACGCCGTCCGATCCGGCGGCCCTACGCGCGTTTTTTCACAGCGCAGCGTTTAATCTGACCGATGCCTTGAATGACTACACCGAAGACCTGAGTGCTTACGGAACTCACCGCAAGGGGGACAGCGTAAGCCAGCAGGTGGAGGTGGCCGTGGCCCGAGTGAACGGAGCTGCAGAAGCGGCGCTCGATCTCGTGGCTGTGCGCGAGTTCTTTCACAGCCCAGCATTTAATCTCACAGATGAGTTGGACGACTACACCGAGGACCTGAGCAGCCGCAAAAGCACGGTGGCACGGCTTCGGCAATAACGCTGCTCGTGAAGGCGCGGGTGGCGATATCGGGGTTAGCTGGCGGTGTCTGTGTGCAGCAGCTTTAGCACGGATGCCGTCAGCGATCCTCGCGCCCAGCAAGACCAACTTCGACCCACGCCAACGCAGCGTCGCGGCCCGTATCGCGCAAGGCGTCTGGGCACCGGGATGCTCTGGGCCAGTGCGCGCTACATGACGTCAGAACCCAAAGACACGCCGGGACACTGCGCGCTCTGTAGCCGCTTACACCGTGGACTCTTTGTTTCTCATCATAAAAACCCGTGTCCGAGATTGGCGGCAATGGGCTTTTACCCTGATGGACGCGTCAAGAACATTACCCCCGCACTGCCAGGAAATGCAGAAGACCGCGGCGACTCGGGTCAGAGATTTCGGCGCCCCGACACTGAAGATGAGTGACCTTGACGAAGTGAAAAACTCCAATTTACAGACTACGGTCAAGGACCTAGAAAAGCACGTCGAAAAGCACGTCGCCGCCGGTTACGACTGCCCCAGCAGCTCGTCATACACCTCGTCCATCCCACGCTTAACGGCCGGTCGGGCATAGATCGTTTCGAACCAGCGCTTTACATTCGGGAACTCATCGAGCGAAATCCCCTGCCACTCGTAGCGTGCGGTCCAGGGAAAGGTGGCGATGTCGGCGATGGTGTACTGCTCGGCGGCGAGAAACTTGCGGGTTGCCAGGTGCTGATCGAGGACACCCCACAGCCTGCGCGTTTCCTTGGTGTAGCGCTCGATGCCGTAGGGCACCTTCTCTTCTCGGCGGCGGAAATGATGCGCCTGGCCGAACATCGGTCCGATGTTGCCCATCTGAAAGAACAGCCACTGGATCGTCTCGTAGCGTGGAATCGGCTCCTGCGGAAAAAACTTCTGGTGCTTTTCGGCGAGATAAAACAGCATCGCGCCGGACTCGATCATGGTGAAAGGCTTACCCCCGGGCCCGTCCTGATCGATCATGGCCGGAATCTTCTGATTGGGGTTGATGGCCGTGAACTCGGGCGAGAACTGCTCGCGCTTCGGCAGACTTATTAAGTGTAACCTGTACTCAATGCCGAGCTCCTCCATCATGATGGTCATCTTGCGACCGTTTGATGTTTTCCAGCTGTAAAGATCAATCATTTATGGTTTACCCCAAAGAGATTCTTATGTGTGGCGAGCACCGCCATTATATAAGCAGGTTGCGATATCTACGATCGCCGCGGGCGTGTGTGATCCGGGCTAGCGGCGCAGCAGGCGCCCCGGGCATTCCCCTGTCCAGGCAGTGTCGTGCCAGACTGGCCGGCCGTTGACCAGCACCAGGTCAATACCGATAGAAGGTTGCCTTGGATGAGTGAAATCGGCCTGATCGATGACGGATGTGGGATCGAATATCACCACATCGGCAAAGGCCCCTTCCCGAATGAGGCCGCGGTCCTTCAGGCCGAAAACGGTGGCCGGAACGCTCGTCATACGCCGCACGGCTTCTTCCAGCGAGAACAGGCCGAGCTCGCGGCAGTAATGGCCGAGCACGCGCGGAAACGTGCCCCACAGCCGGGGATGCGGGAATACATCGTGGGGCAGCCCGTCGGAGCCGATCATGGCATCGTCGAAGCTCAGTACCCGGCGCAGATCATCTTCGTCCATCTGATAGTAGATGGCCCCCGCCGGCAAGAGCCGGGCAATCGCTTCGTCGGTGGAACACTGCCACGCCCTCTTGATATCCGCGAAGTCGCGACCGGCGAGCTCAGGATGCGGCTCCGACCACGCCAACAACACCTTTTCCGACGCATCGACAAGATCGCGCAATAAAACCGTCGAGCTGGCGATATACGGATAGACGTCGAGATTCACGGTTTGTTTTTTCCTCGCGGCTTCTATGAGAGCGAGTGTTTCCTTGGTGCGGCCCCAATTTCGCCGGGCGCAGGCCTTGTGATGCGAAATGACGACGCGCACGCCGGCACGGCGTCCGATCTCGAGCGTTTCGTCTACCGATGCAACCACGCCGTCGTGCTCATCGCGCATGTGCGTGGTGTAGATGCCGTCGTAGGGCACCAAGCGTTCGGCCAGCGCGATGACTTCCTCGGTGGGGGCCGCCCGCGCCGTCGGATACGCGAGCCCGGTGCTCATACCGATACATCCGGCAGCGAGCGATTGTTCCAGCAGCTTACCCATGTGATCGATCTCGGCTGGTGTAGCCGCTCGAGCCAGATCGTCCATCACGCCTACGCGCAGGGTCGAATGTCCGACCAGCATGGCGATGTTCAATGCCGGCGGCTGCGCCTCGACAATCTCTGCATAGTTGTCGAATGTGGGAAAGCGATACCACTCGCGGTTGCCGAGCAGATTCAAGGGTGGTGGCGGATCGCGATCGGCCAGCGGCGCCAGACTGAGACCGCAGTTGCCGGCGACGACCGTGGTCACGCCCTGGCTGATCTTCGGCGTCATGTCGGGTGAAGACAGGACGGCACGATCATCGTGGGTGTGCGCATCGACGAAACCCGGCGCGATGACGCGATCGCGCGCGTCGATGCGTGTCTTCGGCTGCCAATGCCGACCATCGCCGACGCCGGCAATTCGATCGCCTGCAATGGCAATATCCGTGCGCTGGCGCTCGCTGCCGCTGCCGTCGATCAGCCAGGCGCCCTCGATAAGAACGTCACAGGGGTTCACGCTCCGCGCTCCTTAACCACTGCACCGGCGTCGATCAACGCATCGATATCGGCGTCGGAATAACCCGCCTGGGCCAGCACCGCGCGATTATCTTCGGCGAAGTATCGGGGCGCGCGATACATCGAGCCCGGTGTGCGCCCAAACTTGATCGGCACGCCGGTGCCCCGATAGCCGTCCTTCCCGACAACCATATGGCGGTGCAAAGTGTGAGCATCGGTCAACACTTCGGCCACATTGTTGGCCGGGCCCGCCGGTACACCGGCCTCCAGTAAGCGCCGGCATAGCGCCTCGCCGTCGCACTCGGCGATCCGGGCGGCCAACACCTGTGTCATTGCACCGCGATTCTCGACGCGTGCGCCGTTACTCTTGAAGCGCGCATCCGCGCTCAGCTCCGGACAGCCCAAGATCTGCACGAGCCGGCGAAACTGGCCATCGTTACCGACCGCCAGAAACACCGGGCGTGTCTTGCTGGCGTAGAGATCGTACGGGGAGATATTGGGGTGCGCATTGCCGCTCAACTGCGGCAACTTGCCGCTCATGAACCAGTTGGCTGCATGCGGGTGGAGCAAGGTGATGGCGGTGTCGTACAAGGTCGTCTCGACAAACTGCCCTTGCCCCGAGCGCTCACGCTCATAGAGCGCCATGCTGATGGCAATCACCGCATGCAGGCCCGTCACCATGTCGACCACCGGCGAGCCGAGGCGTAACGGCCCGGACTCAGGCGTACCGTTGATGCTGAACAGGCCCGCGGTCGCCTGTACGGCCGCATCGTAGCCCGGGTAGCCGCCGAGCGGTCCATCGGCGCCAAAACCGGTGATGCGACAGTGTATCAGTCGCGGATAACGTGGTCGGAGTACCTCTTCATAACCGAGACCCCACTTTTCCAGCGTGCCCGTCTTGAAATTTTCGATCAGCACGTCGGCGTGCTCGAGCAAGCGAAACAAGACCGCCCGCCCCTTTTCGTTGCGCAGATCGAGCGCGATGCAGCGCTTGTTGCGGTTGACACCCTTGAAGTAGGCGCTCGAAAGAATATGGCCGGCGTCATCCTTCTCGAACGGCGGCCCCCACTCGCGGGTCTCATCGCCCGTCGGCGGCTCCACCTTAATAATGTCCGCGCCGTGGTCGCCCAGCGTCTGCGTGCAGTAGGGACCGCCCAGCACGCGCGTCAGGTCGATCACCCGCACACCGGCCAATACGCCCATATTGCCTTGGTCATTACTCATCGTTGCCACTCCCGAAGCTACTTGCGCTGATCGAAGCGGCGACCGACCAGCGCCGCGGCGATGTTTATCTTCTGAATGTCGATCGTGCCACCGGCTATACCCCAGCCCCAGGCGTCGCGCATTCGTCGTTCCATCGGGTACTCCTTGGAGTAGCCGTAACCGCCCATGAGCTGCACCGCCGCGCTCGTCACTTCGCGTGCGATTTCGTTGGCAAAGCATTTCGCCACACTCGACTCAAAGACACTTGGCAGGTCGCTCTGCGCGTTCACCGCCGCACGGTAGATCAGCAGTCGCGCGGCCTCCACGCGCATCGCCATGTCGGCGAGCTTCAGTTGCACTGCCTGGAAGTCCACGATCGGCTTGCCGAACTGCTTGCGTTGTTGCACGTAGTCGAGCACGTCTTCGAGCGCCCCGGATGCCTGGGCCAAAGCCATCGTGGCGTTGCCGCAGCGCTCCAGATCAAAGGCCTGCATCAGCCGCGAGAAGCCCCCGGCCTCTGCAACCAGGTTCTCCTTGGGTACCTTCACGTTGTCAAAGTAGATGTCCGCCGAAGGGATGCCGCGAAACCCCATGAGCTGCTCCTGCTCGCCGAAACTCATTCCCGCTGTGTCGCGCTCGACGTAGACCGCCCCGATGCCCTTGGCGCCCGGCGCCTCTGCAAGACGGCAATAGACGACATAAGCCTCGGCATGACCACCGCCGGAGCACCAGCGTTTGCTGCCGTTGATGACGATCTGCGAGTCGCGAATCTCGGCGCGCGTCTTGAGATCCGTCAGCGCGCTGCCCGCCTCGGGCTCCGACATCGCCACCGCTACCGTCATCTCGCCCTTGCACACACGCGGAATCACCCGATCCTTCAGTCCCTTACTGGCGAAGTGCTCGATTGCCCGTACCGGGCCGACGCTCGATTCAAAGATCGGAAAGGCAACCGCCGACGAGATTTTGGCGAACTCCTCTAGCACGATCAGCGCTTCGAGATTGCCGAGCCCAAGACCCCCGTACCTCTTCGACACGTTGATGCCGAGGAAACCCATCTCCGCATAACGCCGTACCCACTGCCTGTCTAGCGGCTGACCGTCAGTCTCGACATGCTGCGCCACAGGAGTCATTTGCTCGCGCGCGAAACGGCGCGCCGTCTCCTGCAGCGCGCGTTGCTCGTCAGTCAGTGTGAAGTTCATAGTACAGCCTCACCACAATTACGGTCCTGATGTTTCCTATGGCGCCCCGCCACTAAGGACTTCTGTGGCCGAGCGTCCGACAAGCTGTCGGTACAGCTCGGGGTCGGTATCACCTTCGGTGCCAAAGACCAATACGCGGGCACCAGCATCGAGACCGATCGTGTGTGCAGCCGAGGCATCGCCTGCGACGGCACGAACGCCTGCGAGGCCTGCTACGCCAGATTCGCCGGCAACGACCGGTGGATCACCGTCCGCCCCCGATGCAAGCTGCCGCATCATTTCGACCGCCGCGCTGTCTGGGATGGTCATGAAGAAGTCAGCGCCATCCTTGAGGATCTCCCACGCCAACAAGGATGTCTCAGCGCATGACAAACAGGCCATGACGGTGTCGATGTCGCCGGTCAATGCGACGCGTTCGCCCGCCCTGGCGCTTTCGAACAGCGCATCGGCGCGCTCCGGCTCCACGACAACAAACAGCGGGCGAAGCTCTTCGTACTCCCACCAAAGACGTGCGCACACCGCTGCCGCCAACCCCCCGACACCGCCTTGCACAAAGACATGCGTTGGCAAGGCTTTGTCGACAAGCGCGCTGATCGCTTCGTCGACCATCACCGTGTAGCCATGCATGATCTCTCGAGGAATAGTCGTGTAGTCTTTGTAGGAGGTGTCCGATACGACCATCCAACCGTTGATCGCGGCATCGCCAGCCGCCTGACGGACGGAATCGTCGTAATTCCCGCGCGTGCGTACGACCTCGGCGCCGTAGCGGCTAATGGCCGCCTCGCGACCGCGGCTCACCTTTTCGTGGATGTAGATGACACAGCCACAGCCGAAGATCTGCGCACCCCAAGCGACCGATCGACCGTGATTGCCGTCGGTCGCACAGCACACCGTAATGCCGGAGGTCAGATCGCGATACTTGCCGCCTGCTAAATCGGCCGCCTTGATCCCAGAGTCACCGGTGCGCGCGGTGACAGTTTCGGCGATACAGCGGTAGACGGCATAAGCGCCGCCGAGACCCTTGAAACTGCCGAGCCCGAAACGTCCCGATTCGTCTTTGTAGCGCAGCTCGGCCACGCCCATCCGGGCGGCAAGGCCGGGCAGCGGTATGAGCGGTGTGTGCTGGTATTGCGGCCACGACGCGATCTCACGGCGCACGACTTCTGCCAATTCTGGATCGAGTAGATTACGTCGCTTGTCACCGTAACGGCATTCAGCGCGAGCGCGAGGGTTCTTAAACAGGTTCATGCGCTTTTCATGTTCGCCACGTGCGCTTGATTGTATACTAGTCGGGGACAATTAGGGTCTCAGATGAAAAGCAGACGCCCCGCAGGTTAGCTTTATGCCCAAAAACGAAAATGCATCAGCACTCGAAGGCATACGGGTACTCGACATTGCGACGTTCGTCGCCTCCCCCTTCTGTGCCACCCTGCTCGGTGAGTTCGGAGCCGACGTCGTCAAGATCGAGCTCCCGGGCCTGGGTGATCCCGTGCGCAAGTTCGGCTCAGCGAGCGAGTGTGACGAGAGACTGCTGTGGTTAAGCGAGTCGCGCAACAAGCGCTGCGTCACGCTTGATCTACGTAAAGCCGAAGGTGCGGAGCTTTTCAAACAGCTCGTCGCGAAATCAGACGTCGTGTGCGAAAACTTCCAGCCCGGAACGCTGGAGAAATGGGGGGTCGGCTACGAGGTGCTCAAGGAGGCCAATCCGCAACTCGTGATGCTCTCCGGTTACGGGCAGACCGGTCCTTATAAGAATCGCCCCGGATTCGGGCGCATCGCCAATGCCTTCGGCGGCATTTCCTTTCTTGCCGGTTATCCGGATCGGGCCCCCGTCACGCCCGGTTCAGCGACGCTGCCCGATTACCTCGCCGGTTTGTTCGGTGCCTACGGCGTGCTGTTGGCGTTACGGCATCGCGACCGCACCGGCGAGGGTCAGATGATCGACATCGGGCTCTACGAGACCATCTTTCGCATTCTCGATGAGCTGGTGCCCGCGTACGACAAGCACGGCTACGTGCGCCAACGCATGGGGCCAGGAACCGTGAACGTCGTGCCGCACAGTCACTATCCCACACGCGACGGTCGCTGGATCGCCATTGCCTGCACCAGCGACAAGATCTTCGAGCGCCTGGCCAACCTGATGGGCTGCCCGGAGGTCGCAGGCAATGGCAAGTACGGGTCCTTCGCCAAGCGCGATGCCAGCCGCGAGGCGGTCGACCAGATGGTCGCCGACTGGACGAGCCTGCACGACCGCGCCGAGCTGCTCCAGCTCTGCGAGGAGGGTCAGGTGCCCTGTGGGCCGGTTTATGCCATCGATGAGATCTTCGACGACCCGCAGTACGCGGCACGCGAGAACATCCTGCGTGCGCACGACGAACGCATCGGCGATCTGGCGATACCTAATATAGTGCCGCGGCTCACGGGTACGCCGGGTAAGGTGAAATGGCTAGGTCGTGGCCTCGGCGAGCATAACAAAGAGATCTACAGTGGCTTGCTAGGTCTGAGCGACGAGCGTATTAATGAGTTGATTCAAAAGGGAGTCATATAGCCTTGGCAAATGACAGCCCTGGCCGGTGTTGGCGGGCGGCTCTGGGCCTCCGCCTTAACCCGCCTACGGCGTGGCGCCTCCCGACGAGACATCCCTGTCTCGGCGGTCGGGCGCGACATCCTGCCCGCGCCCCCTGACGGGGCGTGATCCACGCCGCGGGCGGGGCGTCAGCAGTCGCCTTTCACCAACACCGACCAGGGAGACATTGAGAGAAGTCGATGGAACTGCTACGCACATTTATTTTTGCACCCGGGAATCACCCGCGTAAGGTCGAGAAGGTTTTCAGTCTCGGCGCCGATGCCGTAATTCTGGATCTGGAAGATGCGGTCGCCGTGAGTGAAAAGGTCGCGGCGCGCCAGGCCGTGGTCGAGGCCTTGAAGAGACCGCGCCCATGCAAAGGCTATATTCGCATCAACGCCAGCGATACGCCCTTTTGCTATGGTGATTTGTTGGCAATCGTTGGGCAAGGGCTCGACGGCATCGTGTTGCCGAAAGTTGAGAGTGCCGCCCAGTTACTGATGATCGACTGGCTGTTGGCACAGCTCGAGCACGAGGGCGGACTGGTCGCCGGGAGCATTGACCTCTTGCCGATCATCGAGACTGGTAAGGGTGTAGCGGCCGTGCGCGAGATCGCAGCCGCCGGATCGCGGGTGCGCCGTCTGTCATTCGGGGCCGCCGACTACACCCACGATATGGGCATGAACTGGACGCTCGACGAAGCCGAGCTCACGCCGGCGCGCGCAGAGATCGTGCTCGCGTCCCGGGTCGCCGGGCTCGAACCGCCGATCGATACGGTCTTTGCCCATGTC
>JABAOH010004145.1_pt2 | contig 18398 bp, 15 predicted proteins | sample 7062181 | NCBI WGS metagenome assembly JABAOH01 (sample SAMN14538630, study PRJNA623070) | marine sediment metagenome | biome: marine biome [ENVO:00000428]; feature: marine pelagic biome [ENVO:01000023]; material: deep marine sediment [ENVO:00002113]; isolation source: pool of 5 deep marine... | reverse complement strand
TCCACCGCGCCGCCGAAATAGCCTTGCACCGCCCCGGCCGCAACACCGACCACCGCGCTCACGATCGCGAGCGTGAAGCCGAACAGCACCGATATGCGGAACCCATAGATCAGCCGGCCCACGACGTCACGCGCCTGGTCATCGGTGCCGAGCCAGTGTTCGCGGTCCGGCGGTGAGGGCGCGGGCACCGGCAGATCCCAGGCGACGGTGCGATGATCGTATCGAACGATCGGCCACACCATCCAACCCTTATCGTCGATCAGCCTATTCACATAGGGATCGCGATAATCGGTCTCGGTCTGGAACTCGCCGCCGAACGCGGTCTCCGGGTAGGCACGGAAAATGGGCATGTAGAAGCCGCCGTCGTAGTACACCAGGAAGGGCTTGTCGTTGGCGATGAACTCGGCGAACAGCGACACCATGAACAGCGCCAGAAAGATCCACAGCGACCAGTAACCGCGCTTGTTGGCGCGAAAATTGTGTAGGCGTCGTTCGGTGATCGGCGAGAGCGTCTTGCCCAGAAATGTCCTTCTATCCGTGGCCACCGCTACACCTCGCGCGCCTCGAAATCGATACGCGGATCGACGACCGTGTAGGTCAGATCCCCGACCAGGTTCATCAGCAAACCCAGCAAGGAAAAGAAATAAAGTGTCGCGAACATCACCGGGTAATCGCGATTGAATGCCGACTCGAAGCCGAGCAGACCCAGGCCATCCAAGGAGAAAATCGTCTCTATCAGCACGCTGCTACCGAACAAAATGCTTACGAACGCGCCGGGAAACCCGGCAATAACGATCAGCATGGCGTTGCGAAACACGTGTCCGTAGAGCACGCGCCGCTCCGACAGACCCTTCGCCCTGGCGGTGAGCACATATTGCTGGTGCAGCTGGTCGAGAAAAGAGTTCTTGGTCAACATCGCCAGTGTGGCGAAGCCGCCGATGACCATGGAAATGACGGGCAAGGTCATATGCCAGAAATAATCGGCCACACAGGCTGGCGTCGTCACACAAGCGGCGAAGCCGATACCGACATATTCCTCCGACAGCAACCCGCGCAGGGGAAACCAGTCGAGATAACTGCCGCCGGCAAATATGACCAGCAGAAACACGGCAAACAGAAAGCTCGGGATGGCGGTACCGATGACGAGCGCGAAACTCGTGGCCACATCGAAGCGCGTGCCGTCGCGCACGGCTTTGGCGATCCCTAGCGGTATGGATATCAAATAGACGATCAGCGTCGTCCAGATGCCGAGAGAGATGGAGACCGGCATCTTGTCGAGCACCAGGTCCACCACCTTGCGGTCGCGGAAAAAGCTTTCGCCGAAATCGAAAACGATATAACTGCGAATCATCTTCAAGAAACGCTCGTGCATGGGCTTGTCGAAGCCATAGCGCTTCTCCAGTTCCTTGATGAATTCCGGATCGAGCCCCTGTGCACCGCGGTAACGGCTTGCACCTCTTGTCTGGTCAACGACTGGCGCCGTGCCCAGGGTTTCCCCCCTACCCGTTTGCGTAATGCGCTGGGTGATGTCCACGCCCTCGCCGGTCAACTGCGCAATCGCTTGCTCCACCGGACCGCCCGGCGCGACCTGGATGACGATGAAGTTGATCAACATGATGCCCAAGAGTGTCGGGATAATGAGCAACAGTCGGCGGATGATGTAGGCGGTCATCGTGCCTCGTCCTTAGGCGGGCGGCCGTTGGATCACGCGGCGGAAAACGAAGACGGCGACGACGAGCACGCCCGCCGCGGCTGCCAAGGTCAAGGCCATGCCCGGGGTGTCTCTCCCCCCGGACGCCGCGCTTTGCGGAGCGGCTTGGCGCATGCTGTCCAACCGGGCTGCCTTGTCGGCGTCAAACCACCAAAGGTCGGTAGACGTACCGAATTTCGCCGTTGCCGCCGGTCGCGAAAACTTGTCCCAATACAGAATACGCTGATAGCGCAGATGCCAGTTGGGAATGACGTAATGCCCGTGTAGCAACACGCGGTCGAGGGCGTGCACGCGCGCGATCAAGCTCGACCGATCGGGGGCCCTGATGACAAGCTCAATCAGCTCATCGACGACGGGATCCTTGATGCCCGCATAGTTTCGCGCGGCGGCTGACTCGGCGGCCGCGCTGCTCCAGTAGCTGCGTTGCTCGTTGCCCGGCGACTCCGATTGTCCCCAGACGTTGATAAACATGTCGAAATCGAAGCTGCGCAGGCGGTTGATGTATTGCGATGAGTCTACGAGCCGCGTACGGGCGTCGATGCCGAGGCGTTTCAGATTACGGGCAAAGGGCAGGACGATACGCTCGAACTCCTTGCTCACGAGCAAGATCTCGAAGCGCATCGGTTGTCCGGTGTCCAGGTTGACCAACTGCATGTCCCGAACGACCCAACCCGCTTGCGCCAGCAGATCGAACGCCTTGCGCAGATTTTCGCGCGGCCAGCCGTCGCCGTCCGTAGAAGGTGCCCGGTACGGGGTCGTGAACACTTCATCCGGGATGCGGCCACGGTAACGCTCGAGGATCTGGCGCTCCTCGCCTTCGGGCAGACCGCTGGCAGCGAGCTCGGAGTTGGAGAAGTAGCTTTCGGTGCGCGTGTACTGCCCGAAGAAGAGGTTCTTGTTGGTCCACTCGAAATCGAAGGCATAGGCGAGCGCGCGGCGCACGCGCGGATCCTTGAAGATCTCGCGGCGCGTGTTGAGCACAAACGCCTGCATGCCCGTCGGCAACTGGTGGGGAATCGTTTCCTTCTTGAGCCAACCGTTGCGCACCGGAGGCACGTCGTAGTCGAGTGCCCATGCCTTCGCCTGGTTTTCGGCGCGGAAGTCGACCTCGCCGGCCTTGAGGGCCTGACGGATGACGGTGTCATCGCGATAAAAGTCGATGCGAATGCGGTCGAAATTATTCTGGCCTTTGTTGACCGGCAGATTTTCGCCCCAGTAGTCCTTGACCCGCTCCTGAACGACGAACCTTCCCGCTTCGAAAGCGGTGATACGGTACGGGCCACTCGTCAGCGGCGGCTCCAGCGTCGTTTTCTCGAAGTCCCGCTGCGCCCAATAGTGCTTGGGCAAAATCGGCAGCTGGCCCACAATCAAGGGAAGCTCGCGGTTGCCTTTTTCGCTGAAGCTGAACTTGACGCGCCGTTCGCCGACCTTTTCCGCTTTGACGACGCCCTTGTAGTAGAAGCGAAAATAAGGCTGACCTTTTGTCTTCAAGGTCGAGAACGACCAAACGACGTCGGCAACACTGATCGGCTTGCCGTCATGCCAGCGCGCTTGCGGGCGCAAGGTGAAAATCACCCACGAGCGGTCATCGGGTAGCTCGATCGACTCAGCGATCAGGCCGTACTCGGTAAAGGGCTCATCGGCACTGGACGTGAGCAGGCTCTCGAAGTAGCCAGTACCGATGCCACTATTGCCCTTGGGAATAAATGGATTGAAGCTGTCGAAGGTGCCGCTTGCGGCGACGCGGATCACGCCCCCCTTCGGCGCATCGGGATTGACGTAATCAAAATGCGCGAAGTCGGGACCATATTTGGGCGCCCCGTGCAGCGCGATTGCGTGCATCGCCGTGGGGGCGGCGTGGGCGTCGGCCAAGCCCAGGGCGCCATACAGGACANNNNTGCCTGCAACCGCCACCGCCCAGGTGGCTGCCTAGCCGCCGGATCGTGTTGCATGAGCGAAATCGAGTACGACCCGCAGGCCGGGCCGATTGTCTTCCAGGCTCACCGTCGCCTGGTGCAGTTTCGCCACCACCCCCACCAGGCTTAGCCCAAGCCCGCTCCCCGCCCTCGCGCGGCTCGTGTCCAGGCGAAAGAAGCGTTGAAATACCCGGGTCCGCGCGTCTTGCGGAATACCCGGCCCGTTGTCGCTGATCGTGATGCGGGCGCCGGCCGCACCTGCTTCACAGCTCATCTCTATGCTGCCGCCGGCGGGCGTATATTTGATGGCATTGTCGACAAGATTGGCAATTGCTTGAAACAGCAGATCGCGGTCACCGTGCACGTGCACATGCGCCTTAACCGTCGTGAGCAGCTGCTGCTGTTTGTCCTCGGCGAGTGGCTCGTAGAGCTCGGCCACATCCGCTACCACCGCCGCCAGATCTACCTCGCTAAACCCTGCTCGGCGATCTTCCGATTCCAGTCGCGCGATACGCAACAGCGCATTGAAAGTCGCCAACAAGGCGTCGGCCTCGCCGAGCGTCTGCTCGACTTGTTCTCGAAGCTGTTCCTTATCCGCCCCCGGCAGCTTCAGAAGCTCCAGGCGTTGTCGCAGACGCGAAAGCGGCGTTCGCAGGTCGTGGGCGATGTTATCCGACACCCGTCGCACATCTTCCATCAACAGTTCGATACGATCGAGCATGTTATTAAGGTTGTCCGTGAGCTGGTCGAAATCGTCGCCCGTTCCCTGGGTCGGAATACGGCGTGACAGATCGCCCGCCATGATCTCCCGGCTGGTTTCGTTGATCACCTCCAGGCGACGCATCATGCTGCGGCTCATCATCACGCCGCCGACGAGCGCCAGCACCACCGTCATGGCGAGACCCCAAACCAGGGCCCGGACGATATGCCTCTGGGCCTGTTCCAAATCATGCATGTCGCGGCCGACGAGCAAATGAAAGCCTCCGGCCAAACGAAAGACGCGCGCCCGCGCCTGGTGCAACTGGCCGCCGGCCGCCTCGTTTTCCAGACGAAATGCCAGCCAGCCTTCGGGGGTCGGTGCAACCGATGGCCAGCGGTCGAGGTTGCCCACCATCGGCTCGAACAGACCGTTGGCCAGCAGATAGATGGAAGAGCCGGCCGGCTTGCGTGACAAGCGCTCGGCGATCAGGTCCGTCAATCCGGCCAGGCCGCCGACGCGGTAGCGCTCCGCCAGCCCTTCGATCTCCGCTTCGATGATGACGTCGGTTTGCCGCCCCATGACGGCGATCGTCGACCAATAGATAAATCCGAGCAAAACCAGAACGGAGGCGCTGAACAGCGCCATGTAGATAAACGCCAGGCGAAAGGTCGAGCTGCGGAACAGCCTATTCAGGTTCACGGAGCATGTAGCCCGCACCGCGCACGGTGTGCAACAGCGGCCGATCGAAATCTCGATCGATCTTGCGACGCAAGCGGCTCACGTGCACATCGATGACGTTGGTCTGCGGATCGAAGTGGTAATCCCAAACGTTTTCGAGCAGCATGGTGCGGGTGACTACTTGGCCGCGGTGTCGCAGCAAGTACTCCAGCAACCGGAACTCGCGCGGCTGCAGATCGATCACCTGTCCGGCACGTCTGACCGAACGCGCCAGCAGGTCCATCTCCAGATCGCCGACCCGCAGCACGGTTTCGGGGGTCTCGGTGCCGGCGCGCCGCATGAGGGCCTCGAGGCGCGCAAGCAACTCGGAAAACGCAAACGGCTTCACCAGATAGTCGTCGCCGCCCGCGCGCAGACCGTCTACGCGGTCATCAGTCTCGCCCAAGGCGCTCAAAATTAACGCCGGCGTCTTGTTGTCGGCGCTGCGCACCGCCTTGATTACGGAAAGACCATCCAGCCCCGGCAGCATTCGGTCAACGACCATGACGTCGTAGCGCTGCTCGAGGGCCATAAAGAGCCCCTCCTTCCCATCCTTCGCGCGATCCGCGACGTGGCCTTGCTCGCGCAGACCCTTGGCGATGTAATCGGCCATATCGACGTCGTCTTCGATTACGAGAATGCGCATTACACTTACGTTCTTGCTCAGGCCAGCATCAATGCGTCGCTTTACTACGACTACACCGTCGCGCTCAGCGCCTTGGCATGATAGCACGCCGATGTGCGCGATGCGGCTGCCATCGCCGGTAGCGTTCTGCCGGACCCATGGTGAACCGTTACGGCCATCATTGTTGTTCATCGCAAGTTCCTCCAGAGATCGTAAAAAAGGCCGGTTCCCTTTACAGAGAACCGGCCAACCCATCGTCGATGGCTAATTAAGACTAGGCGAGGTCGACGGCGACGAATCGTGCATCGCCGCTGCGCTCGATCAACAACACAACGGCGTTGCGGTGCTTGGCGCCTGCCTCGTTGACCTGATCGACCACGTCCTGTGGGCTAGACACCGGCTTCTGGCCGACCATTTTGATGACATCACCCGTACGCAGTCCTTTCTTGGCGGCGGGACTGTCGGCGCGCACACCCACGATGAGGGCGCCTTGGCTGCTCTCGGGCAGCCTGTACTGCTGGCGGGTCTCGGGCGTAATCGGCGCAAGCGATAGACCGAGCTTGCCGCCGCCTTCGCCACCCTGCTCTGCCGTGCTGTCGGCGATCTCGCTCGCTGGCATCGATGCAATCACGACCGAAAGCACGCGTTCCTCGCCATCGCGCCACACCTTGACATTGACCTTCGCCTTAGCCTTTGTTTCAGCGACTAGACGTGGTAGATCCTTCATCCGCGCGACGGCTTTGCCGTTGTACTCTGTAATGACATCGCCGGTACGAATGTCGGCCTTAGCGGCAGGGCTATCAACCACGACCTCAGCCACCAAGGCGCCCTTGGCCTCCTTAAGGGCAAGCCCCTTAGCCATTTCTTCCGTGACGGTCTGGATCTTAACGCCGAACCAACCGCGTTCGACCTTCCCATGTGCGCGTAGCTGTTCGATAACGGAATTGGCAAGCGTCGAAGGAATCGCAAAACCGATACCAACGCTACCGCCGTTGGGCGAAAAGATTGCTGTGTTGACGCCGATGACCTTTCCGTTGATATCGAAAAGCGGGCCACCCGAGTTACCACGGTTGATCGGTGCGTCGATCTGGATGTAGTCATCGTAGGGACCTGAGTTGATGTCGCGCCCCCGTGCTGACACGATGCCAGTGGTCGCTGTGCCACCCAGACCGAAGGGGTTGCCGATCGCCACCACCCAGTCGCCGACCCGCGCCGCATCAGACTCACCGAAACTGACGTAGGGAAGCGTCTTGTTTGCCTCCACCTTCAGTAATGCCAGATCAGTCTTTGGATCGCGGCCTTTGATCTCGGCCGAATAGCGCGTGCCGTCGTTGAGGATTACGGTAATCTTGTCCGCACCGTCAATGACATGGTTATTCGTCACGACATAGCCGGATGGATCAACGATAAAGCCCGATCCCACGGCTTGTACTTCGCCAACAGGGGCTTCGCGCTTCCACTCATCACGGGGCTTGCCAAAGTAATGGCGGAACAACTCTTCGAGCTGCGAATTCGGCGGCATCTCGAACGGAACATCCGGCAACTCAAACTGTGGACCCAACCCCTTGCCGATGTGTCCCACCTTGCCGCTGACCGAGATGTTTACAACCGCTGGGTTTACTGCCTCGATGAGCTCGGCAAAGCCCCCCGGTAATGCGACGTCGCGTTTGGCCGTGATTTGCGCGTCCAGCGGCTTGGGCATGATTTTGGAAAATGCCGGATTAATTGCCTGTGATCCAATGGCTCCACCTACCAGTGCGGCCGCGACCACGGTGAGAGCGTATTTAGCCTTTCTGCGCTGGCGGCGGGAAAGGGCGCGTTTGTTGAGATTGTGACTCATTGCAAACCTCCTTTATGAAGTTCGATTCCGATCGCGTTGTCCGTGCGTTAGAGGTCAAGCGTTCATAACGGGATAACCGCGTACAACGCGAACGAAGTAACTATAAGGGGACGATGGTTACGGCGCGGTTGCCGCAACATTAAGATTTTGTAAGGTTCCCGGCAGAGACGAAGATACCAACGCCTGACGGTTAGACTGAGCTGTGGCTCAGGCGATGAAAAGCAGGTAAACGAGGAAACAGAGTGCGGTCATTAACGCCGTATACAGCCGACCGACGTCAGCCGCCCGATTGACCTCCGGCCGTTCGACACCGAACTCACGCGGACGCAGCTGCCCAAGCGCGGCCAGGTTCAGCACCCGCCGGCAGTAATCGCGCACCCAGGACGGGACCTTCTCGCTCAGGAGGTAATCGGCGAAGGCCTCGTCGAGGACGTCGTTACGCAGCTCGCGCTCATACCAGAAGCGATACGCCAGCCGAAAGATTTCGACCTCCTGAACTTGCAGGACCCTGCCGGCCTCGGCCACATGACGCACGTCGACCGCGACATTCCAGTCCAAAGGCCTGATCAGTGGTTGCATAAGCGAATCCCTAGCGCAAGAGCCAATCCTAACAGTACGCGCATACAGGCTACCGCCGCGCGCGAGGTCTCGCAACCGCCCGGCCGTTGCCCTGTCGCCTAGCATGGAGCTTCGATGTCAAGCCAATCGGGCGCCAAAGTGGCAGGACCTTTGAATCTGTCCGTGCCAACAATCACTATCTCAAACTCGCGCCGCGCTGTGCCCGCGGCACACCCTCGCCTTACCCGCGCGTCGTCTGCAATCCCGCGTTCGATAGCGAACTGGCCCCAGTCTTAAGAATCGCCTTACCGGGAATCGCCTACATGAAACATATTTGCCGCAGGTCCTGATGGCACTGCACCCATCCCGACTGCTTCGCGTTGCCCTGGTATCGGCGGTACAATCGGGCGCGTGACCCTTCACATCCACAGGCGACCCGGGCCATGACCGACCCCGCAGCGCGAACAGATACGCGCCCTCGCGGTGTTGACAAGCCATCGCTGGTAGCGGCGTTGCGGCAAAAGCTGCCCGCGGAAGCGGTGCTGTTCGACGAAGAGGACATGCGGCCGTACGAGTGCGACGGGCTGTCGGCTTACCGCAAGCTGCCGATGATCGTGGCGCTGCCGGGCACGATCGAGGAGGTGCAACACGTGATGCGCGTGTGCAGCCAACGCCATGTGCCGGTCGTCGCGCGCGGTGCCGGCACCGGGTTGTCGGGCGGCGCCTTGCCGCACCCCGAAGGCGTGTTGCTGAGCCTCGCTAAGTTTAACCGTATCCTGCACATCGATACCGTCAATCGTATCGCCCGTGTGCAGCCTGGTGTGCGCAACCTGGCGATCTCCCAGGCCAGCGCCCCGCATAAGCTCTACTATGCGCCGGATCCGTCGTCGCAGATCGCCTGCAGCATCGGTGGCAACGTGGCCGAGAACGCGGGTGGGGTGCATTGCCTCAAGTACGGCCTCACCGTGCACAACATCCTCAAGCTCGAGGTCGTCACCGTAACCGGCGAACTGGTGACGATCGGCGCCGACAGCCTGGACAGTGCCGGCTATGACCTGCTGGCGCTGATGACGGGCTCGGAAGGCATGCTCGGTGTGATCGTCGAAGTGACGGTGAAATTGCTGCCGCAGCCGGAGTCGGCACAAGTGGTGCTGGCCGCGTTTGATGACGTACAAAAAGCCGGCAATGCGGTGGCGCAGATCATTGGCTCGGGCATCGTGCCGGCCGGGCTCGAAATGATGGACAATCCTGCCATCCGCGCCGCCGAAGATTTCGTTCATGCCAACTACCCCGTCGACTCGGCAGCCATACTGCTGTGCGAGGTCGACGGCACGAACGAAGAGGTCGGTGATCAGATCAAGCGCGTCGAAGAGGTGCTCAACGGTTGCGGCGCAACCGAAGTCCGCAAGGCACGTGATGACACCGAACGCATGGTCTTCTGGTCCGGCCGCAAGGCAGCGTTTCCGGCCGTCGGCCGCATCAGCCCCGACTACTACTGCATAGACGGTACGATCCCGCGGCGGCACCTGGCAGAGGTGCTCTCGAAGACGGCAGAGCTCTCAAAAGAATACGGCCTGCGTGTCGCTAACGTATTCCATGCGGGCGACGGAAATCTGCACCCGTTGATTCTTTACGATGCCAACCAGCCAGGCGAGCTCGAGCGCACGGAAGAGCTGGGCGGCAAGATTCTCGAGCTTTGCATCAAAGTGGGGGGCACCGTGACCGGCGAGCACGGTGTGGGTGTCGAAAAAATCAATCAGATGTGCATCCAGTTCAATGAGGCTGAGCTGACGCAATTTCACGCCGTCAAGGCGGCGTTCGATCCACAAGGATTACTGAATCCAGGTAAGGCGGTACCCACGCTCAGTCGGTGCGCGGAATTCAACGCGATGCACGTGCACGGCGGCAAGCTACCGCATCCAGATCTACCCCGCTTTTAACCTCTAGCGGGTAGCCCTGGGTGCGCATTCGCTTTTCACTTGGCCGCACCCAGGCATTTCTACTCTACACGGGTCTGAAGTCTGCTCGAGCGTATCAGGCAGCGCGGTGAGCGTGCCAACGTGGAAGACGACCCCCCAAGGCGTGCGTCAGCTCTGCGGCGATCTGCACCACGAGCTGTCCGAGCGCGGGTATGCGCTCGTCCGACATGCGTGAGCGCGGACCGGAGACGGAAATGGCCGCCAGCGGCTGTGTGTATTCGTCATGGATGGTTGCCGCCACGCAGCGCATACCGATGGTGTGCTCTTCATTATCGTAGGCGTAACCTAGGGTGCGCACTTCAGCGATGGCGGCGCGCAGCTTGTCTGGCGTGTCGATCGTGTTAGCCGTCAGGCGCGGCAATCCGTGGCGGTGCAGAATCTCGGTGACTTCAACGTCAGGAAGCGCTGCCAGCAGGGCCTTGCCCACACCCGAAGCATGGATCGGGGCGCGGCTACCTAGGGGAACCAGCATTCGCATCATCTCGCGACACTCTTCCTGCGCGAGGATAACGGCTTCACCGTCGCTGAGTATGGCCAAGTTCGTGGTTTCGCCAGCTTGCTCCATTAATCGGCGTAAAAAGGGTCGCGCTTGGACGACCACGTTGCGACCCGTGACAAAGGCATTGCCAACGGCAAAAGCCTTCAGGCCCACATACCACCGCGCGCGTTCGGCATCCTGATAAATGAACCCCTGTTTCTCAAGGGTGCCGAGCAGCCGATGGGCTGTCGATACAGCTAAACCGACCTGCTGCGCCAGGTCCGTGAGCAGCATGCCGTCCTGCGCCTCGGCCAAGCGCTCGAGCAACATCAAGCCGCGGGTGAGCGACTGCACCTGGCCGCCAGCTCGCTCGCGGGTCGGGCGACGGTGCCCACGCTTTTTATTAGCGCCCCGCATCTTCATAGCTCTCCAACACCGCCGGGGTGTCTGCCATTCATGATGGCCGAAGTATACTGGAATATGTTTCCAAATTCAATAATTCACCTGCCAATGTGCTTCTCAAATATATGAATATTATGTGTTTTTTATACTTTCCATATTGTGGAAGGCATTTTTATTTTATTTGACATGGGCGTTGGCAAAATGACATAGTCGGGATCAGTGACAGCCCATCACGGCAACAGGAGAGCACAACGATGGCCAAAATGACCGCCGCCGAGGCAGCAGTGAAAGTGTTGGAAAGCGAGGGGGTTAAGCTTGCCTTCGGGATTCCCGGAGCGGCCATCCTGCCCCTCTATCAGGCGTTGAGCGCGAGCCCGATACGCCACGTGCTCGTCCGTCACGAAGAGGGTGGTACCCATTCGGCGGAAGGCTACACTCGCGCCGCTGGCGAGATCGGCATCAACATCGGCACTTCGGGACCTGCCGGGACCAATATGATCACCGGTTTATATTCGGCCATGGCCGATAGCATCCCGATCCTGTGCATCACCGGACAGGCCCCACGCGCGAAGCTGCACAAGGAAGACTTTCAGGCTATCGATATCGCAGCCATCGCCCGACCCGTGACGAAATGGTCGATCACGGTGATGGAGGGCGCGCAAGTGCCGTGGGCCTTTCGTTACGCCTTCCAGGTCATGAAATCGGGGCGTCCGGGGCCGGTGCTCATCGACCTGCCCCTCGACGTGCAGAGGGAGATCATCGAATACGACCCGGAGACCGACGTTGCGCTAGAGGTATTCAAGCCCCGTCCACATGCCAAGCAGATCGAAAAAGCGCTTGACATGCTGAACGAGTCCGAGCGTCCACTGATCGTGGCTGGGGGCGGCGTGATTAACGCGGATGCCTCCGATCTGCTGGTGGAACTCGCAGAATTAACCAATACGCCTGTGGTCCCGACGCTGATGGGTTGGGGCGCCATACCCGACAATCACCCCTTACAGGCCGGCCAGGTAGGGCTGCAAACCCAACACCGCTACGGCAACGCCACCTTCCTTCGCAGCGATTTCGTGCTTGGGATCGGCAACCGCTGGGCCAATCGTCACACAGGCAGTGTCGACGTATACACGGAGGGTCGTCGATTCGTTCATATCGACATCGAACCGACCCAGATCGGGAGGGTTTTCTGCCCGGACTTGGGTATCGTTTCGGATGCGAGGTACGCGCTCGAAGATCTCGTGAAAGCGGCACGGCGACGCAAAAAGGCTGGCAAGATGAGAGACCGCAGCCAATGGGTCAGCGAGTGCCAAGAGCGTCGACGCACGATGCTGCGACGCACGGATTTCGATAATGTGCCGATCAAGCCACAGCGTGTATTTCAGGAGATAAATAACATATTCGACGACGACACACGCTTCGTGACGGCCATCGGTCTGTATCAGATCGCCTCGGGACAGTTTCAGCGCATCAACAAGCCGCGCAACTACATCATCTGTGGTCAGGCCGGTCCGCTCGGGTGGGAAATATCGGCGTGTATCGGCGCGAAACTTGCCGATCCTCAGCGAGAGGTCGTCGGGGTGGTGGGTGACTACTCCTTTCAATTTTTGATCGAGGAGCTCGCGGTGGCCGCACAGCACGAGGTGCCATTCGTGATGGTGCTGTTGAACAATTCATATCTCGGCCTGATTCGTCAAGCGCAAAAAGGCTACAAAATGGACTACGAAGTCCAGTTGAGCTTCAACAATATCAACTGTCCCGAAATCGGCGAGTACGGCGTAGACCACGTCAAGGCGACCGAAGCACTCGGCTGCCTCGCGTTTCGTGTCTTCGAGCCCGATAAGATCGGCGAAACGATACAACGAGCGCGTACGCTGGCCGAGGAAAGACGCGTGCCGGTGGTTGTGGAGGTCATTACGGAGCGTGCGACCGACATCGCTATGGGACCGGAAATCGACAAGATTACCGAGTTTGAAGAGATCATAGATCTCGCGACTCCGGAGGAAGCAGAACCGCAGGCGGCCTAGGCGCCAACTGCACGCATTGGAGTGGGTCGATGCCTAAATTTGCTGCAAACTTGACGATGCTGTTTAATGAGGTCGACTTTCTCGACCGCTTCGAGACTGCCGCCAAAGCCGGGTTCACTGGCGTAGAGTACCTGTTCCCTTACGCTTGGGACAAACAGCGGCTGGCGGAAAAGCTAGATGCCCATGGGCTGACCCAGGTGTTGCATAACCTGCCCGCGGGTGACTGGGAGGGTGGGGAACGCGGTATCGCCTGTCACCCCGATCGCGTTACTGAATTCCAGGACGGCGTAGGCCAGGCCATCGAATATGCGACGACGCTAGGCTGCACACAGCTCAATTGCTTGGCGGGCATCAGCCCGGCANNCTTGGCGGGCATCAGCCCGGCAAATTGCGACGCCGACCAAATACGCGAGACCTTTGTCGGCAATCTGAGATTTGCCGCCGCCAAATTGGCCGAGGCGAAAATCCGACTGCTCAGTGAACCCATCAACACGAGGGATATTCCTGGTTTCTATTTGTGCCACACGGCGCAAGCACTGGAGATATTTGACGAAGTGGGCTCCGACAACCTTTTCCTGCAATACGACATTTATCACATGCAGATCATGGAGGGCGATCTCGCCCCGACCATCGAACGCTGCCTGAGCCGCATTGCCCACATCCAGCTCGCCGATAATCCGGGGCGCCACGAGCCGGGCACGGGTGAGATTAACTACCCGTTCCTATATGCGTTTCTCGATCGGATTGGATATGCGGGTTGGATCGGCTGCGAATACAAACCGCTCACCACGACGCAAGAGGGCCTCGGCTGGTTCAGGAATTACCAGACAGCGGCGAGTCGTGGACGCGGTTCCAAGTGATGGCGGATGTCAACGCATGCGGCCGGTTTTGGCGCGGCTTCAATCCGAGCCGCAGAACCTTTACACCATTAGATCGGGAGAGAGACAGTGAGTAAAGTTGGTTTCATTGGTTTGGGAATCATGGGTCGACCCATGGCCGCACACCTGCAGGCCGGCGGGCATGAGCTTTTCGTGGTCAAGCACCGGTCGCCAACGCCACAGGAATTGCTGGACGGCGGGGCGCAGCTTTGCGCCAGCGCGAAGGAGCTGGCAGAAAAGTCAGACGTTATCATCATCATGGTCCCTGATACCCCCCAGGTGCATCAGGTCCTGTTCGCCAAAGACGGTGTTGCGGAGGGGCTGAGCAAGGGCAAGGTCGTCGTCGATATGAGCTCGATCTCGCCGATCGAAACGAAGGATTTTGCCGCCCGCATCAACCGCCTCGACTGCGAGTATCTCGACGCGCCCGTCTCCGGCGGTGAGGTGGGGGCCAAAAATGCAGCACTCACGATCATGGTCGGGGGCTCTGAAACCGCTTTCAAAAAGGTCAAACCGCTGTTCGAGCTGATGGGAAAGAACATCACCCTGGTGGGTGGCAACGGCGATGGACAGACGTGCAAGGTGGCCAATCAGATCATCGTCGCGCTCACGATCGAGGCGGTGGCCGAAGCGCTGCTCTTCGCCTCGAAGGCGGGCGCCGACCCATCCAAGGTGCGACAAGCGCTTATGGGTGGGTTCGCCTCATCGAAAGTGCTGGAGGTGCACGGTGAGCGCATGATTAAGCGAACCTTTAATCCCGGCTTTCGGATAGAGCTGCACCAAAAGGATCTGAGCCTTGCCTTGACCGGGGCGCGCACCCTGGGCCTGAGCCTGCCGGGTACCGCCGCCTGCCAGCAACTGTTCAACGCCTGCACGGCCCATCATGGCACGGGCTGGGACCATTCCGCGCTCGTTAAGGCGCTGGAAACGCTGGGCAATCACGAGATCGGCGAGATCAGCGAGATGAGTGCCGTGCTGGACTGAGTCTGGCCACCCAAAGTGGACAGCCGCTTGTCAACTCAGCACAATGCAGTGGTTCGGCTGGGGGCATGTCGGGACTCTCGCAGCGGGGTCTTCCCTTTATAAATAACGCAGCAAAAACTCGACTGCTCTACAGCCGCGTCGTCCGACCTGATCCAAGCTGATACTTCGTGTCAGAAGCGGTGGCTAGTCAACGCGACATAACACAGGAGATCCAACAGGCCGTGCGCGAAGCCGCGGCGATGGGGACGGCATTAAAAATCTCCGGGGCTGACACGAAGTCCTTTTACGGTCGTGCCACTACAGGCGATGCGCTCGACATCCGAGCGCATCGCGGTATCGTCAGCTACGAACCGACCGAACTCGTCCTCACTGCGCGTGCCGGCACGCCGCTTGCGGAGATCGAGGCCGCCTTGGCCGAACGCGGGCAGATGCTGCCATTCGAGCCGCCGTACTTCGGCGAGGCGGCCACCGTGGGCGGCGCGGTCGCCTGCGGGCTGTCCGGGCCGGTGCGGCCCTATGCGGGGTCGGTGCGCGACTTTGTCCTGGGTGTCGTGTGCATTAATGGTAAAGGCGAGCATCTATCCTTCGGCGGTCAAGTGATGAAGAACGTCGCCGGTTATGACGTCTCGCGCCTGATGGTTGGGGCCATGGGCACACTTGGCGTGCTACTAGAAGTTTCCTTGAAGGTATTGCCGCGCCCGGCGTGCGAGTTGACCACCGCTTTACCGATGGATGCCGGCGCCGCCATCGATCTCCTGAATGCCTGGGCCGGGCAACCGCTACCGGTGTCCGCGAGCTGCTACGACGACGGCGTGTTGCGCGTGCGGCTGTCGGGATCCGAAAGCGGCGTGCGATCCGCACGTGAGAAGATCGGTGGTGAAGAGGTGGCCCAAGGTCCTACTTACTGGGCAGACCTGCGCGAGCATCGGCTGCCGTTCTTCGGCGCTGACGCGCCGCTTTGGCGACTGGCGGTGCCTGCCGCCACCCCGCCACCGAAAGATGGCAACAAATGGCTGCTCGACTGGGGCGGCGCCCAGCGCTGGCTGGTCAGCGACGAGCCGCCCGAACGCATCCGCCAACAGGCTACGGCGGCCGGCGGGCAGGCGATGCTGTTCCGCGGCGGCGATCGCGACGACGACGTCTTTCATCCGCTCGCAGCGACAATTGAAACGATTCATCGACGCCTCAAGGATGCCTTCGATCCGAAGGGCATTCTCAACCCAGGTCGAATGTACAAAGCCTGGTAGAGATAACAAGGACCGAAGACTCAGATCTGAGGACTACGGAACATAGCTTCATGACAGTCTCGGGCCAACACTCAGTCCTCAGTCCTCAGTCCTGATCAGTTCGCCATGCAAACAGCACTTGCCGACTTCATAAAGGACACCCCCGAAGGACGCGAAGCGAACGAGATACTGCGCGCGTGCGTGCACTGTGGTTTCTGCACTGCCACCTGTCCGACCTATCAGCTGCTGGGCGACGAGCTCGATGGCCCACGCGGGCGCATATACCTTATTAAACAAGTGCTCGAGGGCCAGGGGGTGACGGCCCGCACGCAACTCCACCTCGACCGCTGCCTTTCGTGCCGAGCGTGCGAGACGACCTGCCCCTCTGGCGTCAAGTATGGTCGCCTGGCGGATATAGGCCGCAACATCGTCGAAGAGCGCGTGCCGCGACCATTCATCGAGCGCCTGCAGCGCTGGGGTCTACGCGTTGCGCTGGCATACCCGTCGCGTTTCAAAACGCTCTTGACGCTCGCTCGGACGTTGCGTCCCGTCTTGCCCGCAAGTTTGAAGCGTTCGATCACATCCGCGCCGGCTGCGGGACCGTGGCCCGAAACGCGGCATCAGCGCCGGATGCTGGTCCTCGACGGGTGCGTGCAACCCGCTCTCGCCCCACGCATCAATGCCGCCACTGCGCGCGTGCTCGATCGTGTGGGCATCAGTCTCGTGCGCGCGCAGGGCGCGGGTTGCTGCGGAGCGCTGAGTTACCATTTGAATGCGCAGGAAGAAGGGCTCGAATTCATGCGCCGGCTCATCGATGCCTGGTGGCCGCACATCGAGGCCGGCGTCGAGGCCATCGTGATTACCGCCACGGGTTGTGGCGCGGTGGTCAAGGAATACGGGCACCTGCTGCGCCATGACAGCCGTTACGCTGACAAGGCCGCACGCGTGAGCGCGATGGCGCGTGACATCGGTGAGGTCCTGGCTGATAGCGATCTCTCCGCGCTCGCCCCTCGAGCCCGCAAGATCGCCTTTCACTCCCCGTGCACGTTGCAGCATGCGCAAAAGCTCGCCGATCTGGTCGAGGGTTTGCTCACGAGGCTCGGCTTTACGCTCACGTCGGTGCCGGATCCACACCTGTGCTGTGGCTCGGCCGGCACCTACTCGATCTTGCAGGAAAGGCTGTCCCAGCAGCTGTTGCGCAACAAGCTAACGGCCTTGCAGTCCGGCCACCCCGAGTTGATCGCGACCGCGAACATCGGCTGCCTGGCCCATATGCAAAACGAGGGTCGCATCCCCGTGGTTCACTGGATCGAGCTGCTGGACCCCCGGCCAGCCGCCTAGGCCGCTGGCCGCCCGTTTAGCCGATGGGTACCCCACCCGTGGTACTATTTGGGGCCTGTACGGCCCCGCTTGGGTGTTGCGCATAGCACAATCCTAACCTAGCGCCCGATTGCCGCCCGGTCGGGGCCCGTTCTTGCATGCACAGCAGCTGGGGGTTATTTGGCTTCGGTTTACCGAGGGAGGATGAAGATGTCACATAACCAGATCGAAGGGGTGCAAATTACCGGCAAGCTGACCCCCGAGTATGAGCAACAGGTGCTCACAGCCGATGCCCTGCGCTTCGTGGCCGACTTGCAGCGAACGTTCAACCCCACCCGGCTCAAGCTGCTGAAACGCCGCCAGGAGGTGCAGGCGGCGCTGGACGCCGGCGAGATGCCCGACTTCCCCAATGAGACGCGCGATGTACGCCGCGCTGACTGGAAAGTGGCGCCGGCACCGGCGGATCTGCAAGACCGCCGCTGCGAGATTACTGGCCCGGTCGACCGGCGCATGATGATCAATGCGTTCAACTCGGGGGCCAAGGTATTCATGGCGGACTTCGAGGACGCGCTGTCGCCGACCTGGACGAACATGATGGACGGCCACATAAACTTGAAAGATGCCGTCCGGCGCAAGCTCGAGCTTGTCACCCCGGAGGGCAAGCACTACACGCTCAATGACCAGATCGCGACGCTGCTTGTGCGTCCGCGCGGCTGGCACTTGCCCGAGAAGCACGTGCTGATCGACGGCGAGCCTGTTTCCGGGGCCTTGTTCGATTTCGGACTGTTCTTTTTCCACAATGCCAAGGAAACCCTCGCGCGCGGCAGCGGGCCCTACTTCTATCTGCCCAAGATCGAAAGCCACCTCGAGGCGCGTCTGTGGAACGACGTGTTCAATCACGCCCAGGATGCGCTGGGTGTTCCGCGCGGTAGTGTGCGCGCCACGGTCCTGGTGGAGACCATCCTGGCCGCATTCGACATGGAGGAAATCCTCTATGAGCTGCGTGAGCACGGTTGCAGTCTCAACGCCGGGCGCTGGGACTA
>JABAOH010165850.1_pt1 | contig 18407 bp, 11 predicted proteins | sample 7062181 | NCBI WGS metagenome assembly JABAOH01 (sample SAMN14538630, study PRJNA623070) | marine sediment metagenome | biome: marine biome [ENVO:00000428]; feature: marine pelagic biome [ENVO:01000023]; material: deep marine sediment [ENVO:00002113]; isolation source: pool of 5 deep marine... | reverse complement strand
ACTTCACGGCCTGGTCGCGGTTCCCCTCTGACTGAACGGCGGGGGGCCGGCGGGCGCCGGCCCCCCGCTCGAGAATCAACGCCGGCCACGGGTGCGCAGCGCTTGCGGCGTGAACTGCGCGGGGTTCATCTCCACGTTGAAGGTATTGACCGGGTCCTGGTTGTCGAACCCCTGGGCGACATAGCGGCCCGACTGCAGGTCGTAGTGGGCCTCGAACGTGGACCAGAACGTGGGCATGTCGTAGTAGTTGATGCAGTGCGCCTCCGANNGCGGTTGTCGTAATGGTCGATCAGCACGATCTGGTAGCTGTCCTCGTCCATGTAGTAGGTGCGCCGCGAATTGATGTGGCGCATGCCGGACTTCAGGCGCGCCTCGACGATCCACACCCGGTGCAGTTCATACCGGAAATAGGAGGGATCGAGATGCCCCGGCTTCACCAGGTCGTCGGTCGTCACGTCCGACTGGTGCGCCTTGTAGGAGTTGTAGGGCACGTACATCTCGGTCTTGCCCACGGTCTCCCAGTTGAAGCGGTCCATGGCGCCGTTGAACATGTCGGTCATGTCGTTGGTGCGCAGGCCGTCCGAGGCGGTGCCCGGGTTGTCGTAGGCCACGTTGGGCGCGCGCCGCACGCGCCGCTGGCCGGGGTTGTAGATCCAGGCCTGGCGCACCTGCTCGATCTGGTTCAGGGTTTCGTGAACCAACAGGATGTTGCCCGCCAGGCGGGCGGGCGATTCGACCTCCTGGAAGAAATACAGCAGGACATTGTTGATGTCCTCGATCTTGATGCCTTCCTTGTAGTACAGCCCCAACAGCTCCTCGCGCAGCTTCACCACGTTGTAGGAACCGTCCGTGGTGGGCGCCACCTGATTGTTGTAGCGCACGCCCCCGGTGCCCTTGGGCTTGAGCTTGTGGTTCCACATCAATTCGTAGGCGTTTTCCGGGAACGGGAACGGAAAGCCCTCGGCCGCATCAACGATTCCCTCGCCGTCCGCCACCAGCTGCGCCGTCTTGCCGTTCTCGATGGTCATGTCGAGCGACCGCCGGGGAAACGAGGCCGAGCGCCGGGTCGGATAGATGTCCATGAAGTAGCTATCCGGGTAGCGCTCGAACATGGCCTTCTGGCCGGTGCTGAGCTTGTCCGCATACTGCTGGTAGTTGCTGCCGTCGATGCGGAACAGGGGTTGGTCGTCCGCGAACGGGTCGGGGTGATGGTCGCCCGGCGAATAACCGGCCGGCGGCTCGGTGATGCCGCCGGTCCACTCGGGAATGGTGCCGTCGGCGTTGCCGGCGCGCTCCGATCCCATCGGGGTCAGGTCTTCGCTGAGGCGGTGGATCTGGTCGGGCTTGGGCCCCGCATGCGCAAGGCTGATTCCCAGCAAGACGCCGACGCAGGCTGAAAAAACATGTTTGTTCAACGGGTGCATGGAATCCTCCGGTAATCAGAACGAGTAGCGCACGCTGGCGGCAAAGAAATCACGATTCTTGAGCAGGTTGTACGTGCCGGCACCGAGATAGGTGGTGTAGGCGAAGTCCAGAACCCACTCGTTGAGGTAATTGAAGCCCAGGCCCATCGTCAGGGTCTTGCGGCCGTCGATGAACGATCCGCCCGGTCCGGGCGTCGTGCCGTCCACGTCGTGGGACCAGCCGATCCGCGGGCTGACGGTCCACGCGCCCAGGGCGTTGTTGTAGTCGAGGCGGGCCAGCATGCGGTAACCCCAGCTGAAGTCCTCGGCAAAACCTTTAGTCTCCGTGACGGGATTGTTGAAATCGCCGGTCAGGAAATCGGGGCCGCCGCCGGTGTCGGTGCCGTCACCGTTGTAGCGCAGCTCCTCCCATTCGGGCAGGTCGGACACGTAATTGAAGCCGACCTCGGTGACGAAGGCGATCTGGTCCGCGCCGAACGGGTTGTTGGGGCCGAACAGTTTGGTCAGGGTGCTCTGCGCCTGCCACGACTCGTGCTCGGACCAGCCCTGGATGTACTCGCCCGGCGCGAATTCGCCGAGCTGGCTCTTGTAGCGGTTGATGGGCGCCGGGATCAGCGGGTTCAGGGGGGTCAGGGCCCCGAACAGCACCTCGACGTCGTCGATCTGCAGCGGCAGCTTGGGCCGGTAGCTGACTTCGCCGGCCAGCGACCAGGTGCCGACCGAGGCGTTGAAGCTGATGCCATACAGGTCGATGTCCTCGGGATACTCGGTCCAGTAGCCGGTGCTCAGGAACCAGGGCGGAATCTGCGGGTTGGTGATCACCGCGTTGCCGCTGATCAGCGGCAGGCGGCTGTGGTAATTCATGTAGTAGAACCCGAACTCGGTACCGCCCCAGTTCTCGTTGAACCAGCGCAGCGCCAGGCCGAACTGGCCGCCGTCGTCCGCCTTGCGGGTCTGCAGGCGAGGCAACGACACCGAGCATCCGGCCGCCACCAGGCTGGGAGGCAGGATGGAATCGGAACCACCGAAGTTGAAACCGGCGCACACGTCATTGAACAGGTCGGGGTTGGTCACCGGCTGCGGCAAAATGCCAAAGCCCAGCACCGCGTAGCTGCCGCCCGGCGTGGCGATGTCGTTGGTGGAGAAGTAGGTGCCGGCCGGGTCGGGAATGATCTCTTCCCACTCGAACAGGTAGAAGCCTTCCAGTGACACCGAGGCGGTCAGGTCCAGCGAGCCCCAGAGCATGTTCACGCCCTCGAAGGCCTCCTTCAGTTCGGAGCCGGCCAGGCGCAGCTTGGAGACGTCCACCGGGTTGATGACGTTCAGTCCGCCCTGAATGAAGGTGGACTCGCCCCAGCTCACCACCTGCTGGCCGAGCCGCCAGGTGAAGAAGCCATTGCCGAGGGCATGCTCGGCCCAGATGTAGGCGTCCAGCAGGCGCACGTCGGAGCCCACCCGCTCGTCCGCGATGTCGGACAATTCGTCGCGGTCACTGTTCTCGAAATCGTAGAACGCCGAGAAGCGCACGAAGGCGCCGAAGTTCTGGCCGTAGCGGAGATCCAGCTCACTGGTGAGCTTGACGTTGTGCGTGATGAGATCGCCCGCATCGGGGTAATTGAGGATGCCGTCGTCGCCCAGCACCGAGAAGCGCCCGACCTGGGCGCGCTGCCCGGCATTGTCGAGCAGGAAGGTGAGCGGGTTGTTGGCGGCCTTGCCGACGTCCTTGTCCTTGGCATCCTTGAGTCGCCAGGAGGCGCCGTAGCTGACGGTGGTATCCAGGCTGCCGCTCCACTCGCCGCTGGAAAATTCGAATGCCACGGCGGCGGGGGTGGCCAGCGCACAGGCCACCACGGCGGCAGCGAGGGCGAGGCGTGGGTACATGCGTTTCGTCAATGAGGTGTAATTCATGGGTTATGCCCTCTTGAAACTCAATCCGGAGCGCCGACCGGCAGCATGGTGGTCGGATCGCTCACCACGATCACGCCGCCCCCGGAGGCGACGAAGGATGCCATCTGCGACTGCATCTCGAAGAATGCCGCCGGTGAACCCGCCGCGGGGCTGCCGAGCGACCCATGGGTGGCCGGCGGCAGGAAGCGGCCCGCCGCGCGCAGTCCGTCCGCGCTCTGCTGGGTGCTGCTGTAGGACGTCAGGCCCATCGCCGCGATCATCGGCTCGGTGCCGGACAGGGGCGCGGTGGGCACGAAATTCGAAACCGTCGTGTCGCCGATCACCTCGTGCAACATGATCGGCGTGTGGGCCGCCGCCGCGGCCGCCCAGTTGATCGGGTCGCCGGAATCCAGCGCGGTCTGCCAAACGGTCAGGAACAGCTCGTAATTCGCCGTGCCGGGCTGCACGCCGACGGCACCCAGGAAACCCCGCAGAAACGGCTGGAAGGCCGGCGCGAAATCGGCAATGCGCGCCAGCCCGCCGCCAGGCACCGACAGGAAGGAGCGGGTGACCAGGGGCTCGAGCGCGGTGAACGCGGTGCCGTTGATGCCGCCCCAGGAGATACCGACGTAAGCGATGTCGGCGCCGTTGAGGTCGGGCAGGCCGTCCGCATCGAGGTCGATGCCGCCCACCGACAGCGCCAGCACCGACAGGTCCGCGATGCCCTGCCGAAGGCCATCGCGCGCGCCCAGGTTGTTGATCAGGCCCCCGAAGAACGCGTTGAAAAACGGCGGGTCGATCAGCCCGTCAGGGCCCGGCGCGCCGGTCTGGTTGTTCCAGTAGTCCGCATCGAAGGTCCGCTCGTTGGCGATCGGCGCGAACGGCGTGTTCTCGTTGTAGAAGGGCGCCAACGCGGGGGTGAAATCCGGGCTGATGCCGTGCAGCGGAAAGTCCATGGCGACCACCGCAAAACCGATCGAGGCCAGGGTATCGGCGATGCTCGCGGCCTGCACGCGGTTGCCGCCAAGCCCATGGCCGAAGATCACCACTGGCCAGCCGGCGGCGGGCTTGCTGTGCCCCGAGCGGGCTCCCGGCACGGTAATGAACAGCGGCACGGTCTGGTCGCTGGTCTTGACCGGTATCGGATTGAAGACCGTCACGTTGGTCGAATTCGGGTCCAGCCCCAGCTGGTCGAAGGGCGGAATGTAACCGCCCGGCGCGGCCCGCCAGTACTGGTTCAGCGGCGCGGTCGGGTTCTCCGCGCTGGGCACGCCCCCGTAGTAGGGCACGGTGATCACCCCAGCATAAATATCCGCCAGTCCGGGCCCGCCCAGCACCGAGGTGTCGAGGAAAGTCGGCCCGGCTAGGGTCGGTGCGGGCTGTGCGAGGCTGCGCAGGATTTTCAGCGTGGGCGTGATCGACTGGGTCTGCACCGTCCAGCTGAGGATGATGTCGTCCGGGTTCATGCCGGCACCCGCGGCGGCCGCTTCCATCAGGTTGACCAGCTGGCGGATGGGCTCGAGCTGCTGGGCGGTAGCGTCCGGCAGCAACGGGTAAGTGCTCTTGCCGCTCGCATCCACCCACGGCGTGCGGCGCTTGGCCAGGTGGTAGGTGGTGTCGGCCGTGGCGTCGTTGCCGTCGGCGTCGCGGATGTCGTTGGTCAGCACCGCCATGAAGCTGGAGTACTCCGGCAGCGGCTTGAGCGGAAGGATGGCCAGGGTATTGGCGTTGGCCGCCAGCGCCACGTAATCGACGCCGGGCACGAGCTCCCGCACGATGCCGGTCACTGCCAGCGGGTTGCCCGGCACCACGGTGACCTGGAACACGCGCACCGAGCGGCCGGGCACCACGGAGGCGGGGTCGATGGTGCCGGGGGCACCGGTATCCTCGTCCGACACGAAGGTGGTGATCCAGCGCTCGGTGGTGCTGAAGCCGTCCTGCGCGCTCAGCACCACGAAGGGGTCGCTGGGATTGTTCGGGTCCGCGACCGGCAGGTTGATGGTGCCGTCCGGAATACTGTCCCCGGGATCGAAGAACAGGTTGTTCGGAAACGGGCCGCCGGCGCGCGGGTCGAATGCGGCCGCCAGCACCCCGGTGACCACGCTGCCGTCCTTGTTAAGCGCCGGGCCATACTGGGCCTGGGCATGAACGCCGAGCAGCGACAGGAAAAGCACGAACATTCGCAATTTCATTATTCGTTGTCTCCGTGGCGGATGAGCGGAGGGTAAGCCTTCGTATGATAGAAACTAAGCTTCGCTTAATGCAAGCGCGGGCAATGACTTAGGTCAGGGCCGGCGGGGTGCAATCCGGCCCCCCGCCCGCCGGCGGGCGCTGCGCACACGAGCGCCATCATTCGCTAAAATGCCGACCAGGTTCAAGTTGGGATGGCCATGTCAATCACGCTTCGGGTCCAGCCGTGCAGCGCTGGCTGCTGATCGGCGGCCCCACGGCGGCGCTGCTGCTAGGGGCCTGGCTCAGCGCCGGGGGCTGGGGTTTCGCCCCGGCCGCGACCGCCGCCATCACCCTGTGGTGCGCGCTGTGGTGGATTTTCGAGCCGGTGCCCATTCCCTTCACCGCGATGCTGCCGCTCGCGCTGTTTCCCTTGCTGGGCATCCTCAGCCCGGCGCAAGTCGCGCAATCCTATGGCAGCCCGCTGATCCTGCTGCTGCTCGGCGGCTTCATGATTTCCAAGGCCATGGCGGAGTCCGGTGCGCACCGGCGGGCGGCGCTGTTCATGGTCAACCTGTTCGGCGGCGGCAATGCACGGGCATTGGTGCTGGGCTTCATGACCGCGTCCGCCCTGCTCAGCATGTGGATTTCCAACACCGCCACCTCCCTGATGCTGCTGCCGGTTGCGCTCGCGGTGCTGGAGCGCACCCCGGAACGGCTGGCGGTGCCGCTGCTGTTGGGAATCGCCTATGCGGCCAGCATCGGCGGCCTCGGCACCCCGATCGGCACGCCGCCAAACCTGATCTTCATGCAGGTCTACGCGGACCGTTTCGGCGCCACGCCGAGTTTTCCCGAGTGGATGCGCTGGGGCCTGCCGGTGGTGATCATCATGGTGCCGCTGGCCGGGCTGTGGCTGACCCGCGGCCTGCGCCTGGAGCGTCCCGTCGATTTGCCCCGGGTGGGCGCCTGGCGGCGGCCGGAGAAGCGGGTCATGGTGCTGTTCGCCCTGACCGCGCTGGCCTGGGTCACCCGCCAGGCGCCGTTCGGGGGCTGGAGCACGTGGCTGGGCGTGCCGCAGGCCAACGATGCATCGGTCGCGCTGCTGGCGGTGGTGGCCATGGCGGTCATGCCCAACGGCGAGGGCCAGCGCCTGTTGCGCTGGGAGGCGGCGCGCACCATCCCGTGGGGGGTGTTGATCCTGTTCGGCGGCGGCATCGCGATTGCCAATGCCTTTATCCAGAGCGGCCTCGCCGACCAGATTGCCGCGCAACTGGAGGCGCTGGCCCATGTGCCGCTATGGCTGATGATTCTCGCCATCTGCCTGGCGGTGACGTTCCTGACGGAGGTCACCAGCAATACCGCCACCGCGAGCCTGCTGATGCCGCTGCTGGGCGCGGCGGCGGTGGTGATGGGCATCAACCCGATGTTGCTGATGATCCCGGGTGCCCTGAGCGCGAGCTGTGCGTTCATGCTGCCGGTGGCCACCGCGCCGAATGCGGTCATCTACGGTAGCGGCAAGGTCACCATTCGCGACATGGCGCGGGCGGGACTGGTGCTGAACATCCTGGGCGCGTTCGTGATCACGGGGGTGAGCTGGTGGCTGCTGGCGTGACCCCGCCGCCGCGGCCGCGCGGCCCGGATCATGCGCGCCGCGGCAGGTACAGGTCGGTCACGGTGCCCTCGAACACCTCGGCAGCCATCGCCACGCTCTCGGACAGGGTCGGGTGCGGGTGCACGGTCAGGCCGATGTCCGCCGCCTCGCTGCCCATCTCGATGGCGAGCGCGCACTCGGCGATCAGGTCGCCGGCGTGCGGCCCCACGATGCCGGCGCCGACGATACGTCGCGTGGCCTTGTCGAACAGCAGCTTGGTGAAGCCCTCGGGCCGGCCGATGCCCAGCGCCCGGCCGCTGGCGGCCCAGGGGAATTTGCCCACCCCGTAATCGACACCCGAGGCCTGTGCCTCGGCCTCGGTCAGTCCCACCCAGGCGACCTCCGGGTCGGTGTAGGCCACCGAGGGAATCACGCGGGCCTCGAATGCACGCTTGTGGCCGGCGCAGACCTCGGCCGCCACCTTGCCCTCGTGCGTGGCCTTGTGCGCCAGCATCGGCTGACCCACGATGTCGCCGATGGCGAAAATGTGCGGCACGTTGGTGCGCAGCTGACCATCGACCGGGATGAACCCCCGCTCGGTCACCTCCACGCCCGCCGCCTCGGCCCCGATGCGATGCCCGTTGGGAACCCGGCCGACGGAAACCAGGATGCGGTCGAACACTTCCCCGCCGGGAGGCGACTCGCCCTCGAAAGAGACGGCCAGGCCGTCGTCGCCCGGCTGCACCTCACCCACGCGGGTGTCGAGGTGGATGGCGGCGTACCGCCCGGCAATGCGTTTTTGCAGTGGCCGCACCAGGTCCGGATCGGCCCCGGGCATCAATTGCCCGGTCAGCTCCACCACCGTCACCCGGCTGCCCAGCGCCTGATACACGCTGGCCATCTCCAGGCCGATGATTCCGCCACCGATGACCAGCAGGCGAGCGGGAATGTCCGCCAGGGCCAGGGCGCCGGTGGAATCCATCACCCGCGGATCATCCCAGGGCAGCCCCGGCAGTTGCAGGGCCTGGGAGCCGGCCGCGATGATGGCATGCGCAAAACTCAGTTCCAGCGGCCCGTCCGCCGTTGCGACCCGCATGGCGTGGGGCCCGGTGAAGGTGCCGGTGCCCTCTATCACCCGCACGCCGCGCCGGCGGGCCATGCCCGCCAGGCCGTGGGTAAGCTGCCCGACGACACCGTCTTTCCAGGAGCGCAGCCGGTCCAGATCGATTCGGGGGGCACCGAACTCCACCCCATGCTCCGACATCAGGGCCGCCTCTTCGATCACGTTGGCCGCGTGCAGCAGCGCCTTGGACGGGATACAGCCCACGTTGAGGCATACACCGCCCAGGCTGGGGTAACGCTCCACCAGGGCTACCTTCAAACCCAGGTCGGCGGCCCGGAACGCCGCCGTGTACCCACCTGGCCCGGAACCCAGCACCACCAGGTCGTGGTCGAAATCGCCGACCGGCGCGGGCGGCGCAACGGGCGCAGCGGCCGCGACGTCCGGCTGGCGGGAAGCCTCCGCGGGTGCCGCTTGCGGCTCATCCACCTCCGGCGCAGCGGCATCCGGCTCCAGGGTGGCAATCAGGGTGCCCTCGGAGACGGCATCCCCCACCGCGACCGCCACCGAGGTCACCACGCCGGCCAGGGGGGACGGCACTTCCATGGTGGCCTTGTCCGATTCCAGGGTGATCAGCGACTGTTCGGGCTGCACCCGGTCGCCGACCGCCACCAGTACCTCGATTACCGGCACGTCCGTGAATTCCCCGATATCGGGCACGCGAATTTCAGTGGCTGCGGTCATGTGCCCGTCATGCTCCCGCTTTCGATGATCAGTTGATCGCGCTCCTGGCGAAGCTTGAAATGGCGCAGGAAACTCATGCCCAGCAGCGCCTCCGGCAGGGGTGCGGGCGTGATGGTGGCGCGCACGTTGGACAGCTCCAGGCTGCCGAGGGTCACACGCTCGAGCCGGGTCATCCATGCCGCCATCGGCCCGGCGGCGGTCGACACCACTACCCGTGGCCCAAACTCCAGGCCCAGCGCGCGGGCGGTCGCCTCCGGCAGCGCCACGTCCGTGGCGCCGGTGTCGATCAGGAACCGGACCGGCTGCCCATTGATGGCGCCCTCCGCGAGGTAATGGCCACTTCGGTCCCGCTGCACGACCACCAGGGCCCGGCCGGAGTCATTGTGGCTCTCGACGATGCCCCCGCTGCGCGTGCCGATCGCCTGGAACAGGGCGGTCAGGCCGGCCAGCAGACCCAGCGCCCCCAGCCACAGCAGGCGGCGGCCGGCGCGGTGGGGGTGACCGGGATGGCGCTCAGACATGGCTCACAGCACCAGGTGGTCCGGGTCTTCCAGCCACCCGGCCAGGAAGCGTGCAAAGCGCGCGGCATCCGCGCCGTCGATGACCCGGTGGTCATAGGAAAGGGACAGGGGCAACATGAGGCGCGGCTGGAACGCCTCGCCATCCCATACCGGTGCCATCCGCGCCCGGGACACGCCCAGAATGGCGACTTCGGGGGCGTTGATGATGGGCGTGAACGAGGTTCCGCCGATGCCGCCGAGGCTGGAGATGGTGAAGCACGCGCCCTGCCAGTCCTGCGGCGTGAGCTTGCCCGCCCGCGCGCGCTGGCTGACCTCTCCCAGTTCCATCGCCAACTCCACGACCCCCTTCGCATCGCACCCGCGGATGACCGGCACAACCAGCCCTTGCTCGGTATCCACCGCGATACCGATGTTGAAATAACGCTTCAGCACCAGAGCGCCGCCACCCGCTTCCAGCGAGGCATTGAAGCGGGGGTACTCCTGCAATGCGGCCACGCAGGCCTTGATGAGAAACACCAGTGGCGTCAGCCGCGCGCCCTGCGCGGCCGCCTCGTCCTTGTGGGCCTGGCGGAATGCTTCCATGGCCGTGATGTCGGCCACATCGTCGTGCGTGACGTGCGGGATGCCCACCCAGTTGCGATGCAGGTTGGGCCCCGCGATGCGGCGAATGCGCGAAAGCTCCTGGCGCTCGACCGGGCCGAACGCGCTGAAATCGATCTCCGGCAGCGGCGGCAGGTCGAGGGCGAAGCCGGCTGCTCGCGCCCCGGTCTCGGCCAGGGCCTGCTTGACGAAAGCGGCCACGTCCTCGCGCACGATGCGCCCGTTGCGGCCACTGCCCCGCACCTGCCTCGGGTCGACGCCGAGTTCGCGCGCGAAGGCGCGAATGGCCGGGCTGGCATAGGGCACGCTGCCGGGCAGGAGGGTGCCCGCATCGAGACGCACCGGCGGCGAGGCGCGGGGGCCGGCTTCAGCCGCGGGCGTTGCCGGCGCCGGGACGACCGGCGCCCTCGCGGCCGGGGGCGGCTGCGGAGTGTCGACGGCGTCCGCTGCAGGCTCCACGACCGGTTGTGCCGCATCCCCCTCGAGCACCGCCACCAGGTCGCCCTCGGAGACCGTGTCGCCCACGGCCACGGCCAGTTCCAGCACCGCCCCGGCCGCGCTGGACGGAACCTCCATGGTGGCCTTGTCGCTTTCCAGTGTAATCAGGGACTGATCGGCCACGACCCGCTGACCGGCCGTTACCAGCACCTCGATCACCGGGACGTCACTGAAATCGCCGATATCCGGCACCCTGACTTCGATGCGCTCGCCCATCGGCTGCTCAGGCCCTGGCCGGATCCGGGCGGGAGGAGTCGATGCCGAGGCGTTCGCGTGCCGCCAGCAATGCCGGCTGGTCGAGCCGGCCCTCGCGGTACAGGCCATGCAGGGCAGCGAAGGCCACATGGCGCCGGTCCACCTCGAAGAACCGGCGCAGGTTCTCGCGCGTGTCCGACCGCCCGAAACCATCCGTGCCCAGCACGATATAGGTTTCCTGGGGCAGGAAGGCCCGGATCTGGTCGGCGAAGACGCGCACGTAATCGGTGGCGGCCACGACGGGCCCCTCGCGCTCGCGCAGGCATCGTGCGACCCAGCTCTCCCGCTCCTCGCCCGGGTTGAGGCGGTTGTGCCGCTCGACCGCCTCCCCGTCGCGGCGCAGGCCGGTGAAACTGGTGGCGCTCCAGACATCCGCGGCCACGCCAAAATCCTGCTCCAGCAGGGCCGCGGCCGCGATCACCTCCCTCAGAATCGCTCCCGAGCCCATCAATTGCACGCGGTTCCGCCCCTCGCCGCCTTCCTGCAGCAGGTACAACCCCCGCCGGATGCCCTCCTCCGACCCCGGCGGCATGGCCGGATGGGCATAATTTTCATTCATGACGGTGACGTAGTAGTACACGTCCTCCTGCTGGGTATACATGCGCCGCAGTCCGTCCTGCAGGATCACGGCGAGCTCGTAGGCGAAGGTGGGGTCGTAGGGCACGCAATTCGGCTGCACCCCGGCGAGCATGTGGCTGTGGCCATCCTGGTGCTGCAGCCCCTCGCCGTTGAGCGTCGTGCGGCCCGAGGTGCCGCCGATCAGGAAGCCGCGCGCGCGCTGATCGCCCGCCGCCCAGGCGAGATCGCCGACCCGCTGGAAGCCGAACATGGAATAGAAAATGAAAAACGGGATCATCGGCACGCCCGAGGCGCTGTAGCTGGTGGCGGCCGCGATCCATGAGGACATGGCGCCCGCCTCGGTGATGCCTTCCTGCAGGATCTGCCCCTGGCGGTCCTCCTTGTAGAACATCAGCTGATCGGAGTCGACCGGCGTGTACAGCTGGCCCACCGAGGAATAGATGCCCAGCTGCCGGAACATGCCCTCCATGCCAAAGGTGCGCGCCTCGTCCGCCACGATCGGGACGATGCGCTCCTTGATGTTGGGATCGCGCAGCATGACGGCCAGCGCCCGCACGAAGGTCATGGTGGTGCTGATCTCACGCTCCCCGGTGGCCTCGAGCAACGGCCCGAAAGCGTCCAGGTCCGGTACCGCGAGGGGCAGTGATTCGTGGCAGCGGCGCGGCAGCGGTCCACCGAGCTCGGTACGGCGCTCCTGCAGATACCCGACCTCGGGGCTGTCCGCGCCGGGATGGTAGTACGGCACCGCCGGCAGGTCTTCGTCGGCGACCGGGACGTTGAAGCGGTCGCGGAAGGCACGCACCGCGTCTGCATCCATCTTTTTCTGCTGATGGGTGATGTTCTGCGCCTCGCCCGCGCTGCCCATGCCATACCCCTTGACCGTCTTCGCTAGAATCACGGTGGGCTCCCCGGCGTGCTGGCTGGCTGCATGGTAGGCCGCGTACACCTTGTGCGCATCGTGCCCCCCGCGGTTGAGGCGCCAGATCTCGTCGTCCGACATGTTGGCCACCATGGCCTTGAGTTCCGGGTAGGCACCAAAGAAATGCTCGCGGGTATACGCACCACCCTTGGCCTTGTAATTCTGATACTCCCCGTCGACCGCCTCCTCCATGCGCCGACGCAGCAGGCCTTCGGAATCGCGTGCCAGCAGCCCGTCCCACCGCGAGCCCCAGATCACCTTGATCACGTTCCAGCCGGCGCCGCGGAAGACGCCCTCCAGCTCCTGGATGATCTTGCCGTTGCCGCGCACCGGGCCATCGAGGCGCTGCAGATTGCAGTTGACCACGAAAATCAGGTTGTCGAGCCCCTCGCGGCCGGCCAGCGAAATGGCACCCAGCGATTCGGGCTCGTCCGTTTCACCGTCGCCCAGGAAGCACCACACCTTGCGGTCCGAGCAATCGGCGATGCCACGGTCATGCAGGTATTTGAGGAACCGTGCCTGGTAGATGGCCATGATCGGCCCCAGGCCCATGGACACCGTGGGGAACTGCCAGAAATCCGGCATCAGCCACGGGTGGGGGTAGGAACTCAGGCCGCCGCCCTCGACCTCCTGGCGGAACCGGTCCAGCTGCGCCTCGTCCAGGCGTCCCTCCAGGTAGGCGCGCGCGTAGATGCCGGGTGAGGAATGGCCCTGGAAATACACCAGGTCGCCCCCGCTCGGGTGGTCCGGCCCGCGAAAGAAATGATTGAGGCCTACATCGTATAGCGTGCAGGCCGAGGCGAAACTGGCGATGTGGCCGCCCAGTTCGCCACCGCGCATGCCGGCCCGCACCACGATCGCCATCGCGTTCCACCGGGTCAGCGAGCGAATCCGGCGCTCGATCTCGTGATTACCCGGGCTCTTCGCCTCCAGGTGCGGCGGGATGGTGTTGATGTAGGCGGTGGTGGCGTCGTACGGCAGGTAGCCGCCCGAGCGGCGCGTGAAATCGACCAGGTGCTCGAGCAGGAAATGGGCGCGCTCGGGTCCCTCGCGCTCGATGACGGCCTGCAGCGCTTCCAGCCACTCGGCTGTTTCCTGCGGATCCCGATCGGCCTGGGCCTGGTCCTTGAAACGGTTCACCGCGCCTGGCCCGCGGCCTGCTGCGAGGTGGCCAGAAGCTGCGCATCGACCGCCGCCAGTGCGGTCATGTTCACGATGCGCCGCACCGTCGCCGAGGAGGACATGACGTGCACCGGCAGCCGCGCGCCCAGCAGGATCGGACCGACCTTGACGGCGTGGCTGGCCAGGCGCGCGAGGTTGAAGGCGATGTGGGCCGAATTCATGTCCGGCATCACCAGCAGGTTGGCCGGCCCGTGCAGGCGCGAATTAGGGAAAATACGCTTGCGAAATTGCTCATCGAGCGCCACCTCTGCCGACATCTCACCCTCGACCTCGAAATCCGGGCCGGCTTCGATGATCAGCTGCAGCGCCCGCTGCATCTTGGCGGCGCTGCCATTCTGGTGGCTGCCGAAACTCGAATGCGACAACAATGCCACCCGCGGCTCGATGCCGAACACGCGCAGGCGGTCCGCCGCCAACAGCGCGATTTCTGCGATCTCCTCGGCGGTGGGGTCGACGTTGACATGGGTGTCGCACACGAAATACACGCCATCCTCGGCGTTCAGGGCGCACATCGCCCCAACCACCTTGCCGCCGGGCCGCACGCCGATTACGTCCATCACGCTGTTCAGCTGCTCTTGGTAGCGGCCGACCACGCCCGTGATCAGCGCATCGGCATCACCCCGATGCACCATCAACGCACCGATGACGCTGTTGCGGGTCCGCACGATGGCCTTGGCCGTGTCAGGGGAAATGCCGCGCCGTTCCATGATGGCGTGGTAGGTGGTCCAGTAATCCCAGAAGCGGGGGTCCGAGTGCGGGTTGACCAGTTCGAAATCCTCGCCCGGCCTGATGCGCAGCCCGAATTTTTCGATCCGCGCGCTCACCACCTCGGGGCGCCCAATCAGGATGGGCTGCGCGAGGCCATCGTCAATCACGGCCTGGGCCGCGCGCAATACCACCTCTTCCTCGCCATCGGCCAGCGCCACGCGCTTGTTGTCGCGCCGCGCGGCATCGAACACCGGTTTCATCAGCAGGCCCGTCTTGTACAGGAACTGGCTGAGTCGCTCGCGGTAGGCGTCGATGTTTTCCAGCGGCCGCGTGNNGAGGTGCACCAGCAGGCGCGGATCGAACGGCTTGGGGATCACGTACTCGGGACCGAACCGGAGCGGCCTGCCGCCGTAGGCGGCCGCGCTGACGTCGCTGACCTCCATCCTCGCCAGCCGGGCCAGGGCCCGCACGCAGGCCATCTGCATCTCGTCATTGATGGTGGTGGCGCCGACGTCCAGGGCGCCACGGAAAATATAGGGAAAGCACAGGACATTGTTGACCTGGTTGGGGTAATCGGAGCGGCCCGTGGCGATGATGGCATCCGGACGCGCCTGCAGGGCGGCCTCCGGCAGGATCTCCGGCACCGGGTTGGCCAGCGCGAAGATGATGGGCTGTTCCGCCATGGACCGGACCATGTCCTGGTCCACCGCGCCCTCGACGGATACGCCGAGGAACGCATCGGCGCCGACCATGGCCTCCGCCAGGGTCCGCAGCTCCGTATCGCGTGCATACCGCGCCTTGTGCGGCTCCATGTCGGCATCGCGCCCGGTGTAGATGACGCCGCGGCTGTCGCAAACCAGAATGTGATCGGGGTTCAGCCCCAGTTTCACCATGAGATCGAGACAGGCGATGCCGGCGGCGCCCGCGCCCGAGGTGACCAGCCGCAGTTCCCCGAGTTCCTTGCCCACCAGTCGCGCGGCGTTGATCAGGGCGGCCGTGCTGATGATGGCGGTGCCGTGCTGGTCGTCGTGAAACACCGGGATACTGAGGCGCTCGCGCAACGCGGCCTCGATCTCGAAGCACTCGGGGGCCTTGATGTCCTCGAGGTTGATGCCGCCGAAGGTCGGCTCCAGCGCGGCGATGATGTCCACCAGCCGGTCCGGGTCCTGCTCGTCGATCTCGATGTCGAACACGTCGATATCGGCGAACTTCTTGAACAGTACCCCCTTGCCTTCCATCACCGGCTTCGCCGCCAGCGGGCCGATGTTGCCCAGCCCCAGCACCGCGGTGCCGTTGCTGACCACCGCCACCAGGTTGCCGCGAGCGGTCAGGGCGCTGACTTCCGAGGGCTGCTGATGGATCAGTTCGCTGGCCGCCGCCACGCCGGGCGAATAGGCCAGCGAGAGTTCGTTCTGCGTGGTCAGCGCCTTGGTCGGGGTGATCTTGATCTTGCCAGGCCGGGGCTGACGGTGGTACTCCAGGGCCTGTTGCTTGAGTTTTTCGTTCAGCATGGCGCTCGCCGGTCAGCCCGTCATCGCGGCCCGCCGGTGGGCGGAACCGCGGCGACGGTGATCACGATCAGGCCGCTTCAAGCTCTGCCTCGTAACGGCCCAGCGTGGCCAGGCCGTTCATGCGGGCGCGGTGCGCGAGCTTGCGCTGCGCGGCGGCCACGTTGGCGGCCGGGTCCGCGCCCCAGGTCACCAGCGACGGATGCTGCAGGGCCCGGCCATAGGAGAAGCTCAGGGGCCACGGGAAGCGCCCCAGCTTGTTCATGGCATCGAGGTGCGCGGTGGCTTCCTCGTCACCCTGCCCACCCGACAGGAACACCACCCCGGCGAGCGCTGCCGGGACCGCGTTGAGCAGGCATTGCACCGTGGCCTCGGCCACTTCCTCCACGCCGGCGCGCTCGGCGGCCTCGGAGCCCGAGATCACCATGCTGGCTTTGAGAATCGTGCCTTCCAGCAGCACGCTCTGCTCGTACAATTGGCTGAACAGGCTGCGCAGGGCGGCCTCCGTCACCTCGTAGCATTCGTCGAGCGCATGGGCGCCGTCCATCAGCACCTCCGGTTCCACCATCGGCACCAGCCCGGCTTCCTGGCACAGGGCCGCGTAACGCGCCAGGGCGTGGCTGTTGGCCTCGATGCAAGCGGCCGAAGGCCGATTCTCACCGATGGTGATGACGGCCCGCCACTTGGCGAACTTGGCCCCCAGCGAGGCATACTCCTCCAGCCGTCCGCGCAGGCCATCGAGCCCCTCGGTCACCTTCTCGCCCGGGTGGCCGGCGAGCGGGTGGGCGCCGGTATCCACCTTGATGCCCGGCAGCACCCCGGCTTCCTCCAGCACGTCGACGAACGGCTTGCCGTCGGCGGTGGCCTGGCGCAGGGTCTCGTCGAAAAAGATCACGCCGCTGATGTGCTCGGCCAACCCCGGCGTGGTGAGGAGCATCTCGCGGTACTGGCGACGGTTCTCCTCGGTACATTCCACGCCGATCGAGTCGAATCGCTTCTGACAGGTGCCCGTGCTCTCGTCGGCGGCCAGTATCCCCCTACCCTCGGCCACCATCGCCCGGGCGACTTTCACCAAATCCATGCTGCTCATGCACTACTCCTCGCGGTCAAACTTTGGCTGGAACCTTCAATTCTACTGGCAGTGGCGATGCATGGCCATGCCAGGCCCGGGGCTCAGCGCAGGTCCAGTTCCGCCTGGTGCTCGACCGCGCCGCGCTTGCCCACCTGCACCAGTCGCAGGGTGTTGGTGCCGCCCATGTTGCCGACCCGATCACCGGTGGTGAGGATGACCCGGTTGCCCGGCTGCAGGCGGCCCTGCCCGGTAAGCGAGAGGATGGCTTCTTCCACCGCGCGGTTGACGTCGCTCCAGCTCTGCACGTGTGCCACCGGGTACACCCCGCGATAGAGGGCCATGCGGCGCCGGCTGGCCTCCAGTGGCGAGAGCGCGTAAATCGGCACGTTGGATCGCACGCGGGAGAGCCACTGTGCCGTTGAACCGGATTCGGTGAGGGCCACGATGGCATCGACGTGCACATTGGTGGCCATGAACATCGCCGCCATGGCAATGGCCTGGTCGATACGCTGGAAGTGCACGTTCAGAGGCCGGATCTCGTCACGGGTGTCGCAGTGCCGTTCGGCGCCCAGGCAAACCCGATCCATGGCTTCGATGACCTTGACCGGGTGCTTGCCGACCGCGGTCTCGGCCGAGAGCATGACGGCATCGGTACCATCGATGACCGCATTGGCCACGTCCAGGACCTCGGCCCGCGTCGGTATCGGGTTTTCGATCATCGACTGCATCATCTGGGTGGCGGTGATGACGATCCGGTTCCGATCCAGTGCACTGCGGATGATGCGTTTTTGCAGACCCGGCAGCTCCGCATCGCCGATCTCGACGCCGAGATCGCCCCGCGCCACCAGCACCGCGTGGGAGGCCGCAACGATCTCCTCCAGGTGGGCCACCGCCTCCGCGCGTTCGATCTTGGCGACCAGCCGCGCCGCACTTCCGGCTTGCCGCAGCAGGCGCCCCGCCTCGTTCATGTCCTCCGCGTTGCGAGGGAACGAGACCGCCAGATAATCCGCGTCCATGGCGGCCGCACGCGGGATGTCGCGCACGTCGTGTTCCGCGATGCCGGGCACCGACAGGCCCCCGCCCTGCAGGTTGATGCCTTTGCGATCACGCAGCACGCCGCCGTTGTCCACCTCGCAGATCACCTTGCGGCCCTGGATTTTCTCGACACGCATGCTGATCAGGCCGTCATCCAGCAACAGGACGTCTCCGGGGCGCACGTCGTCGGGCAGATTCTTGTAACTGACCCCGACCCCGGCACCCGTGCCGGGCTCGGGATCCTTGCCGGCATCCAGGATGAAGCGGTCGCCCGGGTCCAGGGTGACGGAGCCGTTGGTGAAATCCTCGATGCGGATCTTCGGCCCGCGCAGGTCGGCCAGGATGGCGACCTCGCGACCCACCTCGGCCGCCACCTCGCGTACCTGCCGGGCGCGCGCGAGCTGCTGTTCCGGGCTGCCGTGGGACAGGTTGATGCGCAACACGTCCGCGCCGGCTTCGATGACACGGGCCAACACCGCGCGTTCATCGGTGGCCGGGCCCAGCGTGGCGATGATCTTGGTACGACGGTTCTGCATGCGGACCTCGCAGCGAAATATTGCGGTGATTATAGGCGCAGCGGGTGAGGAAATTCCGGGTCGGGGCTCAGGCGCTCATCCGAACCCACGCAGTCGCCGCAATTGTTCCGCTAGCTCTG
>JABAOH010104228.1_pt1 | contig 18410 bp, 13 predicted proteins | sample 7062181 | NCBI WGS metagenome assembly JABAOH01 (sample SAMN14538630, study PRJNA623070) | marine sediment metagenome | biome: marine biome [ENVO:00000428]; feature: marine pelagic biome [ENVO:01000023]; material: deep marine sediment [ENVO:00002113]; isolation source: pool of 5 deep marine... | reverse complement strand
TGTCGACGACGTCAAACGTCGTGCGTGTGAACACGGACTGCGTTCCCGGGGCAACTTGAGTATTCAGCAAGTTCGTCGCCCCGGGCGGGGCCGTCTCGAACCCGACGCCGTAAGAACCGGTGGTCCAAGGTAAATCGTTGAACCCGGAGGCAACCCAAGCCATGCCGATCTCGGGGTCGGCCATGTTGGCCATGTAATTCATCTCCGGCACACCCAGCGTGTTGAAGCCGTAGCAAGAGCCCGAGTTGTCGTCGGTGGACGAGTTACCCAACGGATCGGTTGCATCCACCGCGTAGACGTAGCTCGTGCCGTCCTTCAGGCCGGTGAGGTGGACCGCGTGAGACGTGACGGGAATCGGCTCGCTCTCCGAGTTACTCAGCGTCGCGCACGAGAAGCCGTAGCGGACCGACCCGCGTGCGGATTCGTCGGTGTCGAAGGTGATCATGGCGCTGCGCCCCTGGACGTCCGCCGTAACGACGTTGGAGATGAGCGGCGGAGTGCAGTCGACGGTTGCCTGGTCGGTCTTGACCACGTTCGTCCCGCCCGCGCCGTCGTCGGCTTCGACGTAGGTCACATCGATCAGGTCACCCTCGGAAACCAGCAGCGTGCCGGCAACGTCGGTCGTAGCGACCGGAATCGTTCCCTCGAACCGCCCCGTCGCAGGCCCGGTCTCGGTGAGTAGGACGCTTTCTCCCGCGGGCTCCGAGTCGGAATCGATCGTCACCGTGATCGTTTCCACGATGCCGTCGTCGGCGTTGAGGTCGCAGTCGGTGACACGGATTCGCACCTCGTCGCTGCAGGCGTATTCCATCCCGTCCAGATGGACCGCACCGTCGAAGGCGCACGTGCGTAGGGCCCCGCCGCTGACGACAAGCGCGAAGTCGGCGTCAAGCTCCGGCGTCTCGACGTGCCCGTCCTGAACCAGTTCGTCGGCAATGACCTCGATGGTCCAGGTGCCCGTCTCGGGACTCTCGACGAACACGTTCTCGACCGTGTTCAGAGTATCGGCCGCGCCACCCGGCGTGGACCAGTTGCCCTCGAGCAGGCCGTGGTTGCCCCAGTAAGTCACCTGCGACGGTGACGTCAGCTTGAGCGTCAGATCGTTGATCCGGTGAACCGCGGATGCCGGGTTGCCTGCAGGATCCGCGTAGACCATCGTCGCGCGGAGCGCGGGCGCACCGGGATCGACGGTAACGGTGTAGGACACGCTGTCGAGGTTTCTCAGGACATCCGTCTCATCGATGAAGGAGATGTCGTCGCGCATGTCGTAGAGATTCTTGACGCTCGGCGTACCCCAGCCCTGGTGCACGCGCGTCAGGTCGTGGCTCGCGCCGGCGAACGTGTACTGGTCGGCGGTATGGATCATGAATGCCTTGGCCGTCGTCATGTGCGGCCTGTTATCGAATACGGTGCCCTGCGGGTCCACCTCATTGCCGAAGATCCCGTCAGCCCACATCTGGAAGAACAGGCCGAAGTGGCCACAGACCATCGGCGTCGCTCCACTGGTGCCGCCGAACTCACCGTAGCCGTCGCCCTCGGAATAGGTCGTGTAAGTCGAATCGTTGAAGAACACGAGATCCGGCTTGATGCGGCCGTCTGCCGCCGGCCCGATGCTGCCGTTGCCGCACGACCAGCAATCGTCGTCGCGGGTCGCCGTATCGAAATGCTTCACGGCACCACAGGAGACGACGTTCTTGGCCCAGGCCTGAGGTCGGGAGTACTGGTCGCCGGCGTTGCTCTGTGATTGGCAGTGCAGCAGATCCCAGTCGAACAGGGTCGTGTCGTGCTCGGCGGAGGCCGTGGTGTAGTCGAGCGTGCGATAGTCGCCGACACTCGAGGACTGGAATACCGCGAAGTAGGGTGCCTCGAGCAATTCTCCGGTGTGCCGGTACCGCGAGCCGCCGCTGATCCCGATGTTCGCCAGTGCGGCGATGATCGGCTGGCCGTCGGGCATCAGGCCGCGCGCGTCGGGGTCGCCCGTGCCGTCGCCGAACAGGATGCCGACCGTGGCGGTGCCGTGATTCCCCGGAGGCACCGGCCCGCCGTGGACCAGCGCGGGGCGCGAGGCCCAGTCCGGATGGTTGACGTTGAATTCCTCGTCGAAGCTCTCGCCGCGCACGCCCTGCCCCGTGTAGCCGGCGACGGTCTCGACGTAGTCGGCACCGCCGACGATGCGCACGATGTCGATGTCCTTTTCCATCGGGCCCCAACGGTCGATGAACTGGACCTCGTCCCAACCGGCCGCCTCGATCAATTGCTCCGGTGTCAACGTTGCCTCGACGAGGTGCTTGCCCGCATCGGCCCGGTCCAGCTGCGCGCCCATCGCGGCAATGCGCTGCGCGACGGCCGCCTTGCCGCCGGGGAAGACCAGGATGCGGTAACGCAACAACGACGAGAGCATGTCGGCCTTTCCGGCACTGTCTCGCAAGAACGCCTCCATGCGGTCCGCCGGATGGTAGCGCCCGACCCAGCGCACCCACGGCTTTGCCTCGACCTCGGCGCGTGCCGTGGGGCTCATGCGCACGATCTGCGCATGATGGGCGAGGAAGCTGTAAACCTCGCCGCCGAGCGCGCGGATCTCCTCGCGGTACTCTTCGAGAGGCTGGGTCACGAACTGCACGATGTAGAGGTTCGAGCCCGGCGGCGCGGCGAGCAGCGCGGGCACCTCGGGTACCCGCAGCAGGGGATCGAACCTATCGTGCAGCATCCGCAGTTCGTAGGAGGTCTGCTTGACGCTGGAAAGAGCTGCGCCGTCCTTGCCGATCGCGTAGAACGGACGCTCGCGCCCGCCCCGGGTCTCCTTCCAGACCACGACGCGGGTGCCGGTGGACGGGAAGCGAATCAGTCGCGGGTCACGAACGTCGGCGGCGGTGACATGGAACGGCGCCTCGCCGCCGACGGACAGCGCGTTGCCCTGCTCGACGCGCGTCACGCTCGGGCTGGAAACCTGCGGCTCGACGAGCGTAAGCCCGGAAAGCGCGGAAAAAAGCAAACAAGCCGCCAGTATCCGGAGAAGATACCCGCTCACGGCCCCCCCAGTGATGCTCAGCCCCGACCCGGCTCTATTCTGCGCCAACGACCCGTGGGAGCCTAATCAATTCCGGAGGCACGTTTCTGAGGAGCCTTGATTCTGCTGCAAAGCGATCCGCAGGCGCCTCGCTCGGTCCATCGCGAGCTCCTGCAGCAGCCGGTCTTCGTTTTCAGCCGTAGGGTGTCTTCCCGCGGGTCATCTCCTGCGTAGATACCAGCTCAACTGTGCGCCGGCGATCAGGAACAGGACGATCAGGCCTGCGAATGTGAGCAGCATTCCCGCTGGCGCGCTCGGCAGGACGGCTCCCGGAGGGTGCATCACACGCGGTGCGCGGAGGACGAGCACGGCCAGACCGAGCGCGGGCACGAGGCTGAGCACCGCGTGCCAGCGGGCGCGAGAAAACAGGGGCATGACGAGGTGCGCGATCCAGGCCACGCCGAGCAGTAACACGGAGGTCCGCAGCAGGGGCTCCTGCAGCGCCACGCCGCCCCAGTTGATGTGGGCTGCGACGAGACTGACCGCCACGCCGGCCGCGAAGAGCAACAGGCCGACACGCCCGATCGACAGCATCCACGCGTGGAACCGATTGCGGCTCGAGAAAAGGCCGATGAGGCCCAGCACGCCGGCGAGGATCAGGCCCGTCATCCCGGCCAGCGTCAGGCCGACGTGGACGTAGACCGATTGGATCCCGCTACCCAGCGTGCGCTCGTCGGGGGCGACGATCACGACAACCACCACCAGGACGAAGACCGTCGCGAGGACCACCGTCGTCCGACGCCCTTCGCCTCGTGGAGCATGGTGCGGCATGCCACGAAGTCTAACCGACTACGGGCGAATCGGTCCTCCCCACCGTTTGATACCATCCCCACTCGATCCAGGGGGTGTTCATGAAGTATCGATTCAAACGGACCGTCTGCCTCGTCGTCTGCTGTCTGGTCGCCTCCGTTCCGTTGATCGCGGACGAGCCGCACCCGGATACGACCAAGGGCGCCCAGCTCTTCGAGGGGCTCGGGGACTACCACCGCGAGTTCACGACCACCTCCGACGAAGCCCAGCGGTACCTCGACCAGGGCATGGTCTGGCTGCAGGCGTTCAACTACGACGAGGCCGAGCGCTCGTTCCGTGAAGCCGCACGGCTGGACCCCGAGTGCGCGATGGCCTGGTGGGGCGTCGCGTATGCGGCGGCTCCCAGCTACAACCACGCCCAGTTGGACGAGCGTCGCGCCGGGATCTTTTTCGAGGCGCTTCAGAACGCCCAGGCGCGCATCGAGAACGCCAGCCCCGTCGAGCGGGCCCTGATCGAAGCGTTGGGGAAGCGCGGCGAGATGCCCTACCCGATGGAGGACGATTCGCATCTCGATCAGGCCTATGCCGATGCGATGGCCGAGGTCTGGGAGCGGTTCCCCGAGGATGCGGACGTCGGCGTGCTCTACGCCGAGGCGCTCATGGTCCGCACGCCCTGGGCGCTCTACAACATCGATCGCGAGCCGGCGGAAGACACGCCGATGATCGAGGCGCTCCTCGAACGGGTCCTGGAGCTGAATCCGAATCAGGCCGGCGCGGCCCACCTCTACATCCACGCGGTGGAGCTGAGCAAGTCTCCCGAGCGCGGCCTGGTGGTGGCGGACCGGCTCAGCACCCTCGTGCCGCTGAGCGGGCACCTGCTGCACATGCCCTCGCACATCTACACCCGCACCGGCGACTGGGACCGCGCGATCGAGCAGAACGCCCTGGCCATGGAAGCCGACGTGAAGTACCGCGCCAAGTCGCCGGACCAGTTCGTCCAGCACATGTACATGGTGCACAACAACCACATCCGGGCCTACGGGGCGATGATGGTCGGTCGCGAGGCCGAGGCGCTCGAGGCCTCGCGGCGGATGTGGTCGCAGATCCCGGAGGACCTGCTGGAGGACGTCGCTCCCCAGGTGGACGCCTGGATGTGCTCCGTCTACGACGTCTACAAACGCTTCGGCCGCTGGGACAAGATGCTCGCCGAGCCGGCCCCGCCGGAGTACATGCCGTTCACGCTCGCCACCTGGCACGCCCACCGGGCCATCTCCTACGCTGCGAAGAAGGACATCGAAGGAGCCCAACGGGAGTTTCGCGCGTATCGCCGTGTGCGTGACGACACCTTGCCGCGCAACCTTCCCGAAGACTACTCACTGAAGGCCGCAAAGGGTCGGCTGAGGGTCATCGATCATTTCGTGCCCGGAGAGATCGCCCTGCAGAAGGGGAAGTACAAGAAGGCGATCCGGCACCTCGAAAAGGCGAAGATTGCCGAGGACAAACTCGGCTACAGCGGAGAGCCGCCGGACTATCTTCAGCCCATCCGGCACACGCTGGGTGCCGTTTATCTGTTGGCCGGCCGACTCGAAGAGGCCGAAGAAGCGTACCGCGAGGACCTGGCGGAGTTCCCCGAGAACGGCTGGTCGCTCTACGGCCTGAGCCGCGTCCTTCACGCGCAGGGGCGAACGGCGGAAGCCGCACAGGTGGAGGAGGAGTTCCGATTGGCCTGGGCCGACGCGGACGGGCCGATCGAAACCAGCTGCGAGTGCATCCCGGCGCTGTAGCCGCGTACTACGACCCCTGATCGCGCCGCCGCGCGACCCTCACCCGGGCATCCACCGCCACGGCACCCTCGGGCGTGGCGAGGAGCGGGTTGATGTCCATCTCGACCAGACGCGGGTGGCGCACCGCGAGCTGACCCACACGGAGGATGACGTCGTGCAGCGCGGCCAGGTCGCGCGGCGGCTGGCCCCGCACGCCCTCCAGCAACCGATGCAGCTTGACACCGGCGACCATCTCCATCGCGTCGGTGTCTCGCAGCGGCGCGAGTCGCAGCACCACATCCTTCATCACCTCGACGAAGATCCCGCCCATGCCGAACATCACGAGGGGGCCGACACGCCGCACGCGGGTCATCCCCACGATCGTCTCGGTTCCCGTGCCGGCCATGCGCTGGAGCAGGACGCCCTCGACGTCCGCCTCGCCGCCGAACCGATCGGCAACGCGGCGCAGGATGCCCTCGGTCGCGCTCTCCACCGCCTCGGCCGTTTCGAGGTCCAGGGCCACCCCGCCCACATCCGACTTGTGCACGACCTGCGGGCTCACGACCTTGACGGCGACGGGGAACCCGAGCGTTTCGGCTGCCTCGGCGGCGGCTCGTGGGAGGGGTGTTTCGCCGTCCGCAAAGGCGTAGCGCCACGGCACGACCGGCACGCCGGCATGGCTCAAGAGTCGCATCGCGTCGTGCTCGGTCAGCATGGTCCGGCCGGCGGCCAACGTCTTCTCGATCAACTCATCGATCGCGTCGTCGGCGCAGTCGAACGTGAGCTCGACGCCGACGGGCCGCTCGGTGATGCGCCGCTGGTTCCACATGGCAACCAGCGTGCGTGCGGCGGACTCCGGGAACAGGTAGGCCGGGACGGCGCCGGCTCCTGCCGGGGCGACACCTTCACCGTCGGACGACATGAGCACCGACATGACGGGCTTGTCGTCGCGGCGTTCGTGGGCCCGGCCGATCGCCGCCGCGACGTCCGCCACCTGGATGCCCAGCGGCGGTACGAAGGCGGCGATGGCGGCGTCGATGCCGTCGTCTTCCAGCACGCGGTCCAGCGCGTGCTCGAACGAGGCCGCATCGGCGCTGGCGATCATGTCGACCGGATTGCGGACACTGGCCTCGTCGGGAAGGCGCGAACGCAGTTTCTCCTGAGTCGCGGGCGACAGCTCACAGACATCCAGCCCGTAGGTTTCGGCGGCATCGGCGGCGATGATCCCGGGACCGCCCGCGTTGGTGACGATGGCCACCCGGTTGCCGCGGGGCAGCGGCTGGCTCGCGAACGCCTGGGCCACGTCGAACAACGCGGCCACCGTGGGGACGCGCAGCGCACCGGCCTGGGCGATCAGCGCGTCGGTGGCCAGTTCGGTCCCCGCCAGTGCGCCGGTGTGGCTGGCCGCGGCCCGCTGGCCGGCCCCGGTACGCCCCGACTTGACGATGCACACCGGTTTGGAACGGGTGATCTCGCGACAGATCTCCACGAAGCGGACCGGATTGCCGAAGCTCTCGAGGTACATCAGGATCACCCGCGTTCCGGGGTCGTCGCGCCACACCTCGAGCATGTCGTTGCCGCTGACGTCGGCGCGGTTGCCGATGGACACGAACGAGGAGATGCCGATGCCCAGCCGGCAGGCGTGCTCGAGGATGCTCACGCCCATGGCGCCCGACTGGCTGATGAAGCCCACGGGGCCCGGTGGCGGCATGATCGGCGCGAACGTGGCGTTGAGCGAGATGTCCGGGTCGGTGTTGAGCACGCCGAGGCAGTTGGGTCCGACCATGCGGATGCCCGCCTCGCGCACCAGGGCGGCCAGACGTGTTTGCCGTTCCACCCCTTCGCCACCGATCTCGCTGAACCCGGCGGAGATGACGATCAACCCCTTGACGCCCTTGGCCACGCAGGACTCGGCGACACCGAGCACGTGCTGCTTGGGCACGACGACCACGGCCAGGTCGACGGGGCCGGGAATCTCCTCGATGGAGGGCCAGGCGGGGACGGAGTGAACCGACGCGGCGCGGGGGTTCACCGGGTAGACCGGTCCCGTGAAGCCGTGCCGCAACAGGTTGTCCATGATGTTCCAGCCGACGGTGTTCGGCCGGCTGGAAGCCCCGATCACCGCGACGGAACGCGGGCGCAGGATGCCGTCGAGAGAGCTCACGCGGCGAAGGTATCACCGACGCGGGACGGCTTCACCACCCCGGTCCGGGTGCTAGCATTCCCCTTCGGTCAAGACGCAAGGAGGGGACATGATCCGCCACGCTTCGCTCGGCTGGCTCTGCGCTTTCCTGTTCACCATGATCGCGACACCGGTGATCGCGGATCGCCCGCCCGGCGCGCCGCCCACCTCCTTCGCCGACAAGGAGGCCGCGTGGCAACGGCACGTCGAGCTCGACAAGAGCTCACTGTTCAGCGGCCTTGCGTGGCGCTCCATCGGACCGGTCGTCCAGGGCGGGCGGGTCGTCGACATCGAGACGGTCCCGGGTGAGCCGTACACGTTCTACGTCGCCTACGCCTCCGGCGGTCTGTGGAAGACCACGAACAACGGCGTCACCTTCGAGCCGATCTTCGACGACCAGCCGACGATCATCATCGGCGACACCGCGGTCGACCCGTCGAATCCACAGACCATCTGGGTCGGGACCGGCGAGAACAACTCATCGCGCTCGTCCTACGGTGGGATGGGCGTCTACCGCTCCGACGACGGTGGCCGGACCTGGCGTCACATGGGCCTCGGCGAGACGAACCGCATCGGCGCGGTGCTGGTCGACCCCAGAGATTCGAATCGCGTCTACGTCGCCTCGCTCGGCAAGCTCTACACGCCGGGCGGCGATCGCGGGGTCTACCGCACGACCGACGGCGGACAGAGCTGGGAGCAGGTGCTCGCCGGCGACGAGGTCACCGGCTTCATCAACCTGGTCCAGGATCCCGCTGATCCGGACGTGCTCTACGCCGCGGCCTGGGAGCGTTCCCGGCGACCGTGGGACTTCGTCGAAGGTGGGTCGGGGAGCGGTATCTGGAAGTCGACCGACGGCGGTTCGACCTGGGCACGGCTCGGAGGCGGATTCCCGGCCGGCGATCACGTCGGGCGCATCGGGCTGACGCTCTGCGCCTCTCAGCCGCAGACGATCTACGCCGCGGTCGACAACCAGCAGCTCCTGCCGGAGGAGAAATGGGATCTCGGCGACAGCCCCATCACCGCCAAGCGCCTGCGCACGATGACCAAGGAGGAGCTCCTGGAGCAGGACCCGGAGGCGATCGAGGACTTCATCCGCGGCAACGACCTGGACACCGAGATCGACGCCGAGAAGCTGATCGAGATGGTCGAGAACGACGAGATCACGATCGAGGAGCTGATCGAGGAGATCAGCGACGCGAACGCGAACCTGTTCGACACCGACATCGAGGGGATCCAGGTCTGGCGCTCCGACGACGGCGGGGAAAGCTGGCGGCTGACGCACGACGAGCCGATCCGCGACATGGTCTTCACCTACGGTTATTACTTCGGTTTGATCCGCGTCTCGCCGACCGACCCCGAGCGGATCTACCTCCTCGGCGTTCCCATGATCACCTCCGCCGACGGGGGGAAGAGCTTCGAGTCGATCCAGGACCGCAGCGTTCACGTCGACTACCACGCGATGTGGATCGACCCCAACTTCCCCGATCGCTTCTTCGTCGGCAACGACGGCGGCATCGACGTCAGCTACGACGGCGGCAAGAGCTGGCTCAAGCTCGACGCCCAGCCGGTGGGACAGTTCTACGCCGTCGCCGTCGACATGGCCGATCCGTACAACGTCTACGGCGGGCTGCAGGACAACGGCACCTACAAGGGTTCGAGCACGACCCGATGGGAGCTCGGCCAGCGCTGGCGCCCGATCGGCGGCGGCGACGGGATGTACGTCCAGATCGACCCGCGGGACAACGCGACGGTCTACTCCGGATTCCAGTTCGGCTTCTACCAGCGCAGCGGGAAAGGCGGTCGGCAGACCGTGCGCCCGCGCGACAAGCTGAAGGAGCCGGCGCTGCGCTACAACTGGCAGACGCCGATCCAGCTGTCGCCGCACAACCCCGACATCCTCTACTTCGGCGCCAACCGCCTCTACCGCTCGATGGATCAGGGAGAGACCTGGGAGCCGATCAGCGCCGACCTGACGAAGTCGGAGAACCGGGGCGACGTTCCCTTCGCGACGATCACCACGTTCGACGAGTCGGACCGAAGCTTCGGTCTGATCTGGGTCGGCACCGACGACGGCTGGGTCTGGGTGACGGACGACGGCGGCGTCGAGTGGACGGACGTCTCCGACGGCCTCCCCGCCGACCGCTGGGTCAGCCGGGTCGAGGCGTCGCACCACGACGAGAAGGTCGCCTACGTCTCGCTGAACGGCTACCGCGACGACGACGACACGGCCTACCTCTACAGGACCGCCGACCTCGGCCGCAGCTGGGCGTCGATCGCCGACGGGCTCCCCGCCGAGCCGATCAACGTGGTGCGCGAGGATCCGGTCAACGAGGACGTGCTCTACGTCGGGACCGATCGCGGCGTGTACGTNNGAGCTGCCCAACGTCCCGGTGCATGACCTGGTCGTTCATCCGCGGGAACGTGAGCTCGTCGCCGGCACCCACGGGCGCAGCGTCTGGGTCCTCGATCTCCTACCCGTCCAGGACCTGACCGAGGAGCTGCAGACCGAGGCGGTTCACGTCTTCCCGGTCGAGGAGGTGAAATACAGCCGAGGCTGGAAGGGGCGCCGGAGCCCGTGGTTCTACCGTCCCGAGTACGACCCCGAGGTCAAGATTCCCTTCTGGGCCGCCGCCGCCGGCGAGGCGACCCTCGAAGTCCGCGACGACGACGATCGCGTGCTGCGTCGTTTGCAGATGTCGGTCGACCGTGGCGTCTCCGTCTTCACCTGGGATCTTCTACTGGACGAACCGCTCGCTCTGGCGGCGGAGGCCGAACGTATCGCCTCCAAGCAGTCCGGGGAGGACAACGGTAAGAAGAAGAAGAAAGAAAAGAAGGCCGACAAGAAGGAGACGGACAAGACCGACAAAGGGGTCCGGGCCAAGACGCCCTGGGCCGAGGCGGTCCGTCTCGAGTGGCCGCTCTACATCACTCCCGGCACCTACACGCTCGTGGTGTCGAGCGCGGGTGAGGAGAGCGAGACCGAGTTCGAGGTGAAGAAGCCCACGCCGAGGAGTCCGCGGGCCAAACCCGAGCCGGAGATCCGGGGGCGTAAGGAGCGCTGAGGCGAGCCTCCAGACCGTGAGCCGGTGAGATCCGGCGCATCAGCGCGGACCAGACGTCCTTCGGGTCCCGCTCGAAGATGCTCGTCGCGTCCGCGGGCATCACGTGCCAGCCGCCGCGCGAGATCTCGTTCTCGAGCTGGCCCGGCGCCCAGCCGGAATACCCGACGAAGACGCGGAGGGTCTTCCCACCGTCCGTCCCGTCGCGGGTCAAGCGCTCGAGCAGCTCCGCACTCGAGCTGATGTACACCTCGTCCAGAACGGGAAGCGAGCCATCGGGTCTGCTGTCGGCCCGGATCAAAAACTGCACGCTGTGCGCGTCGACCGGTCCGCCGATGAAGACGCGATCGCTGACGTCCGCGAGCGACGGTTCATCCTGAAGAAGCTTGGCCAGCGGCATCTCGGTGCGGCGGTTGATGATCAGGCCCACCGCCCCGAGCTCCGAATGACGCGTGAGGAGGATCACCGTCTTGCGGAACCTCGGATCCAGCAGGTCCCGGCTGGCGACGAGGAACACCCCGCTCGACAGTTCGGTCTCCGCCGACGGGAGCGCCGGGCTCGCAAATCCCGTCGATGACAGGGTCGTGACGAGAAGACCCGCGATGCGGATCCGGAACGAACGAGCGTTGCCCATGAAAGCCTCGATGCCTCCGATCAAGAGTACCAGTTCGGTGAAGACCGCGACTTACGGATACAATCACGGCGTGAGCTGCGGGGAACGCCCGAGCGATCGGCATGCGACTCCGGTCAGGAGAGGAGAGCGAAAGCCTTGAGGCGATTCAGGTGGGTCGGGATCGGGATCGTCCTGGTGGTCGTGATTCTTTTCGTCTTGGGACGAAGCGGCGACGAGGGGCAGGCGGTGGAGCTGGCCCCGGCCGAGAGCCGCGACCTGTTTCGCTCCTTCGTGAACGCCTCCGGCGAGATTCTCGCGGAACGCTACGCCGACATCGGCTCGAGCGTCATGGGCCGGGTGGTCGAGCTTCCGGTCACCGAGGGAGCGGAGGTACAGGCCGGCGACTTGCTCGCGCGCATCGATCCGATCCAGGCACGAAGTGAGCTGGAGGCCGCCGAGGCCGCGATCCAGGCCTTCGCGGCGGAGGCGGCGTCGGCGGCCGAGCAGGTGGTCGCCGCGCGTGCCGACCTCGAGCGGGCAACGGCGGAGGCGCGGGAGTCGAGCATCAACCTCGAACGTCTCGAGACGCTGTTCCGGGAAGACCTCGTCTCGGCATCCGAGATGGATGCCGCCCGGGCCGCGGCCGAATCGAGGAATGCCGGCGTGGACGCCGCGCAGGCCGCGGTCACGCGGGCGGAGAGCAGCGGCGAGGCGGCGAGACGCCGCGTGCTCCAGGCGCGCGCGCAGGCCGCCCGGGCACGCGACCTCCTCGAGAAGACCTCGATCGTGGCACCGATCTCGGGCGTGGTGTCGAGGTTGCAGGTCCGGCAGGGCGAGATGGTGGTGATCGGGATCCAGAACCAGCCGGGCACCGTCCTCATGACCGTCTCCGATCTGAGCGAGCTCAACGCCGAGGTGAAGGTCGCCGAGGCCGACGTGCTCCGCGTGGCCGTCGGGCAGGAGGCGACCGTGACCCTGGAGGCCTTGCCCGACCGCGCCTTCCGCGGCCGGGTCACCGAGGTCGGCGCCAGCGCGCTGCCGCAGTTGACCGCGGGCGCCGCGGCGCGCGAGTTCCGTGTCGAGATTCGCCTGCTCGATGCCGTGCCCAACATCCGGCCGGGCCTGACCTGCGACGCGGAGATTCTGGTGGGCGAGCAGGACGACGTCGTCGTCGTGCCGCTGCAGTCGGTCGTGATCCGTACCCGCGACGACGGCGGTGAGACACGCGGCGTCTTCACCGTCAGCCAGGGGGCGGCAAGGTTTATCGAGGTCGAGACCGGGATGATCGGTGGGCTCGACATCGTGGTACACGGGATCGAAGCGGGCTCGGAGGTCATCGTCGGCCCGTACCAGATCCTGCGCGGGCTCGAGGACGGCGACCGGGTGCGCACGCCCTGATCCGGAGGGTCGTTCGGGGATGACACGAGCTCGAAAAGCTCCTTCCGCCGCGGCGCGGGTTTCGTTGGTCGAGGCGATCCGCGAGGGGGTGGGGGCCGTGAGGACGCACCGGCTCCGCGCGCTACTCGCGGGCCTCGCCATCGCGGCTGCGGTGGCGACGATCGCGATCGTGGTGGTCGTCCTCGACGGGATCGAGCGCTTCGCGCGCACCAGCGCGGCGCGTACGTTCGGCGCCGACACGTTCGTGATCGCGAAGGTGGCGTCACCCGGCCGCATCAGCCGGCAACAGCTGGAACGCAAGCTCGAGCGCAACCCGAACATTCGCCGCGCGGACCTGCGCGTGCTCGAGCGGTGGGCGTCGGGAAGGGTCGTCTACGGCGCGACCGTGAACCGGCGCGTCGAGGTGGTGGCGGGTTCCAGGAGCTACGAGGGGGCCTCGTTGGTCGGCGCGACCGCCGATCTCGCAGAGATCCGGGATCTGGCGATCGCCCGCGGGCGATTCTTCACGAACACGGAGGAGCTGCAGGCGCGACAGGTCGCGGTGCTGGGCGCCGTCCTCGTCGACGAGCTGTTCCCCGCGGTCGACCCGCTGGGCAAGACCGTCCGGATCGCCGGCCGTGGCTTCGAGGTCATCGGACTCCAGGAGCGCCAGGGCAACGTGGGCGGGGCATCCCTCGACCGCAACGTCTGGATCCCGCTTCCCGCGTTCGAGCGTGCCTTCGGCGCTCCCGAGACGATGCAGCTCCTCGCGCGGGCGCCCCGGCCCGACGAGCCCGCGGCGACGCAGGAAGCGGAAAGCCGGGCCCGGGTGTCGATGCGGGCCCGGCACCAACTGGATCCCGGGGAGGAGGACGACTTCGACATGCTGTCTCCGGAGGCCTCGCGGAGTTTCGTCCAGCGCCTCTCCGAACGCATCGGCATGGCGGCGGCGCCGATCTCCGCCATGGCCCTGCTCGCGGCCATCATCGTCGTCGCCAACACCATCCTGGTGTCGGTGACCCAGAGGACGCGTGAGATCGGCGTGCGCCGCGCGGTCGGTGCCTCACGATCGCAGGTCCTGGCCGAGATCCTGGCCGAGTCGGTCGTCATCTCCTTCATCGGTGGTCTCGCCGGGGTCCTGAGCGTCTACGGCCTCGTCGAGCTTCTCAACCGAACCGGACTGAACCTCCGGCTCGAGATCGCGACGGTCGCCTGGAGCCTGCTGGCCGCGAGCGCCAGCGGCCTCCTGGCCGGCTGGTTCCCGGCGCGTTACGCCACGAGAATCGTCGTCGTGGACGCACTTCATGCCGACTAGTAGGGGAGTCCGGTGAGCCCAAAGCCATCCACCCGTCACGGTCGCAAGCGGGAAGCGCTCGTGAGCTCGATGCGTCTCGCCGTGGAGTCTCTCGCCGCCCACCCGGGACGCGCCGCGCTCGCGGTGATCGGCATCGTGATCGGCATCGTGACGGTCTCGCTGGTCGCCACGGTGCTGGTCAACGTTCGCAACCAGATCGCGCTCCTGTTCCGCGAGCTCGGGACCGACAACGTGTTCGCCTTCCACCTCAGCGGCGATCCCTACTCGCCGCCGTCCGACGAGGAGGCCCGACGTCTACCGCTCGAGCGCGATTTCGGCGACGTCATCGTGAGGGAGGCCGAGGCCGTCGAGGCGGCCGCCGCCCAGATCCTCATCCCCGCGGTCGTCAACGGGCGCGCCCTGAGCGCGCGTGCCGGCTCCGCCGTCTCCGACACGGTTCTCGTCGAGGGAACTTCCGCGAGCTACTTCGACATCGTCGGCGCCCAGTTCGCTCACGGCCGGCCCTTCACGCAATACGAGGACCGTGCGGCCGCGCGTGTCGCCGTCCTGGGAGCCAGTCTCGCACGCGCGCTGTTCGGCGACGACGCCGGAGCCGGAACCCTCGGGCGCGAGGTCCAGCTGCTCGGCGAGCCCTATGCGGTGGTCGGCATCCTTCAACAGCGCCGCGGCGGCTTCTTCGGCGAGAACCGCCAGGACAGCGTGATGGCGATCCCCGCCGGCACCGCCGCGCGTCGCTTTCCCGACGCCGACGCGACCGTGCTGTATCTCCGGGCGCTGGAGGGCCGGCTGCAGAGCGCGCGAACCGACATCGAGACGGTGCTCCGTCGGTTGCGCCGGCTCGCGCCCGACGAGCCGAACGATTTCAACCTCTCGACCTCCGAGCAGATCATCGGCACCTTCGACCGCGTCGGCGCCGGCATCGCGCTCGCAACCGTCGGACTGGCGGCCGTCTCCCTGCTCATCGGCGGCATCGGGATCGCCAACGTGATGGTGATCGCCGTGACCGAGCGGACGCGGGAGATCGGGGTTCGGATGGCGGTCGGCGCCCGGCGTCAGGACGTGATGCGGCAGTTCCTCATCGAGTCTCTGTTGCTTTCTCTTGTGGGCGGCGCGGGCGGGCTGCTGGTGGCGGCCTTGCTGACCTCGGTACTGGCCCTCGTCCTGCCGGGTTTCATGCCGGTGCTTCCGCTCTGGGCCGTCGCCTTCGGTGTCGTCTCCTCGTGCCTGACCGGGACCCTCGCGGGCTACCTTCCGGCGCGCCAGGCGGCCGGGATGGACCCGGTCGAGGCGCTTCGCCACGAGGCGGCATGAGCACGATGCGCGAAGCCCGCGAGTTCCTGTCGATCCGCGACATTCGCAAGATCTACAGGGTCGGCAACGAAGAGGTGCGCGCTCTCGACGGCGTCGACCTCGTCGTTTCTCGCGGCGAGTACCTCGCCATCATGGGAGCCTCGGGAAGCGGCAAGTCGACGCTGATGAACCTCCTCGGCTGCCTGGACACGCCGACGTCGGGAAGCTACCGGCTCAACGGCGTCGCGGTCGAGGGTCTGAACGACGAAGAGCTCGCCGCGATCCGGAACGAGGAGATCGGTTTCGTCTTCCAGACGTTCAATCTGCTGGCTCGCACCACCGCGTTGCGCAACGTCGAGCTTCCCCTGATCTATGGCGGCGTGGGGAGAACCGAACGCCGCGGGAAGGCCGAGCGCGCGCTCGAACGCGTCGGGCTGGCGGACCGCATGAAGCACCGCCCCAACGAGCTGTCGGGCGGTCAGCGGCAGCGCGTGGCGATCGCCCGGGCGCTGGTCAACGAGCCGTCGATCCTGCTCGCGGACGAGCCGACCGGGAATCTCGACAGCACCACCTCCGCGGAGATCATGGAGCTGTTCGATGCGCTCAACGACGCCGGCAACACGGTGATCGTCGTCACCCACGAGGACGACATCGCCGCGCATGCCCATCGTGTGGTGACCCTGTGCGACGGCAAGATCGTCTCGGACGTCGGGAAGTGAGGCGCCGAAAGATGTGTTGCGGGATGGCGACGGCGGAAGTACCGGAAACTATAACGTCTCGTCTTCCCGCATCTTCGAGAGAATGACTTCCGCAAGCGCTTCGATGACCGCTTCACGGTCGGGAAGGACGTGCCCCCCCTGAGTCCAGATCACTTCGGAAGGGTCGCCCAGCGCCCGGTGCAGACGCTCGACGCTCTCCTTGGGAATCGACTCGTCGTCACGAGCGTTCACGACGACCACCGGTCGTGGCGAGATCCTGCCGACCCATTTTTCGGGCGCCAGGTGGTGGCTGCAGGCGATCGCGGCGAGAAGCTCGGCGGTGAGCGCTCGTGCGGGCGCGAACCGAATCCGGTCCTTCAGCGTCTCTCGGAAGACCAGCGCGGGAGCAGCACCGCCGTGGACGATCCAGACGCGCCGGAACCGGGTGTCCAGAGCACCCGGAACGCTCACCACGAACGCACCCATGCTCCCTCCCGCCAGTTCCACCTTTCCGGGATCGACGTAGGGTTGTTGCATCAACCAGTCCGTTGCCAGGAGGACCGCGGGTATCGTGTCGAGCAGCGCGCGTTGCATCCGAGGAAGGTCGAGGAGGAGCGCCCCCGTGCCTGCGTGGCGGTCACCACGATAGGGATAGGACAGGGCGGCCATGACGACGCCGCCGGTGTCCGCCGGGAAGCGCACCGCGTTGCGGCCGGTGCCGACTCCGGCGAGCATCAAGATCAAGGGCCGAGGATGGCTTGCGTCCGCGGGACGACGGACGCTCAGCTCGACCTCCAGCCCGCTGGTGGAGCGCAGCGTCAGCTCGGTCACGACGTCGTTTCCCACCATCCAGGACGCGGTCTCCCGTACCGAGGCGATGTCTCCCTTCCGCTCCGCGAAGCCCGGCGAGGGATCGGGGATGACCGGAACGAGAACGACGGCGAGCCCGAGACCCGTCAAGATGACNNCGCGCCCACCGGCGAGGAGCCGCGGCCGAAGCCTTCTTAGCGGGCATCTCCCCCGGCCAAAGCGATCCGACGCAGCTCCTCCAGGTAGGCGACCGCTTCGGGGGTGTTCTCGAGGGGAGCCCACGGGGCGAAGTCCTTGTCGGACGCGGGCACGTAGGGTCCCGGCTTGACCTCGTAGAACACCGTGTTGGGGTCGAGCGCCAGGATCGTGTGGTAGACGCCGGCGGGGATGTCCACGCCCCACTTCCCCTCCAGAGGATCGAGCGTGCAGACATCGGTCACCGTGCCCTGCTCGTCGAAGATCAGGCAGCTTCCTTTTCCTTTGAGAACCAGGAAGCCCTCGTCTTTCGGAGGCGTCAGGTGCCGGTGGGGCCGGATGTAGCTGTCCGGCTCGATCGCGTTGAGCATCCGGTTCGCGGCGTCCTCGAGCTGATGGAAGTTGTGGTTCATCCGCCGGCGAGGAGAGTCCACCGCCCTGGCCGTCACGGCCCCAAGCAGCTCGTCATCGATGTGCGTCACCCGTTTCATGCCTGGGCCGAGTCTAATCGATCCGGGCTGGCCCACGCAGACCCGACTGGCCAAAAAGCCACTCGTTTCGACTTGAAGACCACCTGCAGGAACTCTTTTCTCCTCGCGGTGTAATCTTTTCAGCTCATATCTGTACGTGTATATATCGAAAAGATATAGGAGGCTCGAGGTGGCCCGGAACAACAAGACCGAATACGCCGTCCTTGGGTTGCTGAGCCTGGAGCCGATGTCGGGTTACGACATGAAGGCCTTCATCGGCCAGAGCCTCGGCTTCTTCTGGCAGGAGAGCTACGGGCAGATCTACCCGACCCTCAAGCGGCTTCTCGCCGCGAAGCGGGTCCGGCGCAAGGTGCAATCCAACCCGGGGCGCCCGGACCGGCACGTGTATTCGATCACCGCCGCCGGCCGCAGCCATCTTGCCGACTGGATTCGGTCCGAGACCGAGCCGGAGCTCCTGCGCAACGAGCTCCTCCTGAAGCTGTTCTTCGGCAGCGTGGCGGCGCCGCAGGTCCAGCGCAAGCACGTCGAGGCTCTCCTNNACTGGTACTCGACCCTCCGTTTCGGCGTCCACGTGACGCGGGCTCGTGTGAGCTGGTGCCGCGAGACGCTGAAGCGCCTCGAAGAAATCGACGGAACAAGGAAACGCCGCAAAGCACGGGCGTGACGAAAGGAAGGCAAACCATGAAGAACCTGTTGACGACAAGTTGGTTGGCGGCGATGGCAGCTGTGCTCGGGATCCTGGCCGGTCTGCCGGCAGCCGCGGCAAGCGACGAAGCGGAGGTTCGATTCCACGAGGAGAT
>JABAOH010003233.1_pt1 | contig 18418 bp, 18 predicted proteins | sample 7062181 | NCBI WGS metagenome assembly JABAOH01 (sample SAMN14538630, study PRJNA623070) | marine sediment metagenome | biome: marine biome [ENVO:00000428]; feature: marine pelagic biome [ENVO:01000023]; material: deep marine sediment [ENVO:00002113]; isolation source: pool of 5 deep marine... | reverse complement strand
GCCACCCGCACCACGCTGGGAATGCTACATTCATCTCGCAGGTGCCGGGTCAACAGCGGCTCGTAGCCCACCTCCTTAATCTTGCTGGATTCGCTGGGGGTCACCTGGCTGATGAATGACACCCAGATGGCGTCCCGGCGGTGGGTGATGCAGGTAACGTTGAAGTAAGGCTGCATNNTAAGGCTGCATATTCTTCAATTGCACGTAGCCGTAGGACTCGCCGAAGGGCCCTTCAGGCTCTAGGCTATCGGTGGGGATCAGGCCCTCAATGACCACCTCGGCGGTGGCTGGCACCTCCAAGTTCACCGTCTTGCACCGGACCACCTCGATAGGCTCGCCAGCCAATCCGCCGGCCACCGCCAGTTCGTCTACCCCGTAGGGAATGGGCTGCACGGCCGTGTAGGACACGTAGGGCGCGCCACCGATGACCAGCGCCGCCTCAAGGGGTTTGCCCAGGGCCTTGCACTTTCGCCAGTGGTGCCAGAAGTCGTGGTAGCTTAGCACGTAGACCCCGGTTCGTGTGCGGCTTTTGACCTGGCCGCGGTAGTTGCCCACGTTACGGATGCCGGTCTCGGGGTCCTTGGTCACCCACTGGCTGCAGGTGGTGTACGGCGCGTTGTCGAAACCAGGGGTAGAAATGGGAATGGGAAACTCGTCCAGCCCACCCCCTTCCCGCTCCAGTTCCCCCCCCAGGTGCACCACCTCTTGGACCGGGCCATGCTCTACTGTGATCGGCTCGATGGGGTGAGCCAGAGCATGTTCCCACTTTTCGCCAATCTCCTCCGGCTGGCACTGCATGCCCACGGCGTAGATGGCCCTCGATCCGGCCAGCACACCCACAGCCACAGGCATGTCATATCTCCTACCCCTGACGTCCACCACGTTCTCGAAGAGGAAACCCTTGCGCTCCTCCTCGGGGATGCCGCCACGGTACTGCCAGCGCACCAGGGGGTGAAGTTCCGTATCCTTGTTGATCTCGCGCGTAACGCGAAAGAGCAGCTCCCGTTCCTCCAAGGCGGCCAGATGTTCGTGCAGGTCGCGATGGGCTCTCATATCTGCTCCCTCAAAGGTGGGCTGTCTCCAGAACCTCCAGACAATTGACCATCGTCATAAGGGATTCTACACTCATTGCTCAAGATCAGGGGCATACTGACTCCTTTGGCCGTTACAAGAGCCCGGCATTGTGCCCTTTGGCCACGTAGAAATCCCACACTTTGTGCCGTGTGCCGCGCGTGCTGACCGGCGCGCCGTACTGTTCCATCTCGGTCACGCTCAGCGGGCGGGGCGTGCCCAGGGCCGAGGCCCACAGGTATTTCCTGGCGTTATCCTCCAGAGCGACGGCTACGGCGAATGTCCCTTCGATGTCTGGTCCCACCGTCACTGCCCCGTGCGATCGTAGGAGCACCGCCGGCCGGTCGCCCAGGACCGCAGCCACTGCTGCCCCTTCCTCCTCGCTCCAGATCAGGCGGGGATCGTCGAAGACGGGCACGCCTTCCCGGCCGAACAGGCTGGCGATGATGAACACCGGCACCAGCGGCTTCCCGGCGATGGTGAAGACGGTGGCATATTGCGGGTGCAGGTGGGCCACGCTGCCCACGTCGGGTCGGGCTTTGTATATCTCGGTGTGAATGGCTGTCTCGCTAGGCGGCTCTGCTTTCCCCTCCAGCAGTTGGCCAGCCAGATCCACGGTGACGATGTCATCCACGGTGAGGCCGAAGCGGCTGGAGTAGCGCGAGTTGATCAGGACGTGATCTGTGTCTGGCAAGCGGCAACTCACGTGACCATTAAAGTCTATCAGTCCCTCCATGGCCATCAACCGGATGACGGTGACGAGTTGCGTGCGTAAATCAGCGACGTTAGCCTCAATCATAGTTTCTATGCTTTTACCCTCCGTCCCTTCAGTTTCTCCCCCGTCTCGTAATGTCGACCCTGTACGGCCAACTCTGCTTCCTCCTCCAGTTCATCCGACCACTGGCCCAAGGAGTAGCCGTACCAGGGGGCCTGGGGTGTCAACTCTGGCAAACCCAACTCCTCCCAGATGCGGCGGGCGTTCTCCATGTGCTCTCGCTTGGGCAGGGAGATAGGCGGCAAAGGCTCTTTCTGAATGGCGTTGATCAACATAGCCGAGTCGTCGGCCGGGTTGTGGAACTGTACCACGTCGTGTCCCGTCTCGTCGAACCTGAAAGGTGGGCCATGGCCCTTCTCCAGGCCGCGCACGATCTGCACGTCCCGGTGGGGCTTCATGCGATAGCTCATGGCCCACAGTACAGCGTCGGGGTTGGTGGGATCAACGTCCTCGTCCACAGCCACCACGATCTTGCCCACCCCTTGGTGGAAGGTGATCACCTGATGCAAGGCCCGCCACACGTCGGACTCGCTGGGTCGGCGCATCTGCACCACGATAAACTTTCTCAAATTGGTCAGAGGCTCGTGCATCACCACCCGCAGCACGGTCTTGATGCTGCACGTATCCCGCAGATGGCGGGTGAACATGGCCTCGTAGCCCGTCTTCTTGATCGCGCTCGACTCCGAGGGGGTGACCTGACTGATCCACGACACCCAGATGGCGTCCTGACGATGGGTGACGGCGGTGACTTCCATGAAATGGGTCAACACGCGAGGATGCATGTAGCCGTGTGACTCTCCAAATGGCCCCTCCGGCTCCAGCCACTCGGTGGAGACCAGCCCTTCGAAGACAATCTCCGCCTCGGCCGGCACTTCCAGGTCCACCGTCTTGCACTTTACCAGGCGAATCGGCTCCCCGGCCAGCCCCCCGGCGACGCTCACCTCGTCCACCCCATAGGGTACCTTCTGTACAGCAGAGTAGGACATAACCGGTGGGGCCCCCGCCACCAAAGCTGCCTGCAAGGGCTCGCCTCGGGCCTTGCATTTCTCCCAGTGGATGCTGATGTGCTGCCCGGCCATGGGGTATAGGCCGATGCGGTCACGGGCCTTGATGTGGCCACGGTAGTTGCCCACGTTGCGGATGCCGGTCTCGGGGTCTTTGGTGAACCAGTGGGTGCAGGTGGTGTAGGGGGCATTGTCGAAGCCGGGGGTGGAGATGGGGACCGGGAACTCGTCAAAGCCCAGGGCCTTGACCTCGTCCCCCAAGTGCACCTCGTCGTGGACGGGCCCCGTCTCAACTATGGTGGGCTCCACGGGGTTGTCGTAAGCCTGCTGCCAGGTGTCCCCGATGTCCTCCGGCTCGCAGCCCAAACCCAGGGCGTAGATGCGGGTCGAGCCGGCCAGAGCAGCCACAGTCACCGGGAAGTCGTAGTGACGGCCTTGGGCGTCCACCACGTTCTCGAAGAGAAAAGCTTTGCGCTGCTCTTCTTTCAGCCCCCGGTACTGCCAGCGCACCAGGGGATGTAGCTCGGTCTCCTTCTGAATCGGCCGTTTCACCCGCACCAAGAGTCCGTGTTCCTCCAGGAGCGCCAGGTGGTCGTGTAAGTCGCGGTAGTTGGGCATAACGCGTTGTCTCCTCTACTTGTCTAACTGGGTACCTTCTATTCCCTCCCACCTGTGGAACAATTCCGCATTTAGCCCGAATTGATCCAAGACCTTGCCAACGGTTTGATCCACGATGTCGGCCACGCTCCGCGGCCGATGATAGAAGGCAGGAACCGGGGGCAGGATAATACCGCCCATCTCGGTTACAGCCAGCATCAGGCGGATGTGACCCAGATGCAGCGGGGTCTCCCGCACTAGCAGCACCAGCTTGCGCTGCTCTTTGAGACATACGTCTGCGGCGCGCACCAGAAGATTATCGTTGTACGAGTGGGCGATGGCTGACAGGCTCTTGATGCTGCAGGGGGCCACTACCATGCCTTCGGTCAGGAACGAACCACTGGCGATGGCTGCCCCTACATCAGCAGTGTCGTAGACCCGATGAGCCAGGGCCTCCACCTCGGCTACCGGTCGTCTGACCTCGTACTCGATGGTGCGCCGTGCCGGCCCGGTGATCACCAGGTGCGTCTCCACCTCTGGAAACCCGTGCAGGACTTCCAGGATCCGCACCCCGTAGATGGCCCCGCTGGCCCCGGAAATGCCGATGATCAGTCTCATGCCAGGGGCACACTTTCTGCCCGTTCCTCCACGGGGCCCAGGGGGCAGACGGCTGCCACCAGGTCGGCCACCTCGGCCGGGTGCCGGGCCACGGGCACGCCCACCCGCTCCAAAGCCGTGATCTTCTCAGCGGCCGTACCGGTCCCAGCCTCGATGATGGCCCCGGCGTGCCCCATGCGCTTTCCCGGCGGGGCTGTCCGCCCGGCCACAAAGGCTACCACCGGCTTGGTCATCTCGTGAGCGATGAACTCCGCCGCCCGCTCTTCGTCGGTGCCGCCAATCTCACCGATCAGCACCACCGTCTTCGTCTCAGGATCCTCTTCAAGAAGGCGTAAGATGGCAATGAAATCACTGCCAATGACCGCATCGCCACCAATACCCACGCAGGTGGACTGGCCCAGGCCCTGCTGGGTCAACTCCCACACCACTTCGTAGGTCAGCGTCCCGCTACGTGAAATGACACCAATGGGCCCCGGATGGTAGATGTGTCCCGGCATGATGCCCACCTTACATTTGCCAGGCGTAATGACTCCCGGACAGTTGGGCCCGATCAGGCGCACCCCCTTGTAGTCGAGGTAATAGCAAACCCTGATCATATCCAGCGTCGGGATGCCCTCGGTGATGCAGACGATGAGAGAGAGGCCACCGTCGGCGGCCTCGTACATGGCATCGGGGGCGAAGCGAGCCGGCACGTAGACGATAGAAGCATTGGCTCCAGTTCTCTCCATCGCCTCGCTTACCGTATCGAAGACCGGCACCCCAGCCACCTCCATCCCACCTTTGCCCGGTGTCACGCCGGCCACGATCTGAGTGCCATACTCGATCATGTGGTGCGTGTGGAACTCCCCCTCCCGTCCGGTGATGCCCTGAACCAGGAGACGGGTGTTCTGGTCAACCAAGACGCTCATCGGGCCGCCTCCACAGCCTTCTGCGCCGCCTCTACCAGACTGGCAGCAGTGATCATCTCTGCCTCGGCCAACAGTCTCCGACCCTCCTCCTCGTTTGTCCCCACCAGACGGACTACCATCGGCACCTCTGTGGGAACGTCCCTCAGTGCGGTCAGTATCCCCCGCGCCACCTCGTCGCAGCGGGTGATCCCCCCGAAGATGTTGACCAACACCGCTTTGACGTTGGGATCAGCCAGGATGATACGCAGCGCGGCCGCCACCCGATCCGCTTGAGCGCCACCGCCGATGTCCAGGAAATTGGCCGGCTCTGCTCCGTAGAGCTTGATGATGTCCATAGTGGCCATGGCCAGCCCGGCTCCGTTGACCATGCAACCGATGGTGCCGTCAAGCTTGACGTAGCTCAGCCTATGCTCCCGCGCCTCCCGCTCGGCTGGAGCCTCCTCCTCCACATCGCGAAGAGCGGCCAGATCAAGATGGCGGGAGAGTGCACTGTCATCCAGGATGATCTTGGCATCCACGGCCAGCAGTTGGCCCTGACGGGTGACCACCAGGGGGTTGACCTCAGCCAGGGAGGCATCGGTCTCCACAAAGGCCCGCCACAGGCCCTGGGCAATGGCGGTGAAATCTCGCACCAGGCTTCTGTCCAGACCGATGCCGTAAGCCAGGCCCCGAGCCTGGTAGTCCCGCAAGCCCAGGGAGGGGTCAATGCCCAACTTAACGATCTTCTCTGGCGTCTCCCGGGCCACCTCTTCGATGTCTATCCCGCCTACAGCCGAGGCTATCATTACCGGCCTTCTGGCTGCCCGATCCAGCACTATCACCAGGTAGAGTTCCTGAGCGATGTCGGCTGCTTCGGTGACCAGCACTTTCCTCACCGGAACCCCTTTGACATGTCTGCCCAGGATGCGCCTGGCTACCTCTTCTGCCTGGGCTGGTCCGTCGGCCAGTTTGATGCCGCCAGCTTTGCCCCGACCCCCCACCAGCACCTGAGCCTTGACCGCCACCCGACCCCCTAGCTGGGCAGCTATATCCCTGGCCTGCGTTGCGCTGGTGATCACCTCGCCTCGAGGCACAGGCAGGCCATAGCGAGCAAAGATGTCGTGGCTCTGGTATTCATGAAGTCTCATGGCTCTGCTCCTACAGACTTCCGAAGTCTCGGAGACTTCGGAAGTCTTGTTGCTCAGACGATCACTCCCTCTGCCTCCAGGTGCGCAATTTCTTCTTCGGACAGACTCAGGATCTCCCCGTAGACGTAAGCATTGTGTTCCCCCAAACATGGAGCGGGGTGACGCAGGTCGGCTGGGGTTTCGGATAGGATGAACGGCGGGGCCTCGAAGTGAAAAGGCCCCAGTTCGGGATGTTCCAGTTCACGCCACACCCGCCGGTGGGCCAACTGGAGACAGGAGAAGAGATCGCGCATGGTGTACACTGCGCTGGCAGCCACCCCGACGCTCTGCAGACGCTCCATCACCTCTTTGGGCGCAAGCCCTGTCGTCCATGTCTCCACCAACCGATCTAACTCATCCTCGTGTTCCTTGCGGGCGGACAGGGTGGCAAAGCGAGGACCAGTCGCCCACTCGGGATGGCCGGTGGCCTGGCAGAAGGCCTGCCATTCCTCCTCGCTCTGGACAGCGATGGCGCACCAGGCATCGCCGCCCCGGCAGCGGTACGTCCCGTGAGGGGCTGCGTAGGGGGAACGGTTGCCCGTGCGCTTCATGAGCTGTTCGTTGAGCTCGAAGTCAAGGATGGCTGGAGCCATGAATTGCACGCCGCTCTCATATTGTGACAGGTCTATGTATTGCCCCTGACCGGTGCGCCGACGATATTCCAGCGCCGCCATGACCGCGACCAGGCCGAAGCCGACGGCGATGAAATCAATGTAAGGACCGTACAAGAGCATCGGCGAGCCATCGGGCGAGCCAGCCAGATGGGTGAAGCCGCTGAGCGAGGTGAGCTGGGAGCCGAAGCCCCGTTGCCTGGCGCGAGGGCCAATCTGCCCCTGGTTGCAGGAACTGAGCATGATGAGGCCGGGGTTGGTTTCTCGCAAAGCCTGATAGCTGAGCCCCAGTCGGTCCATTACCCCTACTGCAAAGTTCTCGATCACCACGTCGGCCCAGGCTACGAGCTGTTTGGCCAAGTCCAGGCCCCGGGTTGTCTTCAGATTGAGGGTGATGCTGTAGGTATCGTTATTGAAGATGGCAAAGGTGCCTGATCGATTCAATCCGGGCTGGTGATCCTTGTAAGGGGGATAGTGCACTCGGAATCCATCGGGTCGGGCCCGGGATTCCACGTGCACCACCTCGGCACCATGCTCGCCCAGGTGCTTGCCCACTACCGGGCCAGCGGCGAACATGGTGAATTCGACGACTTTGAGGCCGGATAGAGCGTGTTGCTGCTTGTTCATGGTGCACTCCCTTAAAAGCGATTGGTTAGCCGTCCTTGTCCCTCAAACCACCCCCGCCCCTTGCAGTTCCGCCAACTCCCTGTTCGACATCCCCAATTCATCCCCGTACACTTCTTGATTGTGCTCGCCGATGAGAGGTGCCCGCCGGCGAATCTGTAACGGCGTCTCGGAGAACTTGGCGAAAGCCCCCGGATAGGTGATAGCCCTCCCTAAATCCGGATGCTCAACCCCCTGCCAGAACTCTCTGGCTGCCAGGTGCGCATCTCCCCAGATGTCGCCGGCATCGGACACCGGATAGCCCAGTATCTCTCGCTGGGTGGCTCCTTCCAGAAACTCGGCCTTGGTCAACTGGCGAAACAACGCTGCGGCAGGACGTTCGATTTCGTCTATCTCCTCTTGGGTGGCAGTGGCGATGTCGAAGCTATCCCAGTCCTTCTGTTTCAACGATTCCGAGGCCAGCCCATACTCGTCCATCCAGGCAACCAGGGCCTGGTTGGAGCGTCGTCCGGCCATCCCCCCGTAGATGATAAAATTGATGTAACCATCCCGACAAGGGTGGATAGCCTGCATCTTGGCTCCGGTGATGCTGCGCCCAATGATGAGGGTGCCGGCTCGCTGGGGGTTCTCCTGGTTGAGGTCCCAAAAGGCTGGGGCGTTGGCCAGAGCCCACAGCAGGCTGGCTTGAGCTGAGATGTCCACATGCTGTCCTTGACCGGTGGCCTGGCGATGGTGGAGGGCAATGAGAGCGCCAGCGGCGGCATACATGCCAGCCCACAAAGGCGACTGGGGAAGAGCTACACATTGCGGTGGGCCGTCCGCCTCGCCCACCAGTGACATGAAGCCACTCAAGGCTGTGGTGACGATGTCTGCCCCCTTGTAGCCACTATAGGGCCCCGTCTGTCCAAAGGGGGTGATCGAAGTCATGATAAGGCGCGGATTGATCACACGGAGAGCGTCGTAGCCCAAGGCCAGATCCTCCAGGTAGCCGGGGCGGAAGGATTCGATGACAAAGTCAGCCGTCTGCGCCAGTCGTCGGAAGATCTCCTGGCCGGCGGGCATCTCCAGGTTGAGGGTGATGCCCCGCTTGTTAGCGTTGTAGGCCCACCAGTAAAGACTGTTCTCCGGGTCGGCAACGTTGTCGTAAAAAGGCCCGATGTTGCGGGCCTGGTCTCCGCCGGGTGGCTCGACCTTGATGACGTCGGCCCCCAGGTCACCCAGGATCTTGCCGCACAGGAAACCCTGCTCGTCGGTCAGATCGAGAGCGCGGTAGGGGGCAAGCATGCCGTCGTTTCGTCTGGTGTCAGGCATTATCCTACACCTCCGATTCTGCTGTACCCCTTCTAGATCCCCGTCCGCGCCAGGAATCTGGCATACTGACCCATGATCGCCTGCGCCCGGCGCAGATCCTCCTCCGAGAACCACCGCTGCAGGTCACTGGTCCGATCCACTGGATAGGAGGGCCGTTCAAAGATGTCCTTGAAGGCAAAGGGCACCGTGGCGTCAATGGCGATGCCACCAGCATAGCGGGTCTCGTGACCGATCCGTTCTCGACTGGGGGCAGCCGAGGCCCGCTCGGCGGGCTGGAAGGTCTGTCCCCGTCCCCCCGGAGCCACGAACTGGATATCCTGATCCGGCTCCACACGGGTGGTCAGGGCCCACAGGATGTCCTCGGCGTTGTAGATGTCAATGTCGTCGTCCACAGCAATGGCCAGCCGCATCCCCTGTGAAAAAGCGATGGTGGCAGCCAGGATGTTCTTCTGGTAACCCTGGTCGAAACGGCTCCGCTTGCGCACCTGGAAGATGACGCCGCCCCAGTCGGTCATTCCCAGGGGAATGTGGGCATCAATCACCAGACCGGGGCAGATGCGGTCAGCCAGCTCAATGAAAGAGGCCTCGCGAACCTTGCCGTTGATGTTGTGGTCGTCGTAGCCGTGCACAATGGGGCTGTAGTAGATGGGCTGGTCCTGACGATGGGTGATGGCGGTCACTTGAAACTTGTAGGTGCGATAGGCCCGGCCCAGGTAGCCCGACCACTCGGGGTGGAAGGGGAAAACGCCCTGCTTCTGAGCAGCCTCAGCCTCAGGGGTCTCCCAAACCCGCTGCGTAGTATCGAGATAGCCCTCAATGACGAACTGGGAATTGGCGATAGCGTAGGCATCCATTGTGCGAGCTTTGACCAGTTCGATGGGCGATCCCTGGATGGTTCCGGCTAGGCCAATTTCGTCGGCTCCCTCGGGCAGGCTCAGGTAATTGAAGCCACTGCCAGCCACCAGGTAGCAGGCCGGGGGCAGACCCATACACATAGTCAGGGGGATGGGCTCCTTCTTGTAATAGCGGGTGGCGATCTGCCACATATGGGAGCCGGGAGCGATTTGGAAAGAGGAGTAATCCTTGCGGTCGGGCAGGAAGCTCATACGGTTGAAGCCGATGTGGCTGCCGCCCTGGAAGTACTTCCCGACCACACAACTGATGCCGCCTCCCAGGGTGCGGCCGGAATCCTTCGAGGTGTGGGAGATCATAGGTACCACGTCCCAGACGTTGATGTCCTCGGTGATCACCACCTCCTGGCAGGGAGCATCCTCGACCAGCTTGTGGGGGGCAGGCTCACGAAACCCCTGCCGGGCGCGCTCTTTCAGTTCCCGCATGTCCTGGACGTCAAAGATCTTGGCGATGCGGTCGTCACGGGAAAAGATGTTGGCGGCAAAGCGGGCGTTGGGATAACCTTTGATGTTGTTGAAAAGAAGAGCTGGCCCGTTGTCCAGAGCCTTCTGGATGCCAGCCAGCTCCAGATGCGGGTCTACCTCGGCGTCGCTGGTCAACAGTTCGCCCATTTCGTCGAGGTAATCAAGAGTGGTGTTCAGATGGGTGATGTCTTTCTTGGCCATTGGTCCTTTCCTCCTGGTGTGATGAATTAAGCTGCTCACTGTCCCCCATTGGACGTTTCGCTCATGGCGTGCACCTTTTCCTCGAAGTAGCTCAGATGCTCTTCCATGAGCTGGCGAGCTTTCTGGGGATCTCGGTTTTTGACGGCCTCGTAGATTTGGTGATGATCTGCCACCGCCCGGTGGGCCATATCGGACGGAGGCAGGCTTTCCAGGGCCTCGTAGAAAAGAGAGCGGAAGGAGTTAACGGTGAAGAGCAGCACCTGGTTCTTGGCCGCCCGGGCCAGGGCTAGGTGGAAAGCCACGCTGTGGGGCGTGTAGTGGTGATCACCAGTGGCTAGAGCCTCCCTGGCTCCGTCCAGGGTTTCCTCCATAGCCTCAAGATCCTGCGGGGTAGCCCGCTGAGCGGCCAATTCGGCGACAGCCGTTTCCACAACCTTGCGAGCCTCCGCCAGCTCAAGGACATCGGTCTTCTGAAGCTTGAGCATAGTGGTCAGGGAATCGCTCAAGGGTTCGAAATTGGGAGCGCGGACGAAAGCGCCGCCAGCAGCGCCTACCCTGATCTCGATCAGGCCGTTGGCTTCCAAGATGCGCAGAGCCTCGCGGATGGTGATACGGCTGACAGCAAACTGCTCGGCCAGTTCTCTTTCTGGAGGCAGGCGGTCGCCAGCAGAAAGCTGGTCGTCAAAGATAGCTTGTTTGATCTGTTCCACTACGTCTTCTGAAGCGCGGCCTAGCTTGATCGGGGTGAACATGAGATCGGGTCTCCAGCATAGGTATTAAGGTTTAATGGTAAAACCATTATACCATAGCCCGAGAATTTTGTCAAGTTCGCGAGGAGTCGGTCATCACGGCCCGCAGAGGACTTGCATCTGCTATCTCTGGCGTGATTGCACGTTATCGAGTACAATACGTGTGGTTAGGCTGAAAGACGTCTGTCTATTGTGACTGCCACTACCTGTACTTTTCGGCCATCCTCACTCCCCCAATATCTTGATCACCATCCGTTTGCGGCGCTGTCCGTCGAACTCGGCATAGAACACCCTCTGCCAGGGGCCCAGGTCCAGCCGACCGTCGGTGATGGGAAGCAGCGTCTGATTGTGGATGAGGAGGGATTTGAGGTGGGCGTCTCCGTTGTCCTCCCCGGTGCGGTGGTGACGGTAATCGGGGCGGTAGGGAGCCAATTCCTCCAGCCATTCCCAGATGTCCTGGTGCAGACCGGACTCGTTGTCGTTTACCAGAAAAACACCAATACCACACGGTAACGCGCTTGCCGGTCACGCTCAGAAGAGCACTATATGCCACTACTCCCCGATAATCTTGACCAGCACACGTTTCCGCCGCCGACCGTCAAACTCCCCGTAGAAGATCTGCTCCCAGGGGCCAAAGTCCAGACGGCCATTGGTCACGGCAACGACCACCTCGCGGCCCATGATCTGCCGCTTGAGGTGAGCATCTGCGTTGTCTTCGCCGGTACGATTGTGGCGGTACTGGCTGACCGGCTCGTGGGGGGCCAGTTCCTCCAGCCATTCCTCGTAATCCGCCAGGAGACCTCGCTCGTCATCGTTGATGTAAACCGAGGCAGTGATGTGCATGGCATTCACCAGTACGAGCCCCTCTTTGATGCCGCTTTCGCGCAGACACTCCTCCACCTGAGGGGTGATGTTGATTAAGTCACGACGGCTAGGCACGTTAAACCACAGTTCTTTTCGATAGCTCTTCATAAAGATACCTCGTCATCGTTTGTCAGCAATAGACGTCTACCCATTGTGTTGACGGGCTGGAGAGGGATGGCATGGGCGGCGATACTGATTCCCTCTGCTGTGTTGTGGACAAAGGCGATCTCTTGGGCGGAAGCATTGATCAGTTGGCCCAGAGCCTGCCGCAGATCCTGATCCAACGTTTCATACTCCTCCCATGTCTGCCGAACGAAACGCCTCGCCTCTATGAATCTAGCCATAGCCGCTCGCGTGCGCTTAGGCAAAGGGGAGGTAGCCGCATGATCTAGAAAGGTGAGTTCCTTCGTTAGAGGGAACTCTCGTCTGAGCTCATTGAGTTTCATCATGCATCTTTCTCTATTCGAACTGCTTTTGCTTCGTGCGTACCGTCCTGAAAGAGCCGGTGCTGGGAAGTTCCCGCCATAAGAGGCCCCCAGCACCGTCTGTTTTACGGCGGTGCGGTGGAGGTACGGCACTTCTGCCTTCGTGCAAAACCTGAGTACGATAAGCATTATGAGACACCCTGGCCCAAAGGATAAAACTACCTGTCTCCTGCGACTTGAATGCTTTTCCAATCTCGGCTATACTACCAAAAGATCACCACCGAGACACTTTCCGCCTGCTTTAGCTTGCAGGTGAGGTGAAAGGTTATGCTATTACCAGAAGCGTATCTCTGGGCCACTTCTGGATCGCATTGACGTTCATATCGGTGTACCTGAGATGGAGTAGGAGAAGCTGGCCGATGATCGGTTAGGGGAGAAATCTGAGGACATCAGGGTCAGGGTGGAGAAAGCGCTGGAGATGCCGCGCCAGCGTTTCGCCGGCACGTCACTGGTCTGCAACGCTGACATAGAGTCGGCTGAGGTCAGGGAGCACTGTCAGGTTGAGGAGGCGGGGTGCAGTCTGCTCAAGGCAGCTCTTTCGATGAGCGCCGGGCTTTTCACCGCGTTCCAAAGCTAGCTCGCACCATCTCCGATCTGACGGCTTCGGAGCGGATAGAGACGAGCCATTTGGCGGAAGCCATCCAGTCCAGGCCGGGCACTCATTACCTCAAAGGCCGCGTGGGCCGTGCTGATAACATTTGACCTATGCAGCTAAACTGCGGGCAACGTCCACGGCCCTGGCCGCGTCGGGGGCGTAGGCATCGGCCCCGATCTGCTCGGCAAAGGCCGCCGTCACCGGCGCGCCGCCGACCATGATCTTGACCGCGTCGCGCAACCCCGCTTCCTCCAGGGCCTCGATGGTCGCTTCCATCCCCGGTATGGTCGTCGTCAACAATGCCGACATGCCCAGGAGCTGTGGTTGATGCTCCCGCACGGCGGCCACGAACTCCTCGGGTTTGACGTCGGTCCCCAGGTCAATGGTCTGAAAGCCCGCGCCTTCCAGCATCATCTTGACTATGTTCTTGCCGATGTCGTGCAGGTCGCCCTGCACCGTGCCGATGACGTACTTGCCCGCGCTGGGCACATCGCTTTCGGCCAGCAGCGGTCGCAACACATCCATGCCGGCCTGCATGGCCCGTGCGGCGGCAAGCACCTCGGGCAGATAGAGATCGCCCGCCTTGAAATCTCGGCCGACCTCGTCCATGCCGGCGAGCAGCGCGCCATTCAAAACCTCGCCCGGTGCCATTCCCGCGTCCAGCGCATCCTGGACCAGCTCAGCCACCGCTTCACGGTCGCCGTTGTACAGATTCGTTGCGATTTTCTGCTGCACGTCTGCCATTGTCTAAAACCTCCTATTGAACTTTGATTAATGATCGCTCTTTAACGGGGCAGCCTTTGGTACTCCATATGGGATTTGACTGCCCCACAGTTGTGAAAGCCAAATCCATTCCTGGTTGGTGCCAAGAGGCTCCTGACACCCAGCCTAAATCGAAATATTCACCTTATCCAGCCTCCCTAATTCTTCGAATCTTTAGGTCAAGCTTTAAGCCGGAATCCCTCCGGAAACGGATCCTCGCCATCCAGCACAAACTGGTGCAACCCCGTGATATACGCGCTCCCTGTGACCTTAGGGATTACAGCGGGGAAAACTTCTGAACCGCTGCCAACCTGCGTCTCGGCTATCACCTGACCCGTGAAACGCGTCCCAATGATGCTCTCGGTCACAAATGGTTCGCCCAGGCCCAGTTGACCCCGTGCATATCGCAGCGCAACTTCAGCACAGGTGCCAGTGCCACACGGAGACCGGTCGACCATATGGTCGCCCAAGATCACCACGTTCCGACTGTCTACCCCATTGCTGACTAGCTCCACATAAAACCTCAAGTCAATGATCTTGTCAATGTGTGGCAACTCAGGGTGCCGGACTGGGACTTGCTCATTGGCTGCCGCCAAGATGCGCATGCCCAGATCAGCTAGTCGCGCGGCTTGGTCTGGGATAAGCTCGATCTCCAAATGGCGGGCATCAACGAAGACGAAGAAGAGACCTCCAAAGACCACATCCACCACAAGGTCACCCACCTCCGGTACCTTTAGGGTAATATCCGAGCGATAGATAAAAGAAGGCACGTTCTCGAAGGAGACTGCTTGCACATGCCCATCCATAATCTGTGCATGGGCACGAACAGGACCAGAAGGAGTATCAAGTGTTATGAGAGTCTCTGGCTCGACCATTTCGAACATTCCTGTTTCGAGCAAGACGGTCACTATGCCGATAACAGCATGTCCGCACATGGGCTCGTAGTCCTTGTTGTCCATAAACAGCACACCGATGTCGGCAGTTGGGGAGCACGGTGGCATCAGAATCGCTCCGAACATATCCTTGTGACCGCGCGGTTCTAACAGCAAGAAGCCCGGCACCCAAGACAGATGCTCCTCAGCGTAAGCCAGCTTCTCGGCCATTGTTTGTCCGGGGATGGGTGGCAGGCCGCTCATTACCAAGCGCGTGCATTCGCCAGCGGTATGTGAATCAATTGTCGAGATATATTTTAAGAATCTTACCATAACTTCTTCACTTCCAGGCCAACCATAGCTATTTGACTACCAAGCACATTGAAGCATCCCACAACCCACTGCAGAATCATTATGCTATTCCTCTGCTCGTCTAATGATGTCTTCAATCTGTTCGACAATTTCATCCGATAATGGCTCAGGTTGATGGGATTCGATCAGTTCACGAGTCCGCGCGTTCACTCTCTGTTCAAAGGTCAACTGACCCGTTTCACCCCATGCCTTCGCACCGCCCCGATAAAGTAGCTTTGGATACCAGACATCACGGAAATAGTGAAGTGTGTGGGGGTGCGTTACAAACTCACCCCCTGGCCCAACATCACGGATGACGTCAACCGCGAGAGCCTCTTCATTTACGAGCACTTCAGGGAGCAGGTGCCGAGTCATGTTGATTATTTCATCTGTCGCTACGATCATGTCTGGCATGACAACCGTGGCATTACCGAGCAGGCCGACGTCGTGAATCAGGTTGGCACCCGAGAGAGCGGCCATTATGCAGGACGAGGTCACCTCCAATACAGCCTGTCCGTCAAAGACCTGGGAATCAGAAGTGCCGGCTGTGCCAAAGTTTGGCAGCTTAAAGTAGTGCGCCATCTCAGCCATAAGCGAATTGCCCAGTTGGAACTCCGGTGCACTATAAGAGAAGATCGTCGTTTTCATATCCATCACCGAGGGCATGCCACCGAAGATAAATGGGCTCCCTCGCCGTTTGAGTTGATGGACCACCAGCCCACTCAGGGACTCCGCACACACTTGAGCGATGATTGCAACCTGGCTCAGCGGCGCAGTGCCTCCCATCGCAGCATAGGGCGTATATACCAGAGGAATCTCGTGCTCAGCACAATAGAGCAATTTCCTCACAGACTCGTCAGGATGAACCAAAGGAGACACCGGCTCCGAGTAAACGATCAAGAGCGGCTGGGCTCGCAATGCATCCTCGCCCCCGACAGCCAAAGCTGCCATTTCTCGGCTCTCAACTAACGCTCGGAGTGTGACAGGCATGGCGAGCACCGGCTTGGTTGAGTTTTTCAAGCATTGAGCCAAAGACACCCGGTCAGCGATCTCAGGTTGGCGATCGGCAACCAGTCCGGAAGCGGTCGTATAGCTAATGTTAGGAAGCGCATCTATGAGCACGGCATTGCGTCGTACATCCTCCTCCTGACATGAACGCCGCTGGGAGGTGAAAGGGTCGAGCACATCAGGAGCATCGGTATGTGCGCCGTAGTAATAATTGTGGCCTTCCAGCCGCATGGCCAACTCGCCATCGCGCATGTAGATCGAGATCCCCTGTGGTGCTGACTGGATTGCCTCCTCGACCAAGTGCGCAGGGATGTAAACCCGACCACCCTCAACATGTGCCCCAGCCCCATTTAGCAGCGCTTGAGCCTCCGACTCGGTCAGCTTGACACCTACTCGCTCAAGCAACTCGAACGCAGCCGCAGCGATCGCGCTTTGCTGCTCATCGGTCAGTAGGCGAAACGTCGGCTTCATTCCCTCCCCCGATCCGTCAATCCCTTCGACGAAGAACAAGGCATCTGATGGGAGAATTATCCTACCGCCTGGGCCAGGATTTCCTGCACCTGTTGTTTTATTTCCGGTTCCAGGGGCTTGGGCTGGTGCTCTTTGGTGATCTCCATAACTCTCGCGTTGAGCCGCTGACCCAGAGTCGTGGCTCCGGCTTCCAACCATTGCTCCCGTCTCTTGCGGTCCAAGAGACCGGGTATCCAAAAATCGCGGAAGCGTTTCAGCGTCTGCTCCGTGTCCAAAAAGTGACCGCCGGGGCCAACCGTGTCCAACTCGTCCAACATCAGCGTATTTTCGCTGACTTCGATTCCCTTCATAATATGATCTGTCATAGCAATCAGCTCATCGGTCAACACGATCATCTCGAAAGAGGTGGTGAGCCCGCTCTCCATATAGCCAACGTCGTGGATCAAGTTGGCGCCACTAAACTTGGCCATCAACACAGACAGCATGGCCTCCAGGGCTGCCTGCTCGTCCATGACCTTGGCGTCGGAGCAGCCTGCATACCCCCAGGTAGGGATGCCATACCACCGGCCTAACTCGGCGATCGCGGCCTTGGTAAGCTGAAACTCGGGCGAAGCGTAGCAGATTTGCGCTGACCCCATGTCCATGTGATGCAATCCTGCGCTAAAGACAAAGGGAGCGCCCCGGCGCTTCAACTGATGCACCACCAGAGCGCTCAGTATCTCTGCCAATGACATTGCCAAACCGCCGGCCATGGTGATGGGCGCGGTAGCCCCCATTTGCGGACCTGGCGAATGAACCACCGGCAGTCCATATTCCGCCATAAGCAACAGCTTATCCACCGCCGTCTCCGATTGTTGCAAGGGTGAGCTAGGCTCAGAATAGAGCAAGATGTGCTGCTGCTCCGTCAGTGCTTTGTAACCACCCGCCACGGCAGCGGCCATGTCAATGGCCCGCTGGCAACTGGCTCTGTCGTTGGTCACAAAGATGATTGGTTTCGTGGTATGCTCCAGCATCAAGGCCATTTGGATATCGTAGGTCGAAGTCGGATCCGCGTCAGAGGGGATGCCGACAGACATGACGAAATGGATGTTGGGCAAAGCATCACACAGGCGATAGGCATTGATCAGATCAGCTTGGGTGCACGCGCGGTGCTTGCCCGTTTCAGGATCAAGCAGATATGGACAATCCGATCCAGTGCCAAAGTAGACCTTACTCCCCTCCAGGAACATCGCTGGTTGGCCATCCCGATCACACATAACGATGCGACTAGGCGTGGAGGCGATGGCATCTTCAACTAGGCGTGCGGGGAACTTCACCAAGTTGCCATTTGAGATGAACGCGCCAGACTTCTTCAACAGTTCTAATGCCCCTTGATGATGAAATCGAATGCCGGTGCGCCGCAGCACTTCCAAGGCAGCGAAATGAAGACCCTGGAGTTGACTATCAGAGAGAACAGCGAACTGGGGTGACTGAAAGACAATACGATTACTGCTCATCACTTTTCCCTTTCCTCCGGACGGTGCCGAAGCGGCAGCAGCGAGTGGGACGAGGAGCATCAAAGACCTGTCCCGGACGGAAGCCCCTGGCGTTTTTTCCCTGAGGTGTGGGCATAGGCTACCGCCCTGACCTGCTACTTCGTCTGAGCTGCCACCACCCTGTCAGTAATTGACCTGATCCTCTTCTCAACATCGGGCGGCAATATGTGCCGGGGCTCTGCACTCAGAATCTCGTTGATCTTCGCCCTGGCTCGCTCACGCATTGACATCCCGCCGCTCGCTATCCACCCTTCATAGTTTTGCCGGTCAACCAGGCGCGGCTGCCAACCCTCACGCACGTGGCGCAGCGTGTGCTCGGCCCCCAGAAAATCCCCACTCAGCGCATGCTCATGGATCACGTCAAGGGCCAGGGTCTCCTCGTTGATCTCCAGTCCCTGCATAAAGGTTTTGAGCCACGAAATGATCTCGTCACAGATCACGACCAATTCCAGCGAACCAGTCAG
>JABAOH010120287.1_pt1 | contig 18424 bp, 17 predicted proteins | sample 7062181 | NCBI WGS metagenome assembly JABAOH01 (sample SAMN14538630, study PRJNA623070) | marine sediment metagenome | biome: marine biome [ENVO:00000428]; feature: marine pelagic biome [ENVO:01000023]; material: deep marine sediment [ENVO:00002113]; isolation source: pool of 5 deep marine... | reverse complement strand
CTGTCAAGAAGTAATTTGCCTAATTTGCGACGCACTCGCCGATTAAACGCCCTTCAAACCGTGAAGTAAAGTTAGGTGGAAAATAATATCACCAAAAAAATATCCTTAACCCTTATGTAATCTTCCAATGATTATCTTAAACCATGGAGTATATTTGCCGCTTTCTTTCTTAATATTTTCTAATAACTCTGGTACTTTTATCCATTTATAATCAGCCACTTCTTTGGGGTTGGGTCTAACCTTACCCGAATAACTGCCAATAAAGACAACATCAAGCTCATGCTCCCCATATTCCTTATCGTACTTTGCTTGATAAATAAACCTAAACTTTTCCTTAAATTCTGTTGAAATACCCATCTCCTCTTTCAAACGCCTTTTGGCAGCATCAAGATAACTTTCTCCTTTATACGGATGAGTGCAACAGGTATTCGACCAATAAAGTGGCCAGGTGGGTTTTAGTGAGGAACGCTTTTGAATCAATATTTTATCGCTATCATAAATAACAACTGAAATCGCCCGATGAAGTGGGAATGGATTTTTGTGCGCCCTAATTTTATCTTCTAACCTTAAAACGTTATCGCTTTTGTCAATGACAACTACTTTGGTGCCCGATTCTTCTATCATATTTTTTATTTAGTTTATTATATCTATCTTATTAAACTTGTACCAAAAAACTTTAAGTGGAAAGGCTGGGAATGCTTTAAAAACCCTTTTTACTTCTTGTGAGCCTGAAAACAATCGCCAAAGCCACTCCAAACCAGCATCCTCTATCCATTCTGGAGGCAACTTTGCTCGTCCTGAAATGTAGTCAAAGGTTCCGCCAACTACCATTGCTCCTCCAATGTTGAGTTCTTCAAAATGCTTTGCTAACCATCTTTCTTGTTTTGGTGCGCCAAAACCGATAAAGAGCATTTGAGGAGACGCCTTGTTTATCCTGCCTATTACCTTTTGCTCCATCTTTCTATCTTGGTCGGTTTTAGGGTTCGCATTGGAATCTAAATTCGGTCCTTGACTCGAAATTAGATCCACTTTTCTGTAATTTAATTTCAGTTTTTCCTCAGCTTTCTTAGCGCTTAGCTGTCTATCGCCTAAAAGAAATACTCGCCAGCCCTTTTTATTGGCAACAGTTATAAGATCGATAAAAAGCTCTCGTCCTTTGATGACCTTTAATTCACTTTGGAGCCATTTTTTATCAAAAAGAGCTGAAAAACCAACACCTAAGCCTTGAATTAACAAAACCAAAAATCTTCTAATTGGATTTTTGGGGGTTGGAAGACTAAAAAACTTACTCGCCATCACCAATCCGATCCCGTCTGGAATTGAAATATCAGCTGAGTTTAATACTGTCTCAAGCTCTTTATCCTCTTGAGCCCTTAAAACTATCTCGGGATTTGGGGTAACAACATAAAATTTTTGTTCCTTTTTGATCCTATCTCTGACAAATCTTAGCACTTTCGCTTTTGATGTGCTATCGACTTTAATTCCTAAGATATGCTCAAGTTTTCGGCCCTTTATTTTATTAATATTATTAATTTTTTTTGTCATTTTTGGGATAATTTACCTCTTAAGGCTAAAGTTTTAACATTCTTTTTAATTTTAAGATCACTTTAATTCAAATCTTGATACTATTTATTATGGTAATTATTAACCTATATAAATTTATATTCATTCTATTCTTTTATTATTTATAATAATTAATTAAATAATTATCAATTATTAATATAGGCTTTATTATACTTAATAATTACTCATAATATTGCACATAATGTATAATTTTTTACATCATTTAATGGTCTTGTTATTCGTTATTTATCCTCATTAGATCCCCAGAAAATACCGCTTAACTATAAGCATACTAAGGGATATATATATCTATTATCCATTGTGGCGCTAGTTGGTATAAATTTATCATTAAATTAAATAGTTATCGTATAATAATCTCATAAATTATGAAAGCTTATAGTATATTATTTTTTAGTGACTACACTTCTTTTCCAAAGTTCAATATTTTCAAGAACAACCCCAGTGCCTCTTACCACACAAAGCATTGCATCTTCAGCAACATGGGCAGGAACGCCGGTTTCTTCTGTTAACAACTTATCAAAATTTTTAAGCAAACTTGTACCACCACTCATAACAATACCCTTATCAATAATATCAGCTGCTAGCTCAGGTGGTGTATCCTCTAGAACTCCTTTAACAGCGCTAATTATCTGTAAAAGTGTCGGCTTAATCGCCTCAGTAACATCAGTTGATGTCACAATTATACTTCTTGGTAAGCCAAAAACTGAATCTCTCCCTGAAATCTCAAAACTCTCCTCTTTTTCAAGTTTTGTAGCTGAGCCTAATTTTATCTTGATAATTTCAGCCGTTTGATCTCCAACTATCAAATTATGTTTATTTTTTAAGTAAGATTGGACTGCCTCATCAATCTTATTTCCTGCTACCCGGACAGATTTATGAACCACAACACCACCAAGGGATATTACTGCTGCTTCAGCTGCCCCACCACCGATATCTAAAATCATGTGTCCGGATGGTGCTGAGACTGGAATTCCGGCCCCTATCGCTGCTGCTAAAGGTTCGTCAATTAAATAGGCGTGAGCTGCTCCTGCGGCCAATGTTGCATCTAGGGCCGCTCTTCGTTCTACTTGGGTACAACCTGCAGGCACGCAAATCATCACATCAGGTTTTAAGAATTGAACTCTGCCAACAACTTTACCGATAAAATAGGAAAGCATCGCTTTGGTTACCTGATAGTCAGCAATAACACCCTCTCTCATTGGTCGTGATGCAATGAGTGACTCAGGTGTTCGTCCCAACATCCTTTTTGCATCTTCCCCCACGGCAACGACCTTATTATCTTCAGAAGCGATAGCGACAACCGTTGGTTCATTGGCGACAATGCCCTCACCCGCTACCCAAACCACTGTGTTCGCCGTTCCCAAGTCTATTGCTATTCTTTTTCTGATCATTTTTGATGCTTATATGTAGTATTATGATAGTCTTCCACTGAAATTCCTTTACGGCATTATATTGGCTAAATTTATTCTCAACAAGAGGTGAACTTTCAGTAATTATAAAATTTTAATTATGTGTAAAATAATATATAATTTATCACTATATCTCCCACCTTTTAATATGACTAAACTAAGAATCTTTCTGTTTATAGTTACAATAGCTGTTGTTGGAGCCTTGGGTACATTAATCGCGCTTTATGCCAGAGGCTATCGATTTAGTCCTGATAAACTTAAGTTCAATCCTAACGGATTATTGGTAACCAAATCAGTGCCTGACGGTGCCCAACTTTTTCTTAATGGCGAGCTTAAAACAGCGACAAACGCTACTGTTCCTCTTTCCCCAGGAACATACGATGTAAGCATCAGAAAAGAAGGCTTTTTGGAGTGGAATAAGCGACTGGTGGTTGAAAAAGAAGTCGTTACTGAAATAACGGCCCACCTTTTTAAATCTGTTCCCTCACTTTCGGCAATAACACTTACCGGCATTGAGAATCCAATACCCTCATTTGATATAACAAAAATTGCTTATATCGTTTCGTCTCACCCAACTGACTCGACTTCTGCTGATGAAAATGCTGGCCTATGGATTATTGAAACAGTCAACCTTCCAATTGGTTTTTCTCGTCAACCAAGAAAAATAACTGACGGAAACTTATCAAATGCTACTTTTATCTGGTCTCCTAATGCCCGGCAGATCTTGCTCGATACCGAAATGGGTAGCTATTTGCTTGATACTTCAAAATTTACTTCTCAAGCCCAAAGAGTAAACATATCAGCCACGCGTGACGAGATACTTCAGCAATGGAAAGATGAAAAACAAACTAAACTTGAAACACAGCTTAGAAAACTCCCTGAAGAATTATCAAAAATTCTAACAAGAAAGACTCAAGCAATTTACTTCTCGCCTGATGAAGAGATGATAGTTTACACCGCTAGTGGTTCGGCCAATATTGCCGAAAACCTAATCAAACAACTTCCAGGAGCTTCTACTCAAAAACAAGAACGTGATATAAAAGACGGACAAACCTATGTTTATGATATCAAAGAGGATCGCAATTTTTTGGTTTATGACCAAAAAATGATCTCTGATGAAGGTATGGTTGCCCTGCGCTGGTTTCCGACATCCCGTCATTTGGTTTTGGCAGAAGAGGATAAAATTACCATTTTGGATTATGATGGAACTAATCGAAAAGAGGTCTATTCAGGAAGCTATCTGGCTCCTCACGCTTTCCCTACCCTCAGCATAGACCGCCTTTTAATCCTTACTAACCTTGGTGCCAACTCCGCTCCTCCAAACCTCTATTCACTGAGTTTGAAATGATTCAGTTAATCGGTTTTCGTTTGTCAGTTTGTCGGTTAGTTTCCTGTTTGTTAAAATAATACTAGTTTTCTTATTAAGTTTCTTTGCCGTACTTTCTTTTTAAAAGAAAGTACGAATAAGGTGAGTCCCTGTAGTTCAACGGACAGAACAAACCCCTCCTAAGGGTTAGATACAGGTTCGACTCCTGTCAGGGACACACAGGACTCATCTNNAATCTCCCCCCTAACTTTTTCCTTTTCAAGCCTTTTCTTAACTTCGCTAATCGTCCCACGATACAAAGTTTCGTGAAGTTTGGTCAGTTCACGGGCAATAAAGACTCTTCTATCATCTCCAAAATGCTCAGCGAGAAAATCTAAAGTTTTTAGTATCCGGTGAGGAGATTCGTAAAAAACTACTGGTAACTTAACTTGCCTAATTAACTCGATTAACTTGGTTCTTTTCTTTTTTGGTAAAAATCCTATGAATAAAAACTTGGACATTTTGAACCCAGAAACACTTATTGCAGCGGTAATTGCCGCTGCACCTGGTATTGGAATAATCGAGATCCTCTCGCCTTGCTCCAGGATGAAGTCGATTAGTTCATTTCCCGGATCTGACACTCCTGGAGTCCCACTATCGGTAACTAAAGCTACACTCTCTCCTCTCCCCAATCTCCCCAATATCCCCAATTTCTTCTTCTCAGATGAATGCTGATGATAGCTCTGAATTGGGGTAGGTATATTGTAGCGGGTAGTAAGTTTTGAAGTTACTCTTGTATCCTCAGCTAGTATTAAATCAACTTTGTGAAGCACCTCAATTGCTCTTAAAGTAATGTCCTTCAAGTTCCCAATCGGCGTGGCAACAATGTATAGTGTTCCTGGCATTTGATATAATTGTAGCACTAAGTTCTGTTTTACAGAACGGGGTGTGGCGCAGTGGTAGCGCGCGCCGTTCGGGACGGCGAGGTCGGCGGTTCGAGTCCGCCCACCCCGACTCTATAATAAACTATATACACCCTTTAAGGAGAGTCCTTTAAAGGTTGGGGGCTCACAAACTCAACACTTCAACAAGCTGCTTGATCATTGAGACCATTACCGGTGGGGCAAGTAAGCTATAAGACTCAACTCCGCCGTCATCATATATGGTCCACTCTTTCTCCTTCACCCTCACCCTCTTTTTCTTGGCATCCCAGCTAAATTCATACTCAGGTGTTAGTTCATAATCGTCAAAGTATTTGCTAGCCTTAGAAATTGGTACATGATTTCTCAGTAAAACCTTAGGCACACCGTGTAAAGAAAAGGCTGATCGGATTATTGCTTCATCCTTATCAAGTCTTACCCTAAGTGGCTCAATACCTAAGTGATCCCCTTCCTTACTCTTCATCTTTGCCGCTTTACAATTTTCGTTATCACAGAGAAGGAAAAATTCTCCATTCTTTCCGTCGTATCTGATTTTACTGGTAATAAGTAGTTTTTTGTTTCGAGAAGTATGGCATCTGGGGCAAACAACTCTAAATTTAATCCTTTCATTAATCACACTCTCCGGAATGTCAATTAAGATAAACAAGTCATCGACATTGCCATAGTTAATTAAGTCTCTAAAAAAAAGCGAATAAGAAACCTGATCCATCTCCCGAGGAAGTCCGTCAATAAACAAAGTCTGCTCCCCAAGCTGAGCGATGTGTAATTTCAAAAGGGCCAAAATAAACTCAGTTGGTAAAAGTCTTTCTGTCCCCCGACCAAGCAAAGCATCAACCGCTTGATCAAACGAAATATAGCCTCGATACAGTGATTTTAATTGCTGACAGTCTTTTGTTTTTGAAAAAGATTTCCATTTAGCATGAATGTCTCTGACCAAATCACCCACTGAGACGTGTTCTACTTTCTCTTCACCAAAGATCTCGGTAAAAAGTTTGGCATAAGTACCTTTGCCTGAATTTTTCTTACCCAAAAAATAGGCGATGAAAGAATTATTATCTAAATAGCGTTTGACGTGCCCTATCTCATCGCCTACTTTGGCCTGAAAATATTTTTTCCGACCTGCAGGGCCTGATAAATCAAAGCGCTGATTTAAGCCCTTAACTTTTGTACTGATGATTGGAAATTCTAATCCTTCCATAGACAAAGTCTAAAACACACAGATAAACAAATTAAAACAGATAGAACAAATTTGCTTAATTCTTGTTTGATCTGTTATATACGTGTCATTAGGCCAGGAGTCTTTCAAACCTGGCCTGGTTTTTATACGGCCCGATAACAGTTAGGTTAGTCATTTTGGTATTAATGATATCTTTTGCCACCCTGACAACGTCATCAATTGTTACCTTATCAATCTTGGCAAATACCTGCTCAGGAGTTTCAATTTTTGGCAAAAACAAAATTCTTTGGGCAAAGAATTCGTTAACATTCCTAGTATTTTCTAGCGCCAGTGCCATTCTTCCTTTGATAAATTCTTTTGTTTTATTAAGTTCTTTTTTGGAAACTGGATATCTTCTACCTGATATTCCATGCAGCTGATCGAGAATAACCTTAATTGCCTCGTCCACCCTTTGAGTAACTACTCCTGCATAAACAGCAAAAAATCCTGTATCAATATAGCTTTGGGAAGATGAACCAACCACATAAGCCAGCCCCCTTTTATCCCTTATTTCAATAAACAGTCTCGAGCTCATACCGGAACCTAAAATGGTTGATAAAACCGAAAGAGCAAAACGTTGCTTGTGGGCTCGACGATAGGCTGGAAACCCCAACACTAAATGAGCCTGTTCACTATCTTTATACTCGAGATAGGTTCGGGGTGACTTTTGAACCAGCTTAAATTCTCTTGCTTTCTCTTCCTTTTTTTTGGCTAGCTTGCCAAAGTAAGTCTTAATCAGCTTCTCAACCACCCCCACCTTTATCCCCCCGGCAACAGTAATAACAATATTTTTACCCCCATAATGAACCTTTCTATATTGCTCAAAATCTTTTCTTTGAATCCGCTTAACTGACTCTTTTGTTCCCGATATATCCTGCCCTAATGAATTTCCTTTAAAGATAAGCTGGGTAAATAAGTCACCGACTTTCTCTGTCGGAGTATCATCTCGTAAGGCAATCTCTTCCAAAATCACTCCTCGCTCACGCTCGATATCGCTCTCTCTTAGTATGGGGTTTAGTAGCATATCAGCAAGAACATCAAATGAGGTTTCAATCAATTTCGACCTTGACTTGATGAAAAAATTGGTCCATTCACGAGCTGTTGTCGCGTTAAATACCCCTCCAATTGCCTCAATTGTCTCGGAAATATCTCTGGTGGAAGGCCTTTTTTTACTTCCTTTGAAAGCCATATGTTCCAGAAAGTGGCTAATCCCGGAAATTTTTGCCTCTTCAAATCGTGAACCAACTTTCACCCAAACAGTAACTGTTGCACTTTCCAGAGAGGGCATCGGCACGGCAATAACTCGAAGACCGTTAGTAAGTGTTGTTAGTTTGTATCTCATCTTAATACACTTAATTTTATAGTTTATCACTTTCTAATTAACAATCATAAATTTGCTATGATGCAAACTTTTTGTCTAAAATGAATTATTAAATGAAAATAAACGAGCTCTTTCGAAGATTTTCCGTTAAAGTATCAATTGTAGCTGGAAAGGCATGGGCTTTTATTATTGCTCTTTTGATAATTATCAGTTGGGCGGCTTCAGGACCTTTTTTTGGCTTCTCAAACCGATGGCAGCTGGTTATTAATACCGGCACAACAATTGTTACCCTTTTAATGGTTTTTATCATTCAAAATACCCAAAATCGAGACTCAAAGGCAATTCATATTAAACTTGACGAGCTTTTGAGAAAACAGAAAGGTGAGCATTATGTTAATTTAGAAGAGCTTCCGGACGAGGACATCGAAAAAATGCAAGATCGTTTCCGGAAACTTCATCGGCGCTATGAAGAAGAGCTAAAAAATAGAGCCAAGCGCCGTAAAAAAACCTCAAAAAAGTAAGTCTTCTATGCTGACAAGTTAAATTTCAGGCGTCTTTGGGTTCATTTGAAGCACGAGGTTTGATTATTGTTTGAGTCTCACTCCTTTGAGGTGCACCTCTTACTCTAAATTCCCGTTTCAAACTGTCTAATAATGCAGCTCTGTCCATATCAGGCAGTCCTGCTGAAATTGCAATTCTTTTTTCTTTTTCTTCTGGAGTATCATATTCAACACTCATAATGTTCGCTTGATGTCACCTCCAATTCCTTAATACCAGCCATTATATCATTTTAACTACATCTTTTCCGGAACCTCGATCCCAAGAAGGGTTAAGCCATTTTTAAGGACTTGACCGGTTGCAGAAGTTAGTGCCAATCTTATACCCTGTTCCTTGCTCCCTATTATTTTGTGTTTGTTGTAAAAATGGTTAAACTTTTGGGCTAAATCAAATAGATAATTGCACAATAGATTCGGAGCATAATTTTCTGCCGCTTGCTGAATAACTTCAGAGAACTTAGGCAGTGTCCTTAAAACTGAAAGTTCTTCTTTGTTAATTCGTTGATTCGTTAATTGGTTAATTGGTTGCTTTGTTTTCCGTAAAACGCTCTGTGTTCGAGCAAAAGTGTACTGCAAATACGGCGCACTATTTCCTTCCAAAACAAACATTTTTTCCCAATCAAAAATGATCTCTGATTCGGGACGGTGGGATAAATCAAAGTATTTTACCGCTCCAATACCAACCGCTATTGCCACCCTTTCTCTCTCGCTTTTGGATAAACCCCTGCTTGTTTCTGACTTTTCAATAATCTTTCTGGCCCGATCAATTGCCTCAGTCAAAACATCCTCCAACTTTATTGTCTCTCCTTTTCTGGTTGACATCTTGCCATGCTCAAATCGGATCAGGCCGTGAGCAACATGGACAAGTTTGGTGCTATTTATCCACCCCATTTTTTCGGCAGTAAGAAAAACTTGCTGAAAATGAAGTTTTTGATCAGCGCCAACTTCGTAGATAATCAGGTCTGGCTTGAATTTATCCATTCTAAATTTGACCGTTGCTAAATCTCGGGTGTAGTAAGTTGTTGCCCCGTCGCTTTTAAGAAGCATGGCTGGTGGGATGCCTTTTAATTCGATAATCTCTGCTCCCTTACTCTTTTTCGAGAGATTCTTCTTTCGCACTTCATCAATTACGTCAGGTATCTTTTCCTGATAAAAGCTTTCCCCATATGCATGATCAATCTTTACCCCCAAAAGGTTGTATATCCTTTCAAACTCATCCATTGATGTTTTGACTGCCATTTTCCAAATCTTTTCCGCTTCTTTATCTCCCCTCTCTAGCTTTTTAAACCACTTTTTAGCTTCATCACGGAGCTTGGGTTTATCCTCAACTTCTTTGTTAAACTCGACATATAGTCTCTCATAATCGCTTATTGTTAAAGATCTGGGATCAAGTTTTTTTCTAACCACCTGGGCAATAATCATCCCAAACTGGGTTCCCCAATCTCCTAAATGATTATCACCAACCACTTTATAGCCGAGGAATTTGTAGATGTTGTAAAGTGCTTGGCCAATGATTGTTGATCTCAAATGACCTATTCCGAAATACTTTGCTATATTTGGTGAAGAATATTCAACCAGGACAGTTTTTCCTTTGCCGATATTGCTTTTTCCATAATCGTTACCTTTAGCATTAACCTGCTTTAGCTCCTTGAGTAAAAATTCTTCTTTAAGGAAAAAGTTAATAAACCCTGGCCCGGCGACTTCGATTTTTTCAATAATCTTGGCAAGATTTCTATCTTTTTGTAATTCTAAAACTATTCTTTCAGCCAATTGCCTGGGGTTTTTAATCTCCTCAATTGGAAATTGGAAATTGGAAATTGGAAATTGCGAGAATAATTGCATTGCAATGTTTGAGCTATAATCCCCATGCCCCTCTTGTTCCGGCAACTCCAAATGAATTTTCTTTTCTTTGGTTGCATTCTTTAAAGCTTTGATAATTTCTTCCCTAAACATTACCTAATATTACAACTTTTATAAATCTTTTACTATTTCGATGATAACAACTTAAACCTATAGTTGTAATTGGTCTCTACCTGTGGTAATATTTTCCCGATCCAGATAGTGGATCTGTTTGTTTATTCCCTAAACTTCATTGCGAAGCTATGTAGTAGAAAACCAAGGAGTAAATATAACCTTAACATACGAACCTATATTGTCTATAGCCCTAACACTTACCGCGAAAGTGAGGAGTAGAAATGCGTAAGGCAATCTACCTTGAGGCCACTGTAGGATCCTACCAAGCCGTACTGGAATGCAAACGGGGTACAATTAGAGTAATAGTTTTTGGTCCAAAAGGACAAGTTGCACAGGTGGGCCCGAAAGGTCTCGGTGTAGATTGTAACCAGGTGGACGCTGAGGAGGCGGTTAGTACTTTGAGGAAACCCCAATTTAGAAATAAAATTCCAGAAGAAGACCGCCGAGATTACGATGTAGTAGTCAACGCCCTCGACCACCAAATTCCAGCCAGTGGGCTCCCTTATCGCCCTACATAAGTTCGGGTGAAAACGGCGGGCGGACCGTCATTAGATGAATTATCTCGATTCAACTTTTGACCAACCGCCCGCTGCAACCTATCTAAATATCCTCTTCACTAAAGCCCCATGACTTTAACCGCTCCTTTATCTTTCTTATATCAGCTTTAAGAACAAAATCGCCATAAGTGGTAATATCGTCATTATTCCCTGTCTCGGTCATTAGCCCAAAAAGGACAACTCTTGCATCTTTATTGTCCAACCAAACTTCGCCAAAGCGATTTTCAAAAGCAGTTTTTGCATCAAAATATTTTCTTTCATCCTCGGTCACATATTTAAGTAAATAAGCCAGTCCATCAAGTGAATCCAAGAGGTCAATATTACTCTGTACTGTTTGAGAGGGAACAACCATTGGGACACCCTCTGCATACCATCTTGCCACTTCGGGTTCTAATTCCTCCAAAATTTTAGTTATCTCCTCTTTCTCTAAATCCCAAACTCTTTTACCCTGAAACCACATCTCTTCCATCTGTTTCCGAACTGCACGTTGAGTTAGAGCGTATGGCGCCTGTCTTCTGCTTAAATACGCAGGCCAAAGGCCTCTCCACTCGCCTTCTTTTTTAGGCGCCCTCATAATCTTACCCACTTGATCTTCCACGGGACGAGATATCTCTTCTTTTATTGGATTTGGTTGTTTTTCCCAACTTCGCTCGGGAACAAATCCCGCGTCCTCAGCCGCTCTGAGCACAATGGCATGCAGCTTATGGCCAATCTCATGTCCAGTAGTTTCGGCAAATAATATCTCTTCATCTCTGGGGTTGACGATAGAAAACCTAACATGGCGATTTTTTCTATTTGGATAAGTTATATTTCGTCCTCGGACTAAAGCGCCCATATCAAATGGTGCATAGATAAAGGAAGTGACTGTTTCTTCAAAGGCTATCGATGGGAGAAATTGAGCCATTTCTGTCCAAACTCGCTTCTTTTTAGCCTCAAGTTCGTCGTGAGAAGCTGGCTGATGAGGTAGGTGCTGATGGCGAGTTCTTTCTGAAAGCATTTCCCAGAAATTAATCGACTTTCCCCTTTCTTCCAGCGCTTTGCTTACGTTCGGAGTTTCTTTTACTAAATGAGCCTTCATTTCAGCCACTAAATCGTCTCGCCTCATAAATTGATGGAGTCTTTCTTCAATCACCGATCCCTTGGGAAGACCATTGATTTGGTAAAATAAATCAAGGTCTATACCCATTGATAACCGATAAGCTTCAATTTTCCAAAGTAGATGGAGCTTCTCAACGGCTAAGTCCTTGTTCTGCCTTCGCTTCTCCAGGGTAATTTCCAAGGCCCTTCGCACGGCCGCGTGACCTTGGTGGTTAAGTAAAAACGAAAAGGCCGTCTCATAATTTCCCCCCTCGGTTACCTGGATTACTCCCTGATAAACCTTCTTCCAATTTTCTTTCATCTCTTCGGCCGACTCTTTGGCGGCTTTCTCCATCAAGGAAAGAATTTCCTCGCTAGGCTTGATCTTTCCCTTGCGCCGATCCTCTGGATTAAAACCATTAAATTTATCTTGAAAGCCAAAAACTCTCTCTCCGAAAAGATTTTCAGTTGAATAATCGTGAAAGATTCTTAAATTCTTGATGGCTTTTTCCCTTTCCTCGCTTTCACTCCCCTCTTGTGTTCTCACCTGCTCGTTTTTAGCGCCAAGATAGTTGCCAATGGCAAGAAACTGCTCTCTACGCGCTTCAAAGTCTTCGGCAAAATCAATTTTACTCTGAAAAGGCTGACGCTCAGGATGGGCGAAAAACGAACTTGCTTCTTTGTCTGACCAAGCAAGGCCATAGGTGATAAAGCGGGTCATATTCTCGGCGTCAAACTGTTTGGTAACATCCGTAACCATCGTTTCCAGCTCCCTATCTATCTCCGTCTCGGAAGCATCGGGGTCGCTGACGTAATTATCTATCCCTGGAAGAGCAAGAACGGCTAAGCGAGCCTTAGCAAGGCTTCTTTCTTGAGGCCTTAAAGTTTCCATTAAATATCCTCCTTTTTAGTAACAAAAACTTCTACCCATAAAACTTCGTATCCGGATAATATTGGCGCATTATACCAAAAATCCTTACCCTTCTCATTCAACCCACCACTTCTTTCCATCACTAACCACCTCAATATTTCCCATTTCATCCGTCCTTAATATCCTAATATCTCTTTCGCCTAATATCTCTAGTACTTCCTGATGCGGATGACCGTATTGGTTATCTTTTCCAGCCGAAATAACACTAACTTCAGGTTTAGTTACTTCCAGTAAATCTTTAGTCAAACCATTCTTACTACCATGATGAGGTATTTTGATGTATTCAATGGTTCGACTATCGCTCAGGGCAAGTTCCTCGGCAATCGTATCAGAAATCCTTGGACTAATGTCTCCTGTCAGTAGGGCGTCGAAATCTTTGTAGCTCAAAATAGCCACGACCGAGAACTCATTAGGATCGCGACTGGAGGTATAAGCGCCTAGTACTGCTTCACCATTTTTACTATCAATTATTTCGCTATTGATAGCGATAAATTCCTCTGAGGGGTGGACTATATCTAAATATATCTTTCCCAACCTAATAACCATACCACTAGTGGCATTAACCACCTTTGCATCACTACCCCCCACAGCATTTTTTAGCGCTTTATACTGCTGACTGCTAGAATCAAGGCCAGAAGTTATTAAATTAACAACCTGATAGCGATTAAACACCTCTATCAGTCCCTTTAAGTGATCATGCTGGGGATGGGTTAAAACAACCACTTCTATTTGCCTATCCCAAAAAGGCATAAAAGAGCTGAGACAGTCTAATACCTGATTGTTAGGTCCTCCATCAACTAAGATTTGGACCCTTCCATAAGTGGCCAAGATGGCATCACCCTGGCCTACATCGCAGGCAATAAGGTGGAGCTTTGGTTCGGGATAGGTAAATACGGCTAACCAGACATTAATGGCAATCAAGGTTAGTAAAGATAAAACGTATTTCCAAGTCATATATTCCAAAGCACACAGGAAGAAACAGGATTTTATACAGGATTACACAGGAATTTTTCCCGCGTTATCCAGCAACTTTCCTGTTAATCCCGCGTACTTAGCTAAAGGCGTTTACTACCCCCACAAACCAGCTGCTCATGGGATATATTATAAAGAGTATCAATCTAGAAACTTCTGGTACAATTAAGCCTACCAAACCACCGACCATTCCGATTATCGTCATCGGCGCTATCGCCCAAAGTATTAAGGCATTAACCACCGGAGACAAAATATTAAACTGGCCAAAAGTAGCCCAAATAATCGGTGCTACTCCAATTTGGGCTGCCAAAGAAGTTGAAAAATCCTCTCTGATTACCTTAGGAGCCCAACTTACCCATTTCCTAACCCTTGTTTCAAAAAGAATTAATGACACCGTGGCAACAAAAGAGAGAATGAACCCAAGATCAGTCAACCAGCTAGGCTTAATGATTAACATTCCTAAGGCAGAAATAACTAATGCTCTCCAGGCATCATATAACCTCCCCAGTGATTGGGCGGAAAAGGCAACTGAACCCATAATGGCTGCTCTTATTATTGGGGCATCAAAACCACTGATTAACGAATAACCCCAAATTCCCAGCAGTGCTGTGGGAATTGCTTTTTTCCTTGGTAAGAAAATTACCAAGAGATTGATGAGAAAACCCGCTACTAAAGTGACATTCATTCCCGAAGCAACAACCACATGCGCTGTACCAGTTTTTTTCAGCGCTTCCCAAAAATCTGGTGGAATGGCTGCTTTTGAGCCTAAAGTAACTCCAGCTATCAATGAAGAATGCGGCTCGGGTAGCGATTTTTGATACACTTCCATAAGCTTCTTTCTAAATTGATAGAAAAAACCTTTTGCTTCTTTTACTTCAACTAAAATTGGATTTAATAACTTATTATCTTGAACTACCCCTTCAACAATAATTCTATCTCCATAGGAAATCTCAGGATATGATGGCAAATAAACTTTTAAACTTGCGATAGTCAGCCCTTGTGAATATTGATAAAGGATCGGCTCGGAGTTAACCCGGGTGGTTATCCTTACTCTGTCACCTTGGGAGTAAATCGGTCTTGATGTTACTTGGCGATATATAACTAATAGGACTAATAAAACCCATAGGAGATAACGCATTATAATTCCAGTTTATCAGTTGATCAGTCGCCAGTAATCGGTTTATCAGTTCGTCAGATATCAGTTGGTCGGATTGCCGGACTATACTAATCTGACTGACCAATTATCCTAGAACCGACAAACTGATTACCTGAAAACCGATAACTGATTAACCGAAAAACTGAAACTAATAAACAGTTAGCCGGTTTTTATTCCTCTCATAGACATTTGTCTTAATTATCTTTCTAGTAAGTAACTCTTCGACTGTTGAGTAAGGTCTGTGTTCAATGATGTTTTGGGCGTAAACAGGGCCAATTCCCCACAATGATTCCAGCTCTTTTTGACTGGCGGTATTAATATTTATTAATTTATTTTGACCACTCCCCCGAACAGACGATCCATTTTGATACCCCCCTCCACTATTGTCACTTGTCCCCAAAAACGGCTGGTTCTTGGCATCGCCAGAGAATTCGTCAACTCTGGGGATATATACTTTTTGTCCGTCTGATAATTTACTTGCTCGATTCAAAAACTTTTCGATCCAAGACCTATCAGCATCCACTGAAAGACCGCCAGATGCAATCAACAAATCTTCAATTCTCGCCCCAGCCCCAAATTTATAAACACCAGGACTTTCCACTGCTCCGGCAACTTCGACAACAATTTCAGAAGTGATGCTATCGCTTCCTGTACCGCCTTCTAAAACCTCTACTTTTGTTGAAGATAGATCGTATGTGTCTTTAGTTAAAAACACCCCAAAACCCAAAAGAATCGCTCCAACTAGTAGTAACGCAAGTGGTAGGCGATTTTTATAAATAAACTCATCTAATTTGAAGTTTTTGAGTTTTTTTAGGAAGGATCCTTTTTGTTCCAGTGGTTGGATACTGTTGAGTTCCATATTTTGATAGTATTGGATATTTAATGGAAATAAAAGAAGATTATTTAATTGATAATTGTCCCATAATATTCTATAATCATACCGCTCATTAAAAATCTAGCCTCGTAGGGAGTTATTCTGGTACGAAACCGTACCTGAAAGCTTAACAGCTGAGCCTAAGGTAGGTTAAATCGTGTCCGGATCGTCTCCCTGCGAAAAACTAAACCACCAAGAAGGAGGTTGTTGTTATGAATTGGCTATTCAGGCGAAGGGTTAACAAATTCCTGAAACGCAAAAGTTTGCAGTTAGTATCACTTCATACCGAAGAATCGGGGTACCGCTATTTGGGAATTGCTAAGACCAACTCAGAATTCCCTCTCAAAGTGGTTGTGGCTGCAGGCTATGAGGTGGTATCTCAACCTCCATTCCTGGAACTATATCATCAACCTCAGATCGAAGAGGTGAAACACCAGGATGAGGCTATCTTTGAACGCTCATTTGGCCGCTTCATCGTTGACCCCCGCGTCACAGACAATCAAATCATGGCTGCATTTATAAAAGCGGCAAGGATGCTTAACAGCTAAACGGGAGACGAAGATTGGGCAAAGCCCACCTGCCAAACAGGTTCAAGTGGACTTTGCCCTCTAACCTAAGAACTTAAATAACGGTTGAGTTTTTAGGATAGAGATAAGGGATACTAAGAGGAAGATAAGGGTAAATAAGGGATAATTAGGAGATTAGGATTTTGTGACAAAGTTGACTAGTTTACCAGGAACGAAGACTGTGTCTATAATTGTCTTTCCTTTTAACCACTTTTTGATCCTGAGATCAGTCTTTGCCAGCTTCACCACTTCAGCTTTGAGTTTTGAATCTTGAGTTTTTATTTTAATTGTATTTCTTAGCTTGCCGTCAACCTGGACGATGATAGTCGCTGTCTCTTCCTTAACTAACTTAGGGTCATATTTTGGCCAACTTGAAGTATGGATTGAAAATTTCTCTCCCAAAACATTAACCCAAACCTCCTCAGCCATATGAGGGGCAAAAGGAGCTAAAAGTAAAGCAAGTACTCTTAAAACTTCATCCCACTCTTCACAACGTATTTTTGTATCTGCAGAGTGCCGAGTCCGTGTTGCAGACCGCACTCCGCCCGCAGTTCCACGAGGACGAGTGGAGCTGCTACCGGATAAGGCCGACTCTGCCGCCACTTTCTCTCGTAATATATTAACAAACTCCATAATGGCGCTAATGGCAGTATTGTAATGAAACTTTTCGATATCCTCGGTTACCTTCTTTATAGTTTGATGCATTTTGNNGGAAATTTGAAAAAGTTGCCAAACTTTTTCTACAAACCTCCTCATCCCCTCAATTCCTGTATCGCGGAAATCAGGGTAGCCATCCATCGGCCCCATAAACATCAAGTATAGCCTCAGAGTATCGGCTCCAAATTTTTCAATATATTCATCAGGATTGACTACGTTTCCCCTAGATTTACTCATCTTGGCTCCGTCTTTAATCATCAACCCATGGGCAAAAAACTTTGGAAATGGTTCTTTCCAGCCCGAGGCAATTCCTTTCTTTTTAGGAAAATTAAAATATCCAAAATCTTTTAAAACCATCCAAATAAATCTTGAGTACATCAAGTGAAGTACAGCGTGCTCTGCTCCTCCAAAGTAAAGATCAACTGGTAACCAGGATTCGATTATTTTATTATCAATAACATCCTGTCCTGAGCTTGCCGAAGGACCCCTCTTCCATTCTTTAGTTCCTTGCATTGGATAAGCCAAGAAATACCAAGATGAGTCAAGGAAAGTATCTGAAACATCAGTTTCCCTTTTAGCTTTACCACCACAACTGGGGCATTTTGTCTGATAAAATTCTGGATGATCTTCCAAGGGACCTCTTCCCCCACCTCTTGGCTTATAGTCTTTGTAATACGGCAGCTTAACAGGTAAGTTCTCCTCTGGATACCAACCAGTATGTTCCCAATCCGATTGATCTTTATGAAGTAGTCTGCTATTTTGCTTGGAAGTTTGGAGTTTTGGAGTTTTGGAGTCTTTTTCAAACCAGCTCTTACCTTCTTTCGCACACGCTTGACAAAAAATCATCGGAATTGGTGGTCCCCAATACCGTTGCCTGGAAATAAGCCAGTCACGGAGATGGTAGGTAACAGCACTTTTTCCCCAACCTTTTTTTTCAACACTCTTGATAACTGCCTTTATCTGCCTGGGCATTAATAAACCGTTCCAGCTACCTGAATTAACAATCTTTCCTAGTCCCTCGTATGCCTTCTTCTTAACATTTCCACCCGAAATAACCTCAATTATCGGCAGTTGATGGCTTTTAGCAAAATCCCAGTCTCGCTCGTCATGTCCTGGTACTCCCATTATCGCTCCCGTTCCGTACTCCATCACCACATAGTCAGCGACATAAACTGGAATCTTTTTACCTGTTGAGGGATTGACTACATATCCTCCAGTAAATATACCCGACTTTTTCCCCCTATCTTTAATCCGTTCTTCTTTGTTTTTCTTCTTAGCTCTGGTGACGTAATTCTGTACTTTAGTTTTATATTTTGATGCAGTTAC